>Ga0255052_10000886_pt1 | contig 23297 bp, 16 predicted proteins | sample JV7_2_21_MG_FD_188632 | JGI IMG/M metagenome (GOLD analysis project Ga0255052, IMG submission 188632) | Seawater microbial communities from Jervis Inlet, British Columbia, Canada - JV7_2_21 | ecosystem: Environmental > Aquatic > Marine > Inlet | place: Canada: British Columbia | collected... | reverse complement strand
CGGTGGAGGTGCAAGGTAATGGGCCGACGTGTGACTCAACGGACACGCTACCGGGTCCGGTCCCGCTGCCGGCCGACATTCGCGCCGGCGACTACCTCGAATTCGGCAACATCGGTGCCTACAGCATCAGCGGCCGGACCGATTACAATGGTTATTACAGCGATCGAATAGTAACAATCACATCGCCTTCCGAGGTGCCGCCCCTGATCTCGGTGTAACCGAGACGTTGAATTCAGGCCAACGTAATGAAAACTGATACCAAGGTGTTATGGCTCGTAACTTGCCTGACCGCGACAATTCCGTGCATGGCATCGACCGCGGCAGCGGAAACCGCAGCCGATAGCAGGGCTGTCGTTATCGTCGACAAATTGTCATTTCCCGAAGCACCACTATTTGTAAATGGTCAACTTCATTGGGTCGAATACGGTTCCAATCGACTAATGCGCCTCGATGGCGAGACCAAAACCGTTCTGCATGAACAGGAAGGCTGTGGTCACAATGGGTTGGCTCATAGCCCAGATAATCAATTAGTTGTCATCTGTTATGAGTCGAACGAAATTCTCTATCTCGACCTGGATGTCAAGGTCGTGGAACGAGTTGATGCCGATGTGAATGGCGAGCCTTTCAACCACCCCAACGACATCGTCTTCACCGACGAAGGCGGAGCGTACATCACGACTTCCGGACCTTTTGTCGCCGAAGCCAAACAGATCGTCGGCGGTGTGTATTTTCGAGCGCACGATGCTGCGGGATTTGTCGAGGTTGCGGATGACGTGCACTTTGGCAATGGCGTAGTCGTGATCAATGACGGCAACACCTTGCTGGTGTCCGAACACAATGCCAATCGCATATTGCGCTTTGATATTGCGGATAATGGAACGTTATCGAACAGGCAACTTTTCGTTCGCATGACCGATTTGCTGCCTGGGCCCGCGCAGCCCTCGGTCTGGCTGGGTCCTGATGGCATCAAGGTGGATTCCCGGGGCAATATCTTCGTGGCCTATTACATGGGCGGTCAAGTTGTGAAGATGTCTTCTGAGGGTCATTTTCTTGAGAGTTTCGAGATTCCGGGGATTGCCGTGACCAACTTGACCTTCTATCCCGACGACAGTTCGATGTACGTGGCGGCGGTGGAAGATATCGCTGGCGCACCGTTCCATGGGAGCATTTGGAAGATAGATCTGAGTCGCCAATAAGAGGGTCGGAAAATGACCACGATTCTGACGCGAGTCTCTGTTGTCATAACAATTTGCTTTGTTGCTGCGACAATTGTTGCTTGTGGTCCGCGGAGTCCGTCGACTCTTGTTGACAAGAAGGTCCTCAAAATGGCGACGGACTCCGGTGCCAACGGATCACCTTCGGGGAACGCGCTGCTGCGCTGGGCCGAGTTGATCGAAACCGGTACAAACGGCGAGATTGACGTCAAAGTGTTCTACCAAAATGAGTTAGGTGGTCCGCAGGAAGTTTTTGACCTTTACATTGCGAACGACATCAATCTCACGCTCAATTGGCCGATGACTTCGTATGACCCACGGATCGCCGTAATTTACACCCCCTATATGTTTACTGATTGGGATGATGCACTTGATGCTTACCGGCCCGGCGGATGGATCAATGGGATGCTGGCTACAATTTACGCCGACCTCGGTCTGAAGTTCTTCGGCGCATGGCCGGAGGGTTTCAGTGGCGTTGCAACAAAAGGCAAGTACGCGACCAGTGTCGACGCAGCATCCGAATTGAAGATGACGCTCAGGGCACCCCCTATATTTCCTTATCCTGAAACTGTACAGGCGATGGGCTATCAGACAGCGACTATCGACTGGGGCGAAGTATATCCTGCGATTCAGATGGGAGTTGTCGATGGCGACGCTGCGAACGTGATCTACTGGGACTACGAATTTTTCCGTGACACGATCGACTACTACACGCACACGAAACAAAATTTCAACACGGGCATACTGTCGATCAATCAGGCGACCTGGGAATCACTCTCAGCAGAACAACAAAAAGTTGTTCAGGATGCTGCCATCATCGTGATGGAAGAAGGCTTCACAAATGCCCAGGCGCTCGACGAGTTCTATGTCGAGAAAGCAAGGGCAGCGGGCATAACCTATATCGAGCTTTCCGATGAGGAAATAACTCTGCTGGCTGAAGTTGTGCGCGACAGGGTCTGGCCAATGATGGAAGAACGCATCGGCAAGACAACAATGGACACCATTCGCGCCAATGCACGCGAGCTATGATTTTCGTACCCAGGTCGATCGAAAAGACAATTGCAGCGGTACTGGGTGCCATCGCGATCATCACCTCGGTGATGGTCGTGGGTCTGATGGTATTTCTTGTCGTCTCCCGCTACCTGCTTGGTCTGTCGATCGTCGGCCTCCATGAGTTAATTCTACTTTTCGCTCTGCAGCTATACATGGTCGGCGCCCTGATCGCCGCGCAACGACGAACCCACGTGACGGTCGATTGGCTGGCTCAGCGGTTTGCAGGCCGCGGCGCCAGCGAATGGCATGACGCCATTGTCGCAGCGCTTACGTTGAGCGCAACGGTGTTCTTTATTGTCTGGGCCTATTGGATGTTTTCCTGGGGATTCCAGCGGCCACAGACCACACCGGCACTGGGTCTTCCGTTGTGGTTATCACAGGCTTCTATTCTATTCTGTGCAGTTGGATGTGCCGGCTTTGCGCTGAGAGACCTCGTGCAAGCGATAGGAAAACTCCGAGGCCGCGCATGAGCGCGCTGTTTGTTGTACTACTTCTGGCTCTTTTGATGGGTTTCGGCGTGCCTATCGCGTGGTCGTTTGCGGGGGTACTGGCCTATCTTACGTTTCTATATGACGTGAACCTCAACACATTGATGCTGCAAGGTTTTCGTTCTATGAATTCGGTTGTTCTCGTTGCGCTACCACTGTTTATTCTGACCGGGCACCTGATGCAGACAGGCGGTCTTGCCAAACGCATCATCGAGTTTGTCGGACGGCTCGCAAGCGGGCGAGGGGGTATGGGTTCCGCAATGGTTCTCGCCTCGAGTATTTTTGGCGCTATTTCCGGGACCGCGACGGCAGCCGTTGCATCAATCGGTGCAATCATGGCCGATCCGCTGGCCGAGCGAGGGTATCCACGGGGACATATCGCCGCGTTGTTGGGGATATCCTCTCTTCTGGGAATACTCATTCCTCCGTCGATCACGATGATCCTTTTTGCAGTTGTTACACGCCAGTCAGTCGCCGCTTGTTTCGCGGCGACTATCGGCCCAGCGCTCCTACTGATCATTGGCCTGATTTTTTACAATCGATTTCTCGTGGGGCGATCGATTGATGAGAAGCCGGTTGCCCGTGAGGGTGAGAGTTCTTTCTCGATGGTTTTTTTCGGCGCTTTACCGGCGCTGAGCATACCGGTGATCATTCTGGGCGGCATTTATGGCGGGATATTTACACCGACGGAGGCGGCCGGTGTCGCCGTGGTTGCGGCCTTGCTTATCGGCAGCGTCATCTATCGGGAGTTCACCTTCAAATCACTTGGAAAGAGTATTGTGCAGTCAGCTGAGACAACAGGTTCAATAATCCTGATCCTTCTGTTCTCGCTAATGATTTCCCGGATTCTTTCCTCGGAAGGAATACCGCAGGAGTTGACGGTGGCGGTCCAGGCCGTCGCGAGTTCACCGCTCATTGCACTCGCGTTGGTGATTGTGGTGCTCATCGTTGCCGGCGCTCTGATGGACGACCTTTCAGTAACCGTCGTAGTGGCGCCATTGTTTCTGCCACTAATGGTCGCAAACGATGTCCAGCCGGTGCATTTCGCCGCCATCGTGGCCACCTCCGTCGTGATCGGAGCCAACAGTCCACCCGTGGCGCCAATCCTCTTCATGTCTTGTCGGGTGTGCGGCGCGCCTGTTCACGAAACCGTTTGGCCGGCGCTAAAGCTCATGACCTTTGTTGCAACGCCTGTAATGCTGTTGACCGCCTTATGGCCGGACCTGTCACTGACGATCCCGCGCCTGCTAGGGCTTCTCTGAAGCTGCCCTCATCGGGTAGCGCAGGCTTTCAGAACCGCTTCCAGTCCTTCAGAATCTCCCGCGCCGCGTTGTGCCCGGGGATTCCAGACACGCCCCCGCCTGGGTGCGTCGAGGCACCGCATTGATAGAGCCTCTCGATGGGGGAGCGGTAATCCGCATAATGTGGTGCCGGGCGCTGGAAGAAGAGTTGCTCGAGCGCCATCTCACCGTGAAAGATGTGCCCGTCCGGTGTATTAATGATGCGCTCGATATCCGGGGGCAGGAGAACCTGGGTCTCGATGACGCCGTCGCTGAATCCTGGTGCTAGCTCATCGATCGTGTCGAACACGGTCTCGACGAATGCAGGACGTTCTTCATCCCAACTCTTGCCGTCAAGTTTGTACGGGGCATGGCCCCCGAACAGGTTGATGACATGTTTCCCCGGCGGCGCCAACGTATCGTCGACCATCGTCGGTACAACGGCAGTCATAAACGGGCGCCGCGAATAACGGCCGTGGCAGGCGTCTTCGTACGCAGCCTGCAGGTACTCCACGTTGGGCCCGATGTGCATGTAGTTCGGGGCCTCGAATCCACACTTCGCCGCATCGAACGCTGTAAAACTGGGCGGCGCCTCGGCGGCAACATTGACTTTGAACGCGGTCGAGAAGGTCCGGTAGTTGCGGATGTGTTTCAGGAAGTCGTCGGGCAGATGCTCGGGTTCGACAAGCTGATCGAACAGCACTTTGCAGCTCGCATTGGATACGATCGTGTGAGCAAAGTATTCATCGCCATCGGCGGTGACAACCTTCACGGCGCGGCCGTTCGCGACTTCCACCCTGGCCACGTCCGCGCTGGTCTTGACCACCATGCCGTGCCGCCGCCCGGACTCGGCGATCAAATCGCTGATCACGCCCATGCCGCCACGGATGAAGCCCCAGCCACCGGCGCCTTCGTGCTCGCCCATGAGGTGATGCAGGAGGACAAAAGCCGAACCTGGCGTCTTCGGCCCGGCAAACGTGCCAATTGAGCTGTAATAACCGAGCACTGCGCGGGTCACGCTGTGCTCGAACCAGCGCGCCAGGAAATCGTCGGCGCTCATGGTCATCAGGTCGACCAGGTCGTAGAGCTTGTCGCCGATCTTCCGGTACCGCCAGACGAGGTCGAACGTCTTGCGGAGATTCCTGAAATCCCTCTTCGACGGATCAACGGGCGTTTCCAGATACAGGCCGCGCATGTAATGCGCGGCCTCGTTGAGCCAGGCGTCGAACTCGGCATAGATCGCGCCGTCGCGCTTCGAGAAACGGCTGAACTGCTCAGCGGTCCGGGCGACATCGCCCGACAAGACGATATAGTCATCGGCGCCTATCGGGCAGAACATGTCGGTCGCCGGTAGCACCTGGAGCCCGAGTTCGCGTAGCCCAAGCTCCCGAATAACCTTCGGGTGCAAAATGCTCATGACGTACGAGAATGTCGAGGTCCTGAATCCCGGCGCGAACTCCTCGGTGACGGCGGCGCCGCCGATGACCGGCCGGCGTTCGAGCACGAGGACCTTCTTGCCCGACCTGGCGAGATAGGCGCCACAGGTCAGGCCGTTGTGTCCGCCGCCGATGATGACGGCGTCGTATCTTGCAGTGGTCACCGCTGATCCTTCGCGCTGTCGCTATGCGCCGTGTTGCCTGAACTATTCTCGGGGTGCATATCCGCGTGTTGATGTAGTCAAGTTTCAGTAGCTGTCTGGCGAGGCTCTATTGGCGTGAGCACACCCTGGTGCCTCTCGATGGCTTCCGCCGCATCGAAACAGAGGTCTTCGTAATAGCGCCACCCAATGAGCTGGACGCCCTGGGGCAATCCATCGACTACTTGAACCGGAACGGCGACACTCGGCAGGCCGAGCAGATTGCAGACTTCGGTCAGCCCGATGGACTGGTAGAAGCGCTGCAACTGTTCGGGCCCCGAAATGTCGTAACCCAGTTCAAAGGCTTGCATGGTCGACACCGGCCCCAGAACCAGGGGATAGCGCTCAAGGAACAGGTTCCATTCCTGGGCAATCCCGTGCCGCGTTCCGATAGCGTTTATGTAGGCCTGCAGGTCCGATCTTATGGTCCCGACAAGCGCGTCGAGGAATGTCCTGGCGTCGTCGGATATGACCTCCCGCATCCCGGGTAGATAGTCTTCGATCTCCATAATGGAAATCTGGTCGATCGTTCGGGTCGACGCATCGATCGACGGCGGATCGGCGCGTTCGACGGCATACCCTGCATCAGCCAGAACCGCCGCCGCAGTTTCAACTCCCTCGGCAACGGCGGGCGAGACGCCATGTCCCCCAGGATCAGTGGTCACAGCCACCTTGATGGGACCCGGCATTGCCTTACCCATTCGTAAGGCTGGAGTCCACAATGGGTCGCTCGGGTCGGGTTGGCTCATGATGTCCAGAGCGAGGCGCAGGTCCCCGACATGGCGCGCCATGGGACCGTTAACGGAGGCGATCTGCTCGTAAAGGAGTGGAATACTGGGAAATATAGTGCTGCTGACCCGCGAAACCCGGCCCTGGCTGGGACGTATCGTCGCGATGCCGCAACACTGTGCGGGGTAGCGCAGCGAGCCGCCCATGTCGCTGCCGATGCCGAGAGGAGACATTCCGGTTGCGATGGCGGCTGCTTCGCCGCCACTCGATCCGCCCGGCGTGCGCGACGCGTCCCAGGGATTGAGAGTGGCGCCTCGCAGATCGTTGTCGGTGTGATAGCGCATACCGTAGTCGGGCAGGTTGCTGCGGCCGATCGGTATAGCGCCCGCCTGCTTGAGATGCGCGACGACTGGGGCGTCGATACTCGGCATCGAGTCCTTTAGTGCCACGATCCCGTGAGTTGTCGCCGAACCGACGACATCAAAACCTTCCTTGACGGTGATGGGAACACCGTGCAGTGGTCCCACGGTTTCTCCCGCCGCAATTTTTTTGTCCGCTTTGCGTGCGGCTCGCAAGGCATCCTCTTTCAGAACGACAGTCACGGCATTCACGATGGGATTGACAGCTTCAATGCGGTCGAGGTGGGCCTGGATCACGTCCTGGCTCGACAGCCGGTTTTCTCGAATGGCCGTCGCCAGGCATGTGGCGCTCCATTGCCAGAGGGGAGAATGTGCGGTCGTACTCATGACGCTTCGGACGAAAGACTCGGTCGTTCCCATGCGAAGGTCTGAACGGAATCGCCTGCATCGATAGTTCGGGCACACTCGTGCCCGGAATAGACAGCGTGTGCAATTGCGCCAGGCGCCCGACAGTCACCGATGCTTCGCAGAGACGTGATGCCGGCGTTTTCAAGTCGATCGGCGTCTGAATTCAGCTCCTGAAACAGGCGATCATTCCCGGCTCTGACGCCAACCACAACTAGCGATCCGCACTCGACAGAATTGACATCGCTGTCACGGTAGATGCTGGCCAATTGCGCCGCTCCGTCGCCGAAGCCGGTCAGGTAATGCTCGAATACAGTGCCAATACCGAGTTCGATCATCCGCTTGCGGATATCGGCCAACTCGTTGTTCATGAATGTCCAGGCAGATACTGCGTTTGCCGGCGTGACTATCGTGACCTCATTGCCGCGCTGACGCAGAAGTTCAGCCAGACAACTCCCCATGTAATAGTGATCGAAGTCGTATATGACAACCGGGCCGTCGGGTTCCGCACCGGCAAGGATGTCGTCTGGTGTGAAGACTGCATCGCCTTCGATATCACTAACGGGAAACCCTTTCGTATTCAGAATCTCGCGTGTCCACTGCGCGCCCGTTGCAATTACCGCGTGATCACATTCGAAATCGATTACATCTTGCGCCGACAACAGGCTGCCACGATAGACATCCACGTTGCCCATTGTTTGAATCAGATTCGTGCGGTAATCACGCACACGCGCCCAGGTCGCAAGCCCGGGTAATTTGGACTCGATCGCAACGCGACCGCCGAGTTCCTCATTTGCTTCGGCCAAGGTGACCGCGAAGCCACGTTGTCCAAGTGCCCGTGCGCATTCGAGTCCGGCCGGTCCCGCGCCAACGATCAGTACGCTCTGCTCAGGGTCGCCGGGCGGTATGCGCTCCGGATGCCATTTGCGTCGCCACTCTTCACCCATAGTGGGGTTCTGGGTACAACGAACCGGAACACAATCGTGATACGAGGACACGCAGATATTGCAGCCAATACATTCGCGAATCTCGTCTTCGCGCCCTTCGTTGATCTTACTCGGCAAAAACGGATCCGCGATTGACGGTCGAGCTGCGCCGATGAGATCGAGTACACCGCGCTTGATCTGACTGACCATGTCGTCCGGCGACGTAAAGCGACCGACGCCAACAACGGGTCTGGAAGTCAACGGCTTCACGAAACTGTTCAGAGGTTCCTGCGCCCCCTGCTCGCTAAACCGTGCCGATGTGGTTTCGACGGTCCAACTCGATGATTTCACATCCCACAGGTCCGGGACGTCCGACAACATGGAGATGATCTCATGCGCTTCGGACTCAAGAGTTTCCCCAGGTACCTTGAGCAGATCGTCACTGCTGAATCTCACGGCGACGGCACAGGTCTGTCCGATCGCCTCCTTCATTTCTTCGACGATCTCGCGCATGAGCCGTACGCGATTCTGCAGGCTGCCGCCATATTCATCGGTACGATTGTTCATCCACGGCAGCAGGAACTGGTACGGGCCGTACCCCATGCCGGCATAGACGTAGACAATGTCAAAGCCCGCCGATCTGGCACGCTTCGCCGCATCGACATGCCAGCCACGAAACTCACGGATATCCCGCTTGTCCATGGGACGAGAATTCGTCAGCGTCATCCAGCCCGGGTATGTCACGTCATACGCATTGCCCGAAACAGACATCGGCGTTACGCGCGTCAGGCGATTGGCGATTCCGCTGCCACCATGCCATAACTCAACGCCCGCCAGAGCTCCATGACGATGTACCGCGTCGACCATCAGCGCATGCACTTTTATGTCTTTGTCATCCCACAAACGACAATACGGCAATGGAGCGTCATCAGAACTTGGGTGAATCGAGCAGTAGCCGGTGTTGACGACGCCCCAGCCGCCTTCAGCGCGCACTTCGCGCATGGCCGCACGCGTGTGCGGCATTTGCTGGCCGGTACCGATTGCATGAGGCGTCTGGTAGAAGCGGTTTGGTGCCGTGACCGGACCGATCCTTACCTGTTCAAAAAGAACGTCGTAACGGGGATTTCTACTCATGCAGGCGCAATCTCTGTTGTTGCTTTGTGAAGCCGTATTCGGGCACCGAATGTACCATCTCATTTCATTTCGGACCCACGTTATTCATGATGCTGATCGTGCGCGGCACAAGTCGAGCGATCAGACCGTGGCGTTATAGATTGTATACCGAACCGGGTATTAGAAACGCAAATGGGATAAATACCTACAGTTAAGAAAGCCTTCAAATGGCAGGATGACGAGTAATTCCGGCAGCCTGGCTTAGCAGGATTCATCCGGGAGTTGAAGGCAAATGCCCCCTGATGCTAGTAATGGCCAACTAACGGGTCGCAAGCCGACCGATACCGTTCCCACTGCTGCGGCCCTCGTTATCGGTGGCGGTATCGCGGGGATGCAGGCCTCGCTGGACCTGGCCAATACCGGTTTCAAGGTCTACATGGTAGAACAGAACTCGGCCATCGGCGGCAACATGGCCCGCCTGGACAAGACCTTCCCGTCCAATGACTGTGCCATGTGCACCATTTCGCCGCGCCTGGTCGATTGTGGTCAGCACCTGGATGTGGAAGTTCTGACCAATTCCGAAGTCCTGGCGGTGGCCGGCGAAGCCGGCAATTTCACTGCGACCGTGCATACCAAACCGCGGTTCGTCGACACCGACAAGTGCACGGCTTGCGGCAAGTGCGCGGAGGTCTGCCCTGTCGCGACGGACAATGACTTCGAAGGCTCATTGGTCAGCCGCCGGGCCGCTTATCAGCTTTACCCGCAGGGCACTCCCAAGGCCTTTGCCATCGACAAGCGCGGCGTGGCGCCTTGCCGCGATGCCTGCCCCGCCGGTCAGCGTGCCCAGGGCTATATCGCCCTGATCGCCGAGGGGCGCATTAAAGACGCTTACCGCTCCATCAAGCGTGACAACCCGTTCCCGGCGATCTGCGGGCGCATCTGCAATGCCCGTTGCGAAAGCGCGTGCAGCCGCGGCATGGTCGATCAACCCGTCAACATCCGTGGCCTGAAACGTTTCGTTACAGATGCCGTGATGGCCGAGTCACGGGTTCCGCCGCAAAAGGCCGAACGAGTGCACGAGGAAACGGTGGCGATCATCGGTGCCGGGCCTTGCGGGCTGACGGCTGCTCAGGACCTGTGCCGGGAAGGCTACGGAGTCACGGTCTTCGAATCGCTGCCGGTGGCGGGCGGCATGCTACGGGTCGGTGTTCCCGAGTATCGCCTGCCAACGGACATCATTGAGCGCGAAGTTGCAGACATTATCGACCTGGGCGTGGATCTCCGATTGTCCACTCCGGTGGAAGACCTCGATGATCTGTTTGCTGACGGGTTCAGCGCCGTGCTGATTTCCGTGGGCGCACACGTCGGCCAAAAACCGCCCATCCCGGGTAATGACCTCAACGGCATACTGGTCAACACGGAGTTCCTGCGTGATGTCCGCCTGCACCAGCTGGACACAAGCCGCCGTGATCCACGCCCGGACGTGGAGGGCAAACGAGTCCTGGTTATCGGCGGTGGTGACGTTGCCATGGACGTGGCCCGGACCGCGCGCCGCCTGGGCGCCGCAGATGTGCAGGTAGCGATGCGTGAAGACGACGACAACATTCCCGCCGGTAGAGAAGAAGTCATCGGGGCGCGTGAAGAGAACATCACCATACATACATCCCTGAACTTCCTTGGAATCAGTGATGATGGCGCAGGTAATGTAGCCGGCGTCGAGTGCCAGCGCGTCAACCGCTTCGATATTCAAAGTGACGGTCGCTGGATTCCGGATGTTATCAAGGGCTCCGACTTCGTCATCGATGCCGACGTAGTGGTCTTCTCTATCGGCCAAAAATCCGGCCTGTCCTTTATTCCGGAAGCCAGTGGCATATCGGTGAACCCGAATCAAACTCTGAACGCCGATCCGAATTCTTTTGCCACGGATCGCGACGGGGTGTTTGCTGCCGGTGATACGGTCAGCGGTACGGCCTTTGTTATTGAAGCCGTCGCCAGCGGCCACAGGGCTGCGAAGGCGATTGGCCGGTTCCTGCGTGGCGAAGACATGGACACATGCGAGCCGGAGCAGCCGGTCGCGACCTTTACCCGGGCACAACTCGATGCGCGGGTCCGCAACGGGGAACTGCTTCCGACGCCGCGCGTTCGTCACGCGAAGGAGAGCGGGAGACGAAGAACCGACAGCTTTGCAGAGGTGGACCACGGTTACACGGCGGAACAGGCTCGTGCCGAGGCGGCCCGTTGCCTGTCCTGCGGCGTCTGCTCGGAGTGCCTGAGCTGTGTGGATGCCTGCGACATCAAGGCAATCGACATGCAACAGGTCGCGGTGACCCGTGACGTCTCCGTGGGTGCCGTGGTGATGGCGCCCGGGTACATACCCTACGACGCCAGGCAATCGGAAGAACTGGGGCTCGGCCGCTATCCGAATGTATTGTCTGCCATTCAGTACGAACGCCAGCTTTCCGCATCCGGCCCCACCCGGGGCAAGGTCATCCGTCCGTCAGACAACACGCCGCCCCGGCGCATCGCCTGGCTACAGTGTGTCGGCTCGCGAGATGCCGATCATGACTATTGCTCGTCCGTGTGCTGCATGTACGCCACCAAGCAGGCCACCATTACCAAAGGGCACTGGCCGGACACAGACGTCGAAATCTTCATGATGGACATGCGCTCGTTCGGCAAAGGCTATGAGGCCTACTACAATAATGCGCGCGAAAAACTGGGGATTCGTTACACGCGGTGCCGCGTGTCCCGCCTTGTTGAAGACCCGAAAACCCGCAACCTGGTGGTCCGCTTCATGAATCGCAAAAGCAACGGCGACGGCAAAAACACCGCGGTCATTCGCGAAGAAGTCTTCGACATGGTCGTGTTGTCCTCCGGTATGGAGATGGCCACCAGCACCCGGGAATTGGCGGATCGCCTGGGCGTCGAAGTGGACGAGAATGGCTTCTGTAGTACCGTTCAAAACAACCCTCTCCAGACCAGCCGCGAAGGGATTTACGCTGTCGGTCCGTTCCGGGAGCCGAAAGACATTCCGGAATCCCTGCTTGAGGCCAGCGGCGCCGCGGCCCAGGCCGGCGCGATGCTGCGCAGCGCACGCGGCAGCCTGACCCGCGAGGCGGAATTTCCGCCCGAGCGGGATATTGCGACGGAAAACCCGAAGATCGCCGTCTTTGTCTGCCATTGTGGGTCCAACATTGGTGGCTACCTCGATGTACCAGAAGTTGCGGAGTACGCAAGAGATCTGCCCGACGTCATTCATGCCGAGGACACGCTCTATGCCTGTTCCCAGGACAGCGTGGCGAAGATCACCGAGAAAGTTAAGGAAATGGGCGCTAACCGCGTGGTCATTGCCAGTTGTACACCACTGACCCATGAGCCTGTTTTTCGCAACAGCCTGCGCTCGGCTGGCTTGAACCCGTACCTGCTCGATATGGCCAACATCCGCAACCAGTGCTCCTGGGTACATTCCCTTGACTGGGATGCCGCCACCAGCAAGGCCAAGGACCTCGTTCGCATGTCGGCTGCGAGAGCTTCCACGTTACATTCCCTGGCCAACAGTGAAATTCCTGTGCAACGCGGTGCGCTGGTCATTGGCGGTGGCGCGGCCGGCATGGAGGCGGCCCTGGCACTGGCCGACCAGGGTTTCCCGGTGGATCTCGTGGAACGCGACAGCGAGCTGGGCGGCGCCTTGCGCCACATGCATTACGGACTAGATGATTTCGGTGTCCAGGCCGCCATACCGCCGAAGGGACAGGATCACTTCGTCATACCACAACAATACCTGGAGCAACTTGTCGGGCGGGTCGAAAGTCATCCCGGTGTTTCCCTGCACCTGAACGCCGAGTTGGTCGATACCCGGGGTTTCATGGGTAATTTTTCATCGACTATCGCCTGTGGCGATAGCAAGGAAGTCATCGAAGTCTGCCATGGCGCAACTGTGGTCTGCGTGGGTGGCGTTGAATACCGCGGTGACGAGTACGCGTACGGCACTGACCCGAGGATTACCACCCAGCAACAGTTCGAGGGCGTTCTCGCTGCAGGCGAGGCGGGCATCGAAGGCGAGACCGAATTACCCAACGACGTCGTGATGATCCAGTGTGTCGGGCCGGCCGACCGCTACTGCGGCCGCATCTGCTGTACCTCGGCTATTAAAAACGCACTGAATCTGAAACGGCTGAACCCTGCAGCACGCATTACCATTATTTACAAGGACATCCGCACCTATGGGTTCAAGGAGCGCATGTACACGCAAGCCCGTGAAGCCTGTGTTCTGTTTATGCGTTATGAAGATGACCGTGAGCCGAAAGTCACCGTTAGTGACGACGGCTCGCTGAGTGTCAGCGTGTGGGAGGAGATCCTCGGCCGGCAGATGAGCCTGAATCCCGACATGGTGGTTCTCAGCACACCCATCATCCCTGCTCCCGGGGCAGAAGCACTGGCCAAGCGGTTGAAAGTGGCCCGAGACGCCGACGGCTTCTTCCTCGAAGCACACATCAAGCTGCGCCCGGTGGATTTCCTTGCCGACGGTGTCTTCATGGCGGGCCTTGCGCACTATCCCAAGCTATTGCAGGAATCGATTGTCCAGGCCAGGGCAGCCGCCGTGCGTGCCGCGAACATACTGTCGCGCGAATCCTTGACCGTCGGCGGCCTGGTGGCAGAGGTCGACTCTGAAAAATGCGTTGCCTGCCTTACCTGCGTCAGGGTTTGCGCATTCGGCGCAGCGCGCATCGACGACGACAAAGAAGGCGCCGGCGGCATACTCGGCGCGGCCGAGATTGAATCCTCCCTGTGCCAGGGTTGTGGTTTGTGCATGGCCGAGTGTCCGGCGGGCGCCATTCAGTTGCATCACTACACGGAAAACCAGATGGGCGCCAAGCTCGATGCCCTGATTGAAGAGGCGCATGTCTAAGTGAACAGCGAAGCATCAAAACTGGAAGTCGTGGCGTTTTGCTGCCGCCACTGCGCCTATTCAGCCGCCGACCTCGCGGGCGGCAGCCGCATGAGCTATCCCCCGGCCGTCAAGATCGTCGAGATGCCCTGCACCGGACGCGCCAGTGTGCTGGACATCCTGCACGCGCTGGAAAAGGGTGTGGACGGCGTGGCCGTGGCCGGCTGCCTGCCCGGCACTTGCCATTACATCCGAGGCAACATACATGCCAGCCAGCGCGTCGAGCATGCCGCCAGGCTGCTCGAGGAAATAGGCCTGGAGCCCGAACGTGTGCGCATGATCAATATCTCCGCGGCCATGGGTGAGCAGTTCGTTATTGAAGTCACGAATTTTGTCGAAGCTATCGAAGCGCTCGGCCCGTCGCCGCTGTCCGGGGAAGTCGGTAACAAACGAGCGCGGCAGGACCCTGATTCAGAGGAAGCAAGCCATGATTATCGCTGATCAGAAATCGTTGGATGAGATCAAGGCCATGCTCAAGGGCTGCAAGAAAGTCCTGGCCGTAGGATGTGGTACCTGCGTCACGGTGTGTTTCTCCGGCGGCCGCCAGGAAGTCGGCACCCTGGCAGCCTCGCTGCGCATGTCCACCGGGCTGGACGGTGACGCCGTCGACGTGGATGAGTCCATGGTGCAACGCCAGTGCGAAGAAGAATTCATCGCGCCGTTACAGGAAGACCTGGAAGACTGCGATGCCATTTTGTCCCTCGGTTGCGGCGTCGGAGTGCAAAGCCTGGCCCAGCAGTTTCCGGGCAAGAAGGTCATTCCGGCACTCAATACGAAATTCATGGGATACCCGTCCGAGCACGGCGTGTGGGAGGAACGCTGTCAGGGCTGTGGCAACTGTGTATTGCACATGACCGGCGGCATCTGCCCGGTCAGTCGCTGTGCAAAACAACTGTTCAATGGTCCCTGTGGTGGTTCCCAGAACGGCATGTGTGAAGTTGACCCGGATACGGAATGTGCCTGGCAGGCAATCTGTGAAAAACAGCTGGAACTGGGCCTTTTCGAGGAAATGATGGAAATTCAACCGGCCAAGGACTGGTCGACCTCCCGGGACGGCGGACATCGTCGCATCGTCCGCGAAGACATTAGCCTCCCGGATTCAGACAAAGGTGCCGGAAAGAGGACGAAGTCATGACTATGCACTATCCCGCTTTCAGCATGCCTGAGACCACTGACACCCTGTCCCTTGAGGGGCGTTGCGACAGCAACCTGGCGCGCGTGCTGGCCGCAGGCGAATTCGCGGTCACCGGCGAAGTGGGCCCGCCGAAGGGTCATGATGCCGAGGTCGTGCGCAGCAAGGCGCGCTTGCTCGAAGGATGCGTAGATGCCGCCAACATCACGGATAACCAGACTGCGGTGGTGCGCATGAGCTCCATTGCCGCAGGTCTTATCCTGTTGGAGGAGGGCATCGAGCCGGTCATCCAGATGACCTGCCGCGACCGCAACCGGCTGGCCATGCAGTCCGACCTGCTGGGGGCGTATGCGCTGGGTATCAGGAACCTGTTGTGCCTGTCAGGGGATCATCAGTCAGGCGGGAACCATCCCGGCGCCAAGAACGTGCATGACGTCGATTCCCTGCAGTTTATTCAGATGATGAGGGAGATGCGCGACCGGGACGTCTTTCAGTGCGGCGAAGTCATCAAGGGCGGTGGCCCGAACTTCCTGATCGGTGGCGCCGCCAACCCGTTTGCCGATCCGGCCGAGTGGCGTCCCTACCGCCTGGCCAAAAAAGCCATCGCCGGTGCCGACTTTGTGCAGACCCAGATCGTTCACGATATGGGCCGGTTCCGCGAGTACATGAAGCGTGTCGTGGACATGGGTATCGCAGAGAGCCTGGAGATTATTGCCGGGGTTGGCCCGCTGAAAAGTACGGGCATGGCTCGTTATCTTCGCGACCAGGTTCCCGGCGTGATTGTGCCTGACGAAGTGATCGAGCGCATGGCGGGCGCGGTGGCCGGCATCGACACGGAGAACAAAGCCGAGTGTAGCCAAGCCTGGCAGACGGAAGGCATCAGGATCTGCATCGAGCAGATCCAGGAAATCCGCGAGATCGAGGGTGTGAGCGGCGTCCATATCATGGGCATTCACTGGGAGGAATCCGTTCGTCCCATCACCGAGGGTGCGGGCCTGCTGCCCCGCCCGGTCATCGAGGCCTGATCTCCGGTAGCGAAATTCGACATGGCGATGGCACAGAGACAAACTGCTAAAACACACTGCCCCGGGGCGGGCGGGGCCGGACCTACGCCTTTGCCGGAGGTGGTTTTCGGGGCTACCGGGTCAAATCCCTACAAGTGCTACCAGTGCATCAAGTGTACGAGTGGCTGCCCGTTGGCGGACCAGTTCGACCTGGCGCCCCACCAGGTGATGCGCAGCGTGCAGTTCAATGACACGACTGTGCTGAGAAGTCGTGCGATCTGGCTGTGCGCTTCCTGCCAGACCTGCACGACGCGCTGCCCCCTGCAGATCGACGTTGCCGGCGTGATGGACACGTTGAGAATCGAATCACGCAGACGCGGCATCGAGCCAGCAGTACCGGAGATCGCCAGGTTCAACAGACTATTCATGCGCTGTATCCGGATATTCGGTCGCGTTTGGGAACTTGGCCTGGCCACCGCCTTTAACATGGCCTTACGCCAGCCCTTCCAGGACTCGAAGCTGGGCAGGAAGATGTTTGCCAGAGGCAAGATGAAGTTCCTGCCGCATTTCGCCAGGGGCAAACGCGATAAGCCGGCTCAAAATCCAAATGCCATCGCGTATTTTCCCGGCTGCTCGTTAAACGCCACGTCGATCGAGTATGGCAGGTCGGTCAAGAGTGTCGCGCGCGCCCTGGACATCGAACTGGTAGAACCGCAGGACTGGGTCTGCTGCGGCTCGAGCCCCGCCCATGCCACCGATGCGAAACTGGCCAGGCTGATGCCCATGAAGACCATTGCCACAGTCGAACAGATGGGTCTCGGGACACTCACATCTCCGTGCAGCGCCTGCTTCTCACGCTTCAAACAAGCCGAGCTGGCTACACGGGAAAACGATGCGGTGCGCGGGGAGATCAGCGAAGCCCTGGACTATGACTACAAGGGTTCGGTGAATGTCCGCCACTTGCTCGACGTGATCGTCGAGCATGCCGGCCTGGACGCGATTAACAAACGCGTCACGCAGCCATTACGGGGACTCAAGGTTGCATGTTATTACGGTTGCCTGATCACGCGGCCGGCCGGGGTTACGACGGCTGAAAACCCGGAATACCCGGTGAAGATGGACCGCCTGATCGAGGCGCTTGGCGGACAAACCGTGGAGTGGTCACGCAAGACCGATTGCTGCGGCGGTTCGCTCGCAATCAGCAAGACCGACGTAGCCATCGGGCTGATCAGGAACATCATTGAAGACTCCCGGGCTTGCGGGGCGGAAGCTATCGTAACCATGTGCCCGATCTGTCACCTCAACCTGGATTCCCGCCAGGGCGAAACGGGCGATGATCCTGAGCTACCCATCTTCCAGGCAACCCAGCTGATGGCATTGGCCTTCGGGCAAGGTGAAAAGGGGGCCGCGCTTGGCAACAACCTGATCGATCCAAAGCCGTATCTGCAGGAGAAAGGAATGCTGGCCGATCCGGAGATGAGATATGTACCACCCGCAAACTAACGTGAATGCTTATGTCACTCCTCATTATCGTGGGATGACGGATGAGCAATGCCGCCTGATTCACACTGCCAGTCTCGAGATTCTGGAACGCACAGGGGTGCTGCTTTATTACCAACCTGCCATCGACTTGTTAAAGAAGGCGGGATGCATTGTTGAAGACAACCGGGTTCGCATCCCTGCGCACCTGGTTGAGTGGGCCTTGCGCGCAGCCCCCAGCCATATCCGTCTGTACGATCGCTCCGGGAAACCGGCATTGCAACTCGGGGGTCGTATCTCCAACTTCGGTACAGGTTCCGATTGCCTGAACATCCTGGATCACCGCGACAATGAAAGACGCAAAGCGCTGCTTCAGGACGTCGTCGAAGGCATACGCGTGGCGGATGCCATGCCACATATCGACTTCATTATGTCGATGTTCCTCCCGAGCGACGCATCGATCGCTGAGGATGTACGGCAGATGGAGGTGATGCTGAACTACAGCGCCAAGCCCATTTGCTTCGTCACCTACGAATGGGAAGGTACAGCGGACATCATTGAGATGCTTGAAGTGGTTGTCGGTGGTGCAGAGAAATTGCGAGCAAGACCCACGGCAATTCTGTATATCAACCCCACCAGTGGTTTCAGGCATAACGAAGGGGCGCTGCATAAATTGATGTACGTGGCTGAAAGACACCTTCCCTGCGTGTACTGGCCTGAGGTTGGGCGTGGCCTGACTTGCCCCATCACTTTTGCCGGTGCTATGGCGTCCTCCAATGCGGGCCACCTGGTCGGCTTACTCATCGCCCAACTGGTTAACGAGGGTGCGCCAGTCGCACTCTGCACGGCCGTGCCATTTTCTCTTGATATGAACACGATGGTCGTCCCCTACGTTGATCCGGACTGCAAGGCATTTGGTCTCGAGATGAGCCATTACTATAATTTGCCGGCCTTCAATTGGGGAGGGATGAGCGATTCGAAGCTGCTTGACGAGCAAGCGATCATGGAAGCCACGCTGAGCCTTTTCGCGGCGACCATGAATGGCGGCAACCTGATTCACGACGTGGGCTACATGGAATCGGGTCTGATGGGTTCGCTGGAATTGGTCGTGATCTGTGACGAAATTATATCCTGGCTCAAAGCATCGATGGAGGGGCTGGAGATCAATGAAGAGACACTGGCCCTCGACGTGATCCATGCGCATGGGTTGAACGGGGATTTTCTGGAGGCCGAGCACACGCTGCGCCACGTGCGCGAGGATTGGCAGCCGCGCCTTGTTGACCGGCATAACTACGAACAGTGGCAGGCAAGCGGCGGTTTGTCGATGCGCGAACGAGCCAGGGCGAAGATCGATGAGATTCTGGGTACCGAGCCGGAGCGTGTCCTGTCACCAGAGATTGCGGAGAAGATCAAACGCATCGCTGAGAGAGCGATAGCAGCCCAGACCGAAAACACGTAGAAGGGGAGCACTGTAATGACGGTGAAGAAGCGAGGATCAGGTTCCAAGGCCTTACACGAGGGCTATAGTCCGTTTCCAGTGGACATGACGCGCTTCAGATCGTTTGTGCCGCCCCTCATCCAGAGTGCGATCTACCCCCTGGACAGCGTCGATCAATACACCAGAATTTCAGAAGGCCTTGAGCCGGGCTACCATTATGGCCGCACGGTAAATCCCACTGTCGATGTCCTGCAGAAACGTCTGGCTGCCCTCGAGGGTGGCGAGAGTGCGCTGGCAACGGCCTCGGGTATGCACGGTGTCTTTGCCCTGACCTATCACCTGGCCAAAGTCGGTGACGAAATTGTCACGAGCCACATGACCTACGGCGAGGCTCACAGACTGTTCTTTGAACTGGCACCTGAGCGCATGGGCATCACGCCCCGATTCGTGGGGAATCCCGCCGACCTGGACGATTGGGAGCGTCAGATCACCCCCAGGACACGCTTTATCTGGGCCGAAACACCCAGCAATCCCACGCTGTTCCTGACCGATATCGCGGGTCTGGCCAAGATCGCACATGCCCACAACGTGCCTTTGATCGTTGACAGCACTCTCGCAACGCCTTGTCTGCTGCGGCCGCTGGATCTCGGAGCTGACATCGTATTGCAATCGCTTACCAAGTTTATCTGTGGCAATGGCTCGATCGTTGGTGGGGCCATCATTGGCAGCGACGAGCTGGTCGCGGACATCCGCAAGAACACCCTGGGGTACATCGGGGCGACCATGTCCCCGTTTGATGCCTGGCTTACCCTGATGAGCATTGAGACTCTGCCAGCCCGGATGGTCCAGCATTGCTCAAACTCGGAGCAGGTAGTCGCTTTTTTGGCACAGCACCCGAGAGTCAGGAGCGTCAACTATCCGAGCCTGTCGGATCATCCCCAACACGCGTTAGCCAAACAGCAGATGCCCAGGGGCTATGGAGGGATGCTGTCGTTCGTGGTGGATGGTGGCAGGGAGGGAGCAGTAAAGGTAATCGAGGCCTGTCAAATGATCGCTATCGTTCCCAGCTTTGGAACCAGTCGCACGATCATGACGCACCCTGCAACACATACCCACGACAAAATGAAACCGCAAGAGCGCGAGGCGGCCGGGATATATGACGGCCTGATCCGATTGTCGGTCGGATTGGAAGACCCGGAAGACATCATTGCCGACCTGGACCAGGCACTTGAAGAGTTATAGAGGGTCGCGCAGCAAGGAGTTTTCGCGTGCTACACCCCCAGACTAACGTGACTGCTTGCACGGCGCCGTTCTACCGCGCGCTGTCAGATGAGCAGTGCCGGCTGATTCACGGTGCCAGTCTCGAAATACTGGAGCGCACGGGTGCAACGGTCCATTACCAAGCGGCCATCGATCTGCTGAAAAAGGCGGGATGCTTTGTGGAGGAGAACCGCGTCCGAGTTCCGGCACACCTGGTGGAATGGGCGCTGCGCACGGCTCCCAGCCACATCATGATGTACGACCGTTCCGGAAATCCTGTGATGCCACTGGGGGATCGCATCTCTACCTACGGCACGGGTTCCGACTGCCTGAACATCCTGGATCGCGGCACGGGGGAGAGACGGAAGGCGCTGTTCCAGGACGTCGTCGATGGCATCTGCGTGGCAGACGCTATGCCGCATATCGACTTCATAATGTCGATGTTCCTCCCCGGCGATGTGCCGGTCGCGGCAGACGTACGGCAGATGGAGGCAATGCTGGTCTACAGCAGCAAACCTATCTGCTTCGTCACCTACGAATGGGAAGGCACGGCGGAAATCATCGAGTTGCTCGAGGTGGTTGTCGGTGGCGCAGAGCAGCTACGAATCAATCCCACTGCAATTCTTTATCTCAATCCGACGACCGCGTTCAGGCATAACGAAGGAGCGCTGCGTAAGCTCATGTACGCCGCCGAGAAAGGTCTCCCCACCGTGTACCTGCCCGACGTGCAGCGTGGCTTTTCCTGTCCGATGACGTTTGCCGGCGCCATGGCCTGTGCCAATGCAGGTCAGTTGCTTGGATTGCTGCTTGCTCAATTGGTCAACGAGGGAGCCCCGGTCATACTCAATGCGGCCGTGCCATCCACGATAGATATGAAAACGATGGTCTTGCCGTATGTCGAACCGGCAGGCAGGTCTTATTCGCTCGAAATGAATTCTTATTACGAGCTGCCTTCTTTCAGCACCGCTGGCTGCAGCGACTCGAAGCTGCTGGACGAGCAGGCGATCATGGAAGCCACGCTGGGTTTGTTCTATGCCACCTTGCGTGGGGGAAACATGATTCACGATGTGGGCTATTTAGAGTCAGGGTTGACGGGTTCGCTGGAGCTGATCGCGATCTGTGACGAGATCATCTCGTGGCTCAAAGCGTCGCTGCAGGGGCTGGAGATCAATGCGGAAACCCTGGCCCTTGATGTGATCCATGAGCATGGGCTGAGCGGGGATTTTCTGGAGTCCAGGCATACGCTGCGCCACGTGCGTGAGGATTGGCAACCGCGCCTCGTCGACCGGCACAACCATGAACAGTGGCAGGCGAGCGGCGGCTTATCAATGCATGAACGAGCCAGGGCGAAGATCGACGAAACACTTAGTGCAGGGCCGCGACACGTATTGCCGCCAGATATTGAGCGAAGGATCAGGACAATTACTGATAGCGTCGTAGCAGCTCGGATGAAATAAAGCGTGTATCCCGATCCATACTGGCTGTCGGGAATAGTTATCGAAGGGCAATAGGAGGTTTCAGGCAATGGCAGACAAGGTGCAAAGAATCGCCGAGAGTATTTACAGTGGCGACGTTGAAGCGGTTGGCGAGCTGGTGCAGGACCTGCTGGACGGGGGAATGGCACCCGGCGAGGTTTTGAGTGACGCGCTGCTCGTCGGCATGGACAAGGTCGGCCGGGATTTCAAGGCCGGTGACCTCTTTGTGCCCGAGGTGCTTTTCGCCGCACGGGCGATGCAGGCCGGCATGGATGTGCTGCGACCGCTCCTGGCCGACAGTGAAATCGCCAGTTCGGGCAAGTACATCGTGGGAACAGTACAAGGTGATCTGCACGACATTGGTAAGAACCTGGTCCGAATGATGCTGGAAGGCGGGGGCTTTGAGGCCATTGACCTTGGCGTCGATGTATCGCCGAGCGCATTTGTGGATGCTGTCCGCGAGCACAAACCCGACCTGGTCGGGATCAGCGCTTTGCTAACAACTACCATGGCCCAGATGAAAGTGACGATTGAGGCCCTGGAAGAGGCAGGTCTGCGGGACTCGGTCAAGATCATGGTCGGCGGCGCGCCGGTGACGGCCGCATTTGCCGAGCAGATCGGCGCAGACGCGTATGCCCCGGACGCAGCTTCTGCGGTGGACATTGCGCGCGAGTTGCAGGCCGCCTAGTCACGCCTTAAGAAGGGAGACAATCAGGGATGCGGGTACAGTGTCAGATCTTGTCTGAAGACGAGCGGCAGAAGATACACGCGGAGAGCATCAAGATCCTGGAACAGGTTGGCGTGAAGTTCTTGAGCAAGCGGGCGCTGAAGATCATGGCCGACAACGGCGCCAGGATCGATCAGGACACAGGCATCGCGAAGATTCCGGCGGAGATGGTGGAGCAGGCGCTAAAGACCGCCCCGAAATCTTTCGTCCTGGGAAGCAGGGATCCCTCGAAAGACGTGGTCCTGCCGCGCCCGACTGCCGGCTACGTGCTGGACATGGGCGGCGTGTTCACGCGCGATTTCCACACCGGCGAGAGAAGGTACGCCACGCATCAGGACAACGCCGACTGCATGCGGGTCTTCGACGAATCGCCGCTCGCGTCCGTGGTGTGGCCACATTCTGTGGTGGGAGTAGACACGCCGCAATCTGATTCCATCCGATTGATTACTTCCTGCTTCATGAACAGCTCCCTGCACGTTCAGGACGAATTTGGCGAGCCGCGCGAGGTGCCTTACATTATCGAGGCGATGGCGGCGATCCTGGGCAGCGAAGATGCCATCCGGGAAAGAAAGATCTTTTCGGTGGTCTATTGCACGCTGGCGCCGCTGGTGCACGAAGGTGATATGTGTGA
>Ga0255052_10000885_pt1 | contig 23297 bp, 19 predicted proteins | sample JV7_2_21_MG_FD_188632 | JGI IMG/M metagenome (GOLD analysis project Ga0255052, IMG submission 188632) | Seawater microbial communities from Jervis Inlet, British Columbia, Canada - JV7_2_21 | ecosystem: Environmental > Aquatic > Marine > Inlet | place: Canada: British Columbia | collected... | reverse complement strand
GCTTGCGCAGCGCCTCGAGTTCGGTGATGTCAATCTCTTCGACGTATGTAAAATGTGGAATCTCGCGCGCGGCTGTCGCCATGCGCTCGGCAATGATGCGGCGCAGCCCGATGACCTTGATCTCTTTTGTCTCTGGCCGAACGCCTGTAGGAACGGTGCTTGCCACCGCGACAGGTTTGGTCGCGCCGTCTACGTGCCCTCGGGGTGCAAATGGCGCTCCTGCAGTGCCAACATAAGCCTCGAAGTCTTTGCGTGTAATTCGACCACCGGCACCGGTGCCCGGCACGTTGTGCAGCTCAATGCCGGCTTCTTTGGCACGGCGCCTGACGGCTGGGGAAGTCATTACGCGGCCTGTTAGAGGAGCGGCGTCAATATCCACCGCAGGTTTTTTCGGGCCTGAAGGCCCTCCTACGTTCTCAGGTGGGGGTGTTGCAGGAGCGGTGCTTGCCGCCGCTGACTTTGCATCTGTCTCGAATACAACCAATGCCGCACCAACCGCGACAATGTCGCCTGGCTCACCGGCGAGTTTGATGACCTTGCCGGAAACCGGGGATGACAACTCGACCGCGGCTTTGTCAGTCATCATCGTGCCGACAAGATCTTCCTCGGTAACGTGGTCACCGACCTTGATGAACCACTCACCAATTTCGGATTCGACCATGCCTTCTCCAAGGTCCGGGAGCTTGAATTCGTACTTGCTCATTCGATCTCCATCATATTTCTGATGCCGGCGACCAGCCGTTTCTTACCCGGGAAGTACTGCCATTCAAACGCGTGTGGGTAGGGTGTATCCCAGCCGGCGATGCGTGAGATCGGCGCTTCGAGGTTGTAGAAGCAATCTTTCTGAATACGGGCGGCGATCTCCGCGCCGAACCCGCTGAAGCGGGTGGCCTCATGGGCTATCACGCAACGCCCGGTCTTGTTGACGGAATCGACGAGTGTCTCCGTATCGAGTGGCGCGATGCTGCGAATGTCGATGATCTCGGCATCGACGCCAACCTCCTCGGCGGCGGCAATGGCGACATGAACAAGCGTGCCATAAGTGATGATCGTGAGTTCGCTGCCTTCGCGAACGATCTCGGCCTCACCGAGCGGCACCGTGTAGTGACCCTCAGGCACCTCACCCTTCGGGTGCGAAGCCCACGAGACGGCCGGTTTTTCCGGGTCGCCATCGAAGGGGCCGTTATAGATGCGTTTGGGTTCGAAAAACACGACCGGGTCGTCCGACTCGATCGAGCTAATCAACAAGCCCTTGGCATCGTAAGGATTCGAGGGCATGACAATGCGAATGCCACTGACGTGGGCAAATATCGCTTCGGGGCTTTGCGAGTGTGTCTGGCCACCACGAATACCACCGCCGCATGGCGTACGAATCGTCACTGGCGAGAAAAAGTCACCGCACGAGCGATACCGAATTCGTGCGAGCTCGCTGACGATCTGGTCAAAGCCCGGATAAATGTAGTCGGCAAACTGAATCTCGGGAACCGGCCGCAGGCCGTTCAGGCCCATGCCGATCGCTGCACCTATGATGCCGCCTTCGGCAATCGGTGCATCAATCACGCGGTGTTCGCCGTACTTGCGTTGCAGGCCATCCGTGCAACGGAAGACGCCGCCGAAGTAGCCGATATCTTCACCCAGAAGGACGACGCTCGGGTCCTTGTCCATCATGACGTCGAGCGCCGAACGGATGGCCTCGATCATGTTCATCTGCGTCATGACTTGGAGCCTCCGCCGTTCACGCCTTCCACTTCCATCATGCGGCGACGCTGCGACTCGAGGTGCCGCGGCGTATCGGCGAAAACGTCGTCGAACATTGTGGACGGATCCAGGAAAGGTCCTTCGGTCATCGTTCCGTACTTCTGCGCCTCTTTCCAGGCGGCAAGAACTTCCGCCGTCAGTTGTGTTTCGAGCTCTTCGTGTTTTTCATCGGACCAGTGACCAAGTGAAATAAGATGTTGCTTGAGGCGCTCGACAGGATCACCAAGCGGGAACGACTTCCACTCATCTTTGGGCCGATACTTGGTCGGGTCGTCGCTCGTTGAATGCGCGCCACCACGGTAAGTAACCAGCTCAATCATCGTCGGACCACCGCCACGCCGAGCGCGATCGGCAGCCCACAGTGTCGTCGCATAAATAGCGAGGAAGTCGTTACCGTCGACGCGGATTCCTGGAATGCCGAGCCCGAGGCCCCTGGCTGCAAACGGGCGTCGCCCGCCTCCTGCCGTTCCCTGGAAGGTCGATATGGCCCATTGGTTGTTGACGATGTTGAGGATGACGGGTGCCTGGTAAACAGCCGCAAATGTAATGGCATGATGAAAATCAGCCTCGGCGGTCGAGCCGTCGCCCACCCAGGATGCGGCGATATGGTCCTCGCCCTTGATCGCCGATGCCATGGCCCAGCCAACGGCATGCGGGTACTGCGTGCCGAGATTGCCGGAGATCGAAAATAGTTTGGCCTTGGCGCTGTGATACATGATCGGCAGCTGCCGCCCCTTGCACATGTCACGGGTGTTGGAGAGGCACTGACACATCATGTCGACGAGCTTCATGCCACGGTACATGTACAGGCCCTGGTTGCGATAAGAGGGAAAGCACATATCACCCGGGCGTAGCGCCATGCCCTGGGCAATCGATACAGCTTCCTCACCAAGCGCTTCCATGTAGAACGAAATCCGGCCCTGGCGTTGAATTTGCCACATGCGCTTGTCGAAAACGCGGTTCAGCACCATCCAGCGCAGCGCAATCTGCAGCTTGCCGGGATCGAGATCGGGCGACCACGGCCCAACGGCCTGGTGATCGTCGTCGAGGACGCGGATCAGGCCAGAACTCATGTATTCGATGTCACGTGTGCGAGAGTCGATCGACGGCTTGTCGACGCTGCCGGCAGGGGTCAGATCGAGATAGCCGAAGTCCGGCGTTTCGCCCGGTCGTGCTGTCGGGCGAGGAATGTGGAGTCGGGACTTCTTATCGGTCATTTTTCGAGTCCTTACCCTTCGGCCCTGGAGACGAGTCGTCGCGCGAGTTCGTCGGCGATGATGTTAGTTGGCTGCTCGCTCGTCTTCGCCTCATTGAATATCTGTTTCAGGCGTTGCGGTATGCCGCCGATCTCGGTGCGTACCTCTTCGTCTGAGCTGCCCCCATAATACTCGCGGGCAACATTGATAATACCGCCGGCATTTATCACGTAGTCAGGTGCGTACAGAATGTCACGATCGGCAAGACGCGCACCGTCCTCTTCGGTCGCCAGCTGGTTGTTCGCGGCGCCTGCGACAATGCTCGCCTTGAGTTTCGGAATTGTCTGCGATGTCAGAATATTGCCCAGCGCACACGGTGCGAGCACGTCGACATCGGCATACAGCAGATCGGCCGGGGCAATATCGGTTACCGGCAATTCGTCTTGAGTGAGTTTCAGGTTGTCGCGATTGACATCGGAGACAGTCAAAATGGCGCCAGCTTCGTGCAGCAGACGGCACAGATGCAGACCAACGTGCCCGACGCCCTGTACCGCGACGCGAATGCCCTGCAATGAATCGGTACCAAGACGGGATTCGACGGCCGCTTCGATACCCTGGAAGACACCAAGAGCGGTCAACGGCGATGGATCACCCCCGGCCGCTTCGCCGCTGCGGGGCAGGCCGGACACGTATCCGGTCACTTCATTGACCTGGCGCATGTCTTCGACACTGCAGCCAACGTCCTCCGCCGTAACATACCGGCCGCCGAGGTCTTCGACCGCGCGACCGAAAGCGCGAAAGAGCTCCGGTGACTTCGGCGCACCGTCGTCGGCGAGGATCACCGACTTACCACCGCCGAATTTGAGGCCGGCGACGGCGTTCTTATAGGTCATGCCGCGCGACAGGCGAAGTGCATCCGTCAGCGCATCGGCATCGGATGCGTACTGCCAGCGACGGCAACCGCCGGCGGCGGGGCCGAGAGCCGTCGAGTGAATTGCGATAATCGCCTCAAGACCGGATTTCGGGTCCTGCACGAAGTGCAGGGACTCATGCTGGTCGAAATCGGGGTGGTCGAAAACGGGCATACCAATGCCTCCACAGGCGAATATGGGGTATCCAATATATACCCTTAAAACCGCACAGATCTTGCGATTTCATTTGCCTATTGCAGAATATCAGCATAATTTATGCGTATTAGTTATTTAGAGAGCATAGATAATGCAAGCAGTGAAGCTCGACCCTACGGATCGCCGAATTCTCGAGTGGCTACAAAAGGAGCCCGGTATCAACGCAGCCGAGCTTGGCGAGAAAATCGGCCTGTCGCAGTCGGCCGTCTGGCGCCGCATTCAGAGCCTGCGCGATGAGGGTGTGATCAAGGATCAGCCCGTCAAGCTCGACCGCGAAAAGGTCGGTCTCAACACGATGGTGTTCGCCCACGTCAAACTGACATCACACGGCCGCAGCAACCTGGCCGAGTTCTCCGAAGCTGTAAGCCAATACCCCGAGGTTCTCGACTGCTACGTATTGCTGGGTAACGTGGACTACCTGCTGCGGATCGTTACCGAAGACATCAAAGCGTACGAACGGTTCTTCTTCGAAAAACTATCGCAGCTCCCAGGCATCCAGGAAGTGAATTCATCGATCGTGCTGTCAGACATCAAGCACACGACAGTGCTGCCGATCTGACGAGCGTCCGCTCTGTCGGAATGTCAAGGCCGGTCAAATGAGTCGTTGATTGCCTTTACCAGCGTATCCGGAGTCACGCTATCCCCGGCCCCGTCATCTCTTCGGATGTTCGCGTTTTGCTCTATATGCAGCCACCGGGAGCCAGAAAAACCCGACGCGCTATTTTGGCAAGGATCCGGTTGACCATTGATGTACCGACCAAGCGTGTTGGTCGTACCACACAGCTGCTTGTCTGTGACCGGCTCACTGCAGCTCAATGATGATCCCAGTTGAAGCGGCGATAATTCCTCGTTCAATTCTGCATTGAGCACATTGACGAGTTCCGTGGCAGGCAGGTCGCTCGTCGTGCCCGCACTCAATCGGGCGACAATATCTGCAGCGTCAATATTCGATGGGCACGCGGCCGAACCGCAACCATGTAGCTGCATGGTATGAGTGGATGCGCTTCTGTCATGAACAATCATGCCAAAGTGATAGAAAAAGGAATTGACGTTGTGCGCAGCGTCGGAGACTTTGTAAGCGCCCGACGCTCCGCAGACCGACGTCGTCCCTGAACATGACGACGTCACGGCGTTCGAGCACCGATGGGTCGACGATATCGACAGGAACCGTGCGCCTGTGTCGCGCAAGACCGTCACGGACTCGATATTTGTGCGGCTGTCGAACAATGGGTGAGGTACGGAAATATGGTGTGAGTTCAAGGAATCAAAATCCACACAGTAGAACCCTTGTCCTCTCAGAAGGCGCTCCTCAAGGCAATGCAATTCGTTGTTGCCGGCACCACTGTCGATGATTCTGATTAATTGAAAGTTAATGTCGCCCGCTGTCGCCCGGGCGGCTTCCAGGTTTTGGTTCATGAGAGCAATGACCAGCGAATCAAACTGATTCAAAGCAGATGTCGTGGGAACTGAATAACCTTCGGAAAATGCCTGCACATACCTGAGCGAACCGCTCACATAATCAGAGAGGTCCGCGGTCCGTGTTTCAATGACCGGTTCCGGATCAGGATCGGCACCAGGGTTCTTGTTTCCGCCGCCGCAACCGACAAGTGTTGAGATAAGTACAGAAAAAACAGCAGCTCGAATTGTTGTACCCGCATTCATGTTTGAGGAAGTTCCACGCTGTGCCTGGATTGAGACGTGGATCTGCGAAAATCGTGGACGCAAGCGTGAGCATTGAATGCTTATGGTTTGCAGGTTTAAGCAGATGTTCAATCTAAAGATACCCAGTCGGAATTTTCCCATTGTAGCGATTCTGTTTCTTTCAAGCATTGCTGCCGCTCAAGACGCCAACGTCGCTGGAGCAGGCATGACCGACTATTGGGCTGAGGCCGATAAATTCAGGTCGAACGTAATGAATGAAAGAGCCGAATTGTCGATTCGGTACGAAACAGAGCTTCTGTCAATGTGGGGTCTACTTCTCGATCCGACCAGGCTTCAAACTGACAACGATTTTGGCGAAAGTCGCGAAATAATTGAGCAAGGAAGGTCGGTTGTTGAAAAGTATGAATCGATCTTTTTGGTTGCCTTTGACAATAGCGCAGATCAAGTTCAGGACTTGAAATTGACCGAAGCCGAAAAGCGCAGAGTCGTAAGTGCGTATGAGCGGGGTATGGCACAGTCAAAGTTAGTTCATCAGGAAATTTGGCAGATCGAGCATCAAAAAGTTGACGAGATTGAAAAATTAATCGATTTGCTCTCGGATAACCGTGATTCGTGGACCGTGGATGGTAATCGTATTCTCTATAGCGACCAAGAACTACAAAATCAAGTGAACGAATGTATCGCCAACACTGGTGCTTTGGATCGAGAACAAATGAGGATTAGGAAAGCGGCCATCGAAGCCCAACGTGAAAAGGCGGCAATGAATTAGTTGAGCCCTGGCCACTACAATGTCCGATTTTCACGGAAGCAGTCGCTCAGACACTAGGAAGATCAAGCAAGCGATGAGCAGCGCACGGCCGGAAGCGGACATCATGTCAGTCAGCTCTTATTGGATATTGCTCGCTTATTCCGTATCTGTCGAATTGTCAACGGTAGAAGCGATAACTCAACTATTAAGTATAGGGCACCAAGCGAACTAGACGTCATTCCAAGTTCCGAAGCACCCCATATCCGTGGCGTTGTGCCGTCCGTAAACACCATTACTGCCACATAAGCGACCCAGACCCACAACAAACCACACAGGATGAGTCCAACGAGTCCGATTGTAACGAAGAATTTTGTAAACAAATTCAGGCGACAATATGCGGCTTGAAGGCTACCTCGAACGAGTTGAAATAGTCTGACCGAAACGCCGATCATTGCACCGGCGCCAACTATCATCAAAACATAGGTAACTGTCATGGTTATGAATACATAAGAAGTCTATCGAAGAAATCTGCCTGGCGTTAAAGATGAGCCGCGCCATCCCGGAGACCACCGCGCAGAGCCAGCACGGCTGTCCGGGGTCGGCTCCATCGCTTTGTTCGATGACGTATCGTTGAATACTCCAGCGTCATCGTCAGTCGAATGTGGCTCCGGTTGAGTGGCAGACCGATCTTCGGCCCGCTCCAAATATGTATTCATGTGCTTCTTGTACGCCGGGTACGACGCGCCCACCAAGAAAAGCGTCGCTATCGTTACAACGATTCCAATTGTCCGGGCAACACCTCGGCATAAGAGAGTTGATAAGCCGGCGCAAACTGCAGCAATCGCTATAAAGAGCATGCGACCAGCTGGTGAAATCACCACTAGTCCAAGCAAAATCAAAATACCCGATGTCCACAGCAACGCTCTTGCCGACTGATTCCGTAATGCTTGGCGTTTTATGTCTGTCACCTAACTAGTCACTATCTTACAAAAGTGCTGTATATCATGGCGAAATATATTGGGTATTTATGTCCGCTTTGCTCACAAGCGGTCATGCAAATCGTCAGAAATCAGGATAAATGACAGTCTGCTTTCGGTCAGAAGCGGCCGTTCAGAAATTCTATAGTTCAATCACAACGCCACCTTTCGATTAGGTAGACCGCTCGCCTTGCGTCATTTCCAGACGCTCAGTATAACGTTAGGCGAATGGCTGGTGTCGGGCGCGGATGACCAGATCTTTCAATCGGCGGATGCGGGGCCTTAGCGCATGCCCAGCTTCTCACCGCGCTTGAGGAGTTCCATGGCCTCGTCGACTCGGCGTTTCCGGGTATCCCGCCGTTTGGCAGACGCGATCCATGCAATGTATTGCTGTTGGTAGGACGGTGCGAGGGATGCGAAGAACGTCGCAGCCTTCGAGTTCCGTTTCAGCCTTGCGTCGAGTTCAGGCGGCATTGAAAATTTAGAGGGTGTCGTTGCAGGCGCTGTCCACTTGCCGCTTTTTTTGGCCAGCTCGATCGTCACCAGGCCGGCAGGCGTCATCAGACCAGCGTCGATCAATCGGCGAACCCGTTTCTTGTTCGACTCCGACCAATTGCTGTCAGGCTTTCTCGGCGTAAAGCGGTGCATGTAGCGGTCTTCGTCTATCGACCGCTTAACGCCATCGATCCAACCGAAACAAAGCGCCTCTTCCACAGCATCGTTATATGAAACGTTCTGTCTTCCGGTGTGCTTCTTCAGGAAGACCAACCACAACTGGGTCTCCTTGGCGTGGTTCTTTTGCAGCCAACTCCGCCAGTGCTCACGGTTCCTTGGTGTGTACCTCATCCGACGCCCGGTTCACTAGTTAGCCAGCGAGTAAACGAAATCCACGTACGCTTTTTCGACATCAGCAAGTCCGGCGGCTTCTGTTCCTTCACCGGGTTCAATCAGCATGATTTCGTTCGGTGCATGTGCGCCGGTTCCGTAACCCAGGCCGGCGGGCACGAGTGGCAATCCGAGTCGATCGGTGAACTGGTAGAACGGTGCGCTACCTGCAACGCGCGGCTGCACTGCAATATCACTCGCGTATTTTTTGAATACTCCGAGTGCGGCCTGGACCGCCGGTGCATCCACGGATGTTTGTGCGGCCGGGTAACCACCCAGCTGGCGGATCTCAATGTCAGCGAATCCGCTGTTGTCGAGATGGGCACGTATCTTCGCCATCGCCTCATCGGGATCGATGTCCGGCGGCAACCGCGAATCGACTTTGGCAGTGGCCTGGTGAGGCAGAATAGTTTTTGTGCCCTCGCCCGTGTATCCGCCCCAGATACCGTCAATGTTCATTGTCGTTGTGAACAACAGCTCGATCGCGGCGTCTTTACCGGTCATGCCATCAATCCACTGGCTAACACCAAATACGTCCTGCATCTGCTGGTCGGACCATTGCTCGATGCCGGCATTGATCAAGCGCGACTCCTCAATATTCGGTGCACGAATGTCGTCGTAGTAACCGGGAACGAGGATTGTATTGCCGTCCGGTGACACGAGCGTCGACAAGGCCTGCACGAGTCGCCATACGGGAGAGCCGACGATCGCCTTGTACGAACCGTGAATTTCGGCCACCGCCGGGCCGCCCCATTCACCGCCACTGGCGATCATTTCGAAATAGATAATGCCCTTGACGCCGAGGATGACGCTGATGGTGCCGTCCGGGCGCTGCGAATTGAATGGAAACAACACCGTGTCCGCGGTCTTTAGCCGATCCTCGTAGGCGTCCACTATTTGCGGATAGTGCGGCGAACCCAGCTCTTCCTCGCCCTCGGCTGTGAGCATGATGTTGACGGGCAGCGTGCCATCGACAGCGATAATCGACTCGAGCGCATTGAGCAACGCACGCTCCGGTCCTTTCTGGTTGGTCGCGCCACGCGCCATGATGACTTTACCGAGAGCATGATCGATAACCTCGGCATCAAACGGCGGGCTGTCCCAGTCCTCCGGGTTAACGGGTTGCACGTCGTACATGAAATACACAACGAGTGTCTTTTCAGCGCCCGCATCGTAGTAACCCCAGACGCCTGGATGACCATCGGTCGGTACGATCTCCGCTTCCGAAAACCCAATGTCCTCGAGATCCTGACGCACGAGTTCCGCCATGTCCGTGATGCCGATGTTCTGTGCTGATATCGATGGTTGCCGCAGCCAGCGCTGAATCGCGGCAAGGTGTGAATCCAGGTTTTCATCGATGTAGTCGTAGACGGCCTGATGATTCTCGAGGTACACCGGGATCTTCTCGAAGTCGTAGGCCTCGTCGGTTATTAGCGAAAACGCTGGGCGTACCACGGACTCGGCCACCGGTTCGGCGGGTGGTGTGGATTGTTGGCACGCGGCCAGCGCGACAAGCGAAATAAGCGGCAGAAATATTCTCATTATTGTCCCCTCTGCAGGATTGTCATCAAGCGTACCGTTCGCGTACGTCTCTGCGTCGACATCTTGCCAATTTACACCAATTTAGATTTGGTAGGATGCTCGAATGAGCGACACATCTGATCGCATCAGCGCACTGAAAATCGACCGTACCGCGGCAACGCCTGCAAGTGGTGGGCGACTGTGGCTGCTTATACCGTCAGCCCTGATCGTGTTGGCGCTCGGATGGTGGTTCCTGCTGCGGCCGGGCGCCGGTGCTGTCATGGTGCAGACGGACACGGCGCGACGTCCACCGAGCATTGCAGCCGCGAGCAGCGTGCTGGATGCATCGGGCTACGTGGTGGCCCGACGCCAGGCGACCGTGTCGTCGAAATTGACCGGCAAGGTCGAAGAGGTCCTTGTCGAAGAAGGTATGCGCGTCGAGAAGGGCCAGATCGTTGCCCGACTCGACGATAACACGCAGCAGGCGCAGGTGAATCTTGCCGAAGCGCAGGCCGACGCGTCCCAGGCAGCATTGGCGGAGATCGAGGCGCAGTTGCGGGCGGCGAGGCTGGAACGCGACCGCTTGCGCGAGATGGCCGAGCGCAAACTGACGAGCGCCGCGAGCCTCGATTCTGCGGAGGCAGTTTACGACGCGCTGGCAGCGAAGCTCGATACGGGTAAGGAAAACGTCGGCGTCGCAATGAGCAATGTTGCACTCGCCCGCGACGCCCTCGACAACATGACAATCAGGGCGCCGTTCGGCGGCATGGTCGTCTCCAAGAACGCGCAGCCTGGCGAGATGATCTCGCCCGTGTCGGCGGGCGGTGGTTTCACACGTACAGGAATATGCACGATCGTCGACATGGATTCGCTGGAGATCGAGGTCGATGTCAACGAGGCTTATATCCAGAGAGTCACGCCGGGACAACGAGTCAGCGCAACACTCGATGCCTACCCGGACTGGCAAATACCCGCCGAGGTTATCGCCATCGTGCCGACGGCCGACCGTCAAAAAGCGACAGTTCGGGTGCGTATCGGATTTCTCGAGCGCGATGGACGTGTGTTGCGTGACATGGGCGTCAAGGTCGCTTTCCTCGGTAGCGAGACCCCGGCTGAATCGCAACAGGAACTACAGGGTGTGCTGATTGCCCGTGAAGCTCTGCATGACGATGCCGATGGAGCCTTCGTCTGGCGCATCAGCAATGGCATCGTCGAACGACGGGGCGTGCAAGTGTCTGGCTCGCTGGACAGGGAGCGGATCCTCGTTTCGCGCGGTCTGGCGGTAGGTGATACGGTGATTCGTTCAGCAGAAGGTAGCCTGAGCGCGGGCCAGAAAGTAGTAACAGAATAAAAGAGAACAACTATGAGTGATGTATTGGCGGAACTGCGTGGCGTCAGCCGTACCTACCAGAAAGGTAAGGAGCGTGTAGAGGTCTTGCACGAGCTGGATCTCGACATTCCGAACGGCGATTTTGTTGCGATCATGGGCCCGTCCGGCTCGGGAAAAACAACCTTGCTGAACCTGCTTGGTGGACTCGACCGCCCGAGTAGCGGATCGGTAAAGGTCGGTGGTGCCGAGTTATCGTCGATGTCGAACAACCAACTATCGAACTGGCGATCGACGCACGTGGGGTTCGTGTTCCAGTTCTACAATCTACTACCTGTGCTGACAGCGCAGAAGAACGTTGAGCTGCCACTGTTGCTGACGAATTTCAGCGGCAAGGAGCGCGCCGCGCGCGCAGCCATTGCGCTCGACATCGTTGGCCTCTCCGATCGTGCCAAGCACTTGCCGCGCGAGTTGTCCGGTGGACAGGAACAGCGGGTCGGCATCGCGCGGGCGATCGTCTCGGACCCCAACCTCCTGCTCTGTGACGAACCGACCGGCGACCTTGACCGCGAGACCGCAGACGAGATCTTGAAGTTGCTGCAGATACTCAATAGCGAACATGGCAAGACAATTGTGATGGTGACGCATGATGCGCAGGCGGCGGGCTATGCCAAGCGAACGCTGCATGTTGACAAGGGTCAGCTCGAGTCGAGGACAGCCGCGTGAAGTACCTGGGGCTGGTCTGGAAGAACGTCTGGCGCAAGAAGATTCGTACATCGTTGACGATATTGTCGGTGCTCGTGGCGTTTCTGATGTTTAGCCTTCTAAATGCGGTCGGGCAGGCGATGACAGGTGGCGGCGCTACGATCGAGTCGGCACGACGGCTCGTCGTTATTGACAAGGTCTCACTGATCAACCTGTTACCGATTGCCTACGGCAACCGTATCGCCGCTATCCCCGGAGTCGACAAGGTGGCGCATGCGACCTGGTTTGGCGGCTACTACCAGGATGTGAGAAATCAATTCGGACAATTCCCGGTCGAACCCGAAAAATACCTGGCGCTGTTCCCGGAGCTTGAAATTCCTGACGAGCAGCACCGTGCATTTCTCGCGAATCGGACGGGTGCGGTAGTCGGGCGCTCGCTCGCCGAGAAATTCGGCTGGTCGGTGGGCGACCGCATTCCCATTCATTCCTCAATATGGTCGAAGAAAGACGGTAGCCAGAGCTGGGAGTTCGACATTGAAGGCATCATGGAGAACACCTCGGAGGGCGGTTCGGATGCAATGCTGCTGTTTCATTACGAGTATTTTGACGAGGCGCGTCGTGGCGGTCAGGGGCAGGTCGGCTGGTATACGATGACGCTGAACGAGGGCGCAAACCCGGTGGAAGTCGCCAATGCTGTCGACGCAGAATTTGCCAATTCACCCAACGAGACTGAGACAAGCACGGAGACCGCGTTCGCCGAATCGTTTATGGAGCAGCTCGGCAATATCGCTCTGATCGTGCAGCTGATCCTGGGTGCGGTGTTTTTCACGCTGCTACTAGTGACGGGTAACACGATGTCGCAGTCGGTTCGCGAGCGGATCAGTGAGCTGGCCGTCCTGAAAACGGTAGGGTTCAGAGACCGCACGGTTCTTGGCGTGGTACTCGCAGAGTCGATCCTGATCATAGCTATCGGCGGTAGTCTCGGCCTGTTGCTTGGATGGTTCGCGACCAGTGCGCTGAGCAGCACATTCGTCTCGATGATGGGAATCGGGTTGTCTTTGTCGACCGGCCTGGTCGCGATGAGCATCGGTATCATGATCATCGCCGGTGTTGGCGCAGGAATATTCCCGGCGATGTCGGCCATGCGCTTGTCCATCGTCGACGCGCTGGCAAGACGCTAGGGGACCGGCCATGCGATTTATCAACCAGGTCTTCGCCGTCACGATGCTCAATATTCTCAACCTGCCCAAGCGCATCGCCACCTCAACAGTCGCCATCGTTGGCGTGCTAGCCGTTGTCCTCGTTTTTGCAGCCGTGATGTCAATGGCAAAGGGATTTGAAAGAACGATGATTGCGACAGGCGCTGACGACGTGGCCATCATTTTGCGCAGTGGTGCGACATCGGAATTGACCAGCGGCTTCTCGAACGAACAGACGCTGATCATCGGCAACATGCCGGGTGTACTCAAAGACGGTGACAAGCCTGTGTCGTCGGCTGAATTGTTTGTCGTCGTCGATATTACGAAGCGTTCCAATAATAAAGATGCCAATGTGCCTTTTCGTGGTATCCAGGACGGCGCCTTCGATGTGCGCGATGGTGTCGCGCTGGTCGATGGCCGGATGTTCGAGACCGGCAAAAACGAGATGATCGTCGGCCGCGGTGTGGAACAGGAGTTTGTTGGCATCAGCGTGGGCGACACGATTCGGTTCGGTCTCGTCGACTGGCAGGTCGTTGGCGCTTTCGAGGCCGGCGGGAGTTCTGCGGAGTCGGAGATCTGGACCGATGTCCGGGTGCTGCAGGATGCGTACCGGCGCGGCAACAGCTATCAGTCGGTGCGCGTCAGACTTGAAAGCCCGGAGAGCATCGATGCATTGAAGGAAGCGGTCGAAGCTGATCCGCGCGTCGATGTAGACGTCTCCAGCGAGCGCGACTATTACGCAGCCCAGGCTGAGGGCCTGAGCCGGTTCATTCGTGTCCTCGGTTACCCGATCACGTTTCTGATGGCGATCGGTGCCGTATTCGGCGCGCTGAACTCGATGTACTCGTCGGTATCGTCGCGCGGTACCGAGATCGCAACGTTGCGAGCGTTGGGCTTCGGACCATTCGCCGTGCTGGTCTCGACAATCATCGAATCAACACTGCTGGCCCTGATCGGTGGCCTGCTCGGCGGCGCGCTTGCGTATGTCGTTTTCAACGGATTTCGCGTATCGACATTCAACGGCAACAGCTTCAGCCAGGTCGTGTTCGACTTTGCGGTAACCCCAGACCTGCTCGTGCAGGGTATTGCTACTGCGCTGATTATTGGCCTGATCGGCGGATTCCTGCCCGCTCTTCGCGCCGCCCGATTGCCGGTGGCGCAGGCGCTCAGGGAGCCTTAACTTTCGCCGGCGCGATGGCCAGTTCTGAAACGTCCCGGTAGTTGCCGAACTTGCCCTTAATAAAGGTATTGAATGCGATTGCGTATCGCGGCTCGTTGGTCGTATTTTGCTCGACGAAGTGCGACAGTCCTGAAGAAAACAGAATGATGTCCTTCTCGGCCGGGGTAATGATATTCAGTGGTGTATTGAAAATATTCTGACGACTACGCTCAGGTGTCATTTCGAGTTGCTGGTAACCCCGGTTCTTGTCGAAAACCATGCTCGGGATGGGGTCGGGCAGCTTTGTGTAATAGAGCGATCCTGATATCACCGAGTTGGAATGCGAGTGCCCGTGCATGCCGCTGTTGGGGTGGTTAATCAGAGTCCAGGATTGCGTGACATAAAGCCGCTGGTCGATGCCCATAACTTCGCTGGCATAGATGTCCAGTACCTCGTGCACGGCCTCCTTCAGGCTCGCGAGTTCCGGGTGCTCAAAGATGTAGAGGTCTTCAGAGATCATGTTGTCCCGGTTCTCAACCATCTTGAGATTCTTCAAATATTCTTCCTGCTCCGCGCTGATTGCGTGGCCGATGTTGGCCCGAAAGACCGGCTCGGCAAAAAGAGGTTCAACTTTGTATTCTGATATAGCCATTATTTCTCAATCCGAAAATGCGTGTCGTTGTTGCGAATGACGACACATAGTAGTCGTTAAAACTCCAAATACAAGCCGCTGGCGCTAGTGATTGAGGCTGCGGCTGCTGTTCCAGCGTGAACGTGCCTGAAAGGCCGCAGCGACGACTTTTTGCTCGTCGGCGGTCAGGTCCGGGTGCCAGGCTTCGAACAGGAGGTTGACGCGTGGCAGTGCGCTCCTGTTCCAGCTCTCATGCCGAAATGCGTCGTCAAATGCGAAGACCTTGCCGGTCTGCCACTCGTAGTCGGCGTCAATAACGCGTATCGCCGCATCGCCAGGGAAGATAATCGGCAGGTGAACGGTCATGTCAGTGTTCGCAACGCCGAAGTGCGGCGGGATGTGTTGCCCGCCCTGCAACACCGAGAACAGGATTTCACTTGGGCCGGTCGGTGTGTCCACGAGTGGAACGTTACCGAGTACTTCAAGTGTCCTCGGAAACAGTTCAATAAGCCGCGGATTTGGCGTGCCCATCTTGTAAAGGTGGAACGAGCCCCAGTTCAGGGAACCAGCGATCTGTTCCCAGTCGCTACCGAGACCCGCGGCGTTGGCGTCGAGATAGGGAGCTTGTTCGTCCCCGGCCGCCTCCTGCGCTGCGAGGAACTCGTCCCTGATATCTGTCCAGGCGCTTTCGAGAATGCTGAACCACGTTGCGTGGTCCGCTGTATAGACAGGAATCGGCTCCAGACCTGGAACAAAGAACAAGTGCGGCCGTTGTTCCGGGTGGCAATAATTGAACTCCGAATTATGAGTCTGGCACCAGATCGCCGCGGCAATTCTGTCGACGTTGGCGGCGGGGTAAGCGACCCTGAATTCCTCGATGCAGGTCGCGTGAAGGCGCGTAAAGTGGCCACGAATTGCGTCATCGGCTGCTTTTGAGCGCTGCCTGATGAGCTCGTCCGCTCCGCCCGCCCGCCATGCATTGATAAAGTTCGGGTCGAGATCGGCACCCAGGGACCAGGCTTGCGTGGCCTCGTCCCCCTTGCCGAGCAGCTGCAGGCAAAAGCCAAAGAACAGGTAAGGCGTAGGGTTACTCCTGTCACAATCGATGGCCTGGTGGTACAAGGATGCGGCGCGTTCCGGATTGCCAGCCTCTTCGGCGACAAGCGCGCTCGAGCAGAGGCGATTCTGGATTTGAGTGGTGTTTTTGTCGGGTGTCATGCCAGTGTCAGAAAGCTATTTTGCTGTCTCCAGTTCGGACCGCTATAATGCCGCCCCATTTTTCCGGATGGAAATTTCAATGAGCAATTCAGACAAGACTGCCTCTTCACAAGCGTTTGAAGGCAGCATGTTCCTCTATAGTAAGCCTGCGCTGCTTACCAGGGAAGATCACGGCGATATGGGTTTGTCGAAACCCGAGCGCCCATTCGACTTCGCCAGGGACGTCAAGGGTCTGCCGGTCGTCACTACCGAGATCCAGACCGCACAGAAACACTATCCGGTCATCTTCTCCGATTTTGAGAACCCCATGCTTTTGACGATTGTCGGCATCGTCGATGACGTCAACCTGTTCGTCGACGACGATGGCAACTGGGAGCGGGACAGTTATGTACCGTCGTATGTTCGCTGCCATCCTTTCGCGTTGGCGACTCGCAGCGAAGGTGAGTACGCCGTGATTATCGACGAAGAGTCCGACCAGGTCAGCAATGATCCCGATATTCCGTTCTTCAAAGACGGTGAGTTGTCGGAGGCGATACAGCCACGCCTCGATATGTGTGGGCAGTTCAACATAGAGCAACAAAGAACCCGGGATTTCTGCAAACGCATCAAGGAGCTGGGCTTGTTGAGCGGCCAGCGTGTCACGCAAACGATGTCAGATGGGACCGAGGAGAAGATTGCCGATTACGTGAGTATCGATCCCGGCAAGCTCAAGGAGCTCGACAAGGATACGTTGCAGGAATTGCATGTGGACGGCTCGATGGCCGCTATCTACGGACAGCTCTTCTCACTTGAGAACTGGAACCGGTTGATTGCGCGGCGCAATCGGCGCCTCGGTATCAGCTAGACCCCAGGCAAATCTCGCGTCCGTAAGGGGTCTCGTGCTGGCGTACCCATTTGCTGAGCAGCCATTTCTCGCCGGCGGTGATCGGCTGCCCTGCATGCAGAGAACTTCGCAGAGCCTGCCCGTCGTCGGCCGTATTGTTGAATCGCAGTAGTTCGCCGGCGGCGGCCTTTGCGCCGGCGTCGACGTGCGGAAACCAGGTCTCGCCGCCCTCATAGCCGTCATCGCCGAGGGCCAGCAGAATGGTCAGTGTCCGCTGCCCGCCCTGTGCCATGCCTTCGGGAGACCCGGCTTGTTTGTCACTGATGCAATCAAGGTGCGCCTTGTAACGTTGTCCGGGCGTGTAGTGCAGTAAGCTCGGCACCTCGCCGCGTGATACCTCGAATCCGCCAGCCGTGGCTAGTCTCCTCTCGAACAGCTTACCGACCCAGCCAAGATGCTCCGGGTACCATTGTGCGCATTGATTGATGCGCACCGGGTGCGCGATGGGTTTGCCGGTGTCCGGGTCGATAACCGCGGACGGTCGTAGCTGCGGGCCCAGCAGGTTGCGCAGGGTGTTGACGAGCATTGGCGGCGCGAAGGCGGCACTGCGCTCGACATGCAGTTCCTTATCTGTGACCACAGACGACCATTCAGGCGGTTGCCAGTCGTCCCATCCCCATGCGTCGTAAATTGCGACGACGGCCTTTGCCTCAGCATGACCGTCCGCAGCACATTGCCGCAACGCGTCCTGCCAGGGCAGCTCGCCAGGCCAGGAGTGGAAACAACACAGTTCGGCCTCGACAAATCGCCTGTGGCCTGCATCAGCAATGCGGGCCAGCATGGCAGCGATCTCATCGTTGTCACCTGCCGCCACCAGCATGAGCAAAAGGAGTCTTTCGGCCACGCGGTTACCCGCAGCCGCATCAGCAATCAGCCTGGCACGCAGATCAGCGTTCACAGCGGCGTCATTTAGCGGTCAATGCAGACAGCGTCATAGGCCACGGTCATGCGTGGCTGGCTACCGTGGATCGGCATGGTGCCGTGCCACATATAGGAAGGAAACAGCACGAGCATCCCGACTTTTGGCTGCACGTATTTCTCGGCCGTAGCGCCAGGCACCGGAAAGCGCGGCTCGCCGAACTTGATCCAGCCGCTCTTCGCCTCGGTGTCCTCGACCTCGGGCGGCACCTCGGCGTAGTACGCCGAGCTGATCCAGCCTTCGGGATGGACATGGTTGACGTGATAGCCCTCTTTACCGAGCCGCACTGACCAGCAACCTGTCATGACGACCTGGCCGCGATTTCGAACCGTCATTGGGTGTGCCGAGCTGCTGCCAATGTGTTGTCGATACTGCTCTATGGGTTCCTGCAGTGCCTGCAGAAACGAGACGATGATCGGGTCGGGGTCACCCAGCAAACCACGTGGCGTCTGCGTGCCATTGCGCAGGCTCTGATCGAGCGGTTGCGCGTGAAACTTGTGACGTTCGACCAGCGCCGCATTCAGATCGCTGCGGAACTCCTCTATCGACGACCAGCCACGCGGCGTGTCGATCATGTAGGGCTGGACGAAGCGCTCGTAGTCATACAGCTCTTCATAGCGCGGGTCGCCGAGCAGTCGTGCCGCTGTTGCCTCCAGGGCGACATACCATTGATTCAGTGGTGCGGCTTCGCGCGCAAGCTCGATCAACGGCATCGCCTCGTCGGCACGCCCCAGTGACATCATCGGATCGAGCAGCAGGTCGATGTGCCCGCCATATCCCTCCAGACCCGCCGCGGCATTTTCGGCACACGCCAGGGCTTCGGCATAGCATCCGGTTTCCTGGTGTACCGCGGAAAGCTCGGACTGCACTGCCTTGTCGCGCATGTGTTCTTCGCTGAATGCGTTGAGCACGTCATAGGCCTTGTCGTACTCGCCAGCAGCGTGCAGCAGTTGCGAATGCGCGATGCGCAATGGCAGGTAGTCCGGCAGCGAGCTGATGGCTGCCTGCACCGCCCCGTCCCATTTCGCGTCGCCGCGCATGAAGCGCAGGCGTGCCAGTAGTCGGTGCAAGTCAATGTTGTGTGGGGCAGCGCTGATACCGTCGAGCAGTAAACTCTCTGATTCATCGAAGCGACTGAGCCCGGCAAGCGAGCTGGCGAGATTGAATACGATTTCCGGCCCCTTGACGCCGCCCTTGGCCGCGATCATGAGCTCGTCGATGGCTTCTTCGTGACGGCTCTCCTTGCTCAACAGCGCACCAAGGTCGTGGTGCGCGGCGCCGTAACCCGAATTGATCGCGAGCGCCCGACGGTAAGCGAGTTCTGCTTCGGCCGTATCCTCCATGCCGCGGCGTGCCGTGCCATACGCTGTCCACGCCTCGGCATCGTCATCATTATCCTTGATCAGACGTTCGCACTCGGCCATCGCCCGGCCGTAGTGGTGTGCAGAGTTGAGGGCACGAGCAAGCGCGATCCGGGCGGGACGGAAGCTGTCGTTGGCAGCCAGGGCATGACGATATTGTTCAATGGCCTGCTCGGTTCTGCTTTCGGCCCTGAGCAGGTTGCCGTAGTTGGCGCGGATGTCGGCGCGCCCGGGCAACTTCTCGATGCACGCCTGAAACAGCGCCTCGGCCTCTTCGAGGTTGCCTTGCTTGCGCCGTATCAATGCGAGCAGATGCACGGCATCCATGATGTCCGGATCGAGCTCTATGACATTGCGGCAGGCTTCCTCGGCCTCGAAAAGCCTGTCCGCCTCAAAATGCTTGGCTGCTTGCTGTAAATCCCTGATGTGTTGCATGATTTAATTATCCCGTAATTGCACGCCCTGCGCGACGCATGCTGCAAAAAATGATCGCAGGGCCTCGTTGTAGTTTCGCCAGCGGCCGATGCCCTTGTCGTTTATCGGCTCTCGAACCTGCAACTCGCTGAATGTGACGCTCGCGCTGCGTCGACGATGCACATCGAGACATTCTGGCCGCCATGTCAGGCCGCAAAACTCGGCCAGCCTCTGCGTTTGCTCCTCGGGCTGCAGCACCAGCTGCTCGTAAGAGAGGTCCAGGATGCGCCCCGGATACCGCTCGCGCCAGCTATCCATCAGTTGCAGGAACACGGCATAGTAATGCGCGATATCGTCGAGATCGGTCGCATACGGATACCCGTCTGGAAAACGGCGTGTGTAAATGGATAACGCGATATCCCTTGGGTCCCGATGCATGCAAACGATGGGCGCATCTGGAAACAAGTGGCAGATAAGGCCGACATGGCGAAAATTGGTGGGCGTTTTGTCGACCAGGCGGCTTCGTGATGTCGCTTGCAGCAGCCAGTATTTCGCTGCGAGCTCGTCCCGGTCGGTCGGCGCAAATTCCTCCACGAGCACACTCTGGCTGCCGTGACGCGTCTGATAATACTGTGCCGCGACCAGCTGCATAGCCTCGCTTTCGCCGCCCATCGTCACACTGTCCAGGCCACCGAGAATTTTCTCCACGAGAGTCGTTCCCGATCGCGGCATCCCGACGATGAAGACAGGCTGCTGGTCGGGCGGCGACGAAGTCGCGAAAGTGCCAGCGACAGCGATTTCATCGCGAATACCTGCCGCAAAGCGCGCGTTGGCTTCCCGGTCATAGCGTTTGCCGCGCGACTCCGCATCTTTGCGCTGCGTCTGGTTGGCTTTTTCAAAATATCTGAATGCGCCGTCGTAGTCACTCAGGCGGTCAAGCGCACGACCTGCGGCATAACGCAGCTGAATATTGTCCTCTGTTGTCGCCGCTCCGAAGTCCGCAAGGCCCTGGCAGTCATCTGCGTACGCCGGCAGTTCGTCATCCGTGGCCGACTCTATTCGCAGCAGCCAGGCGTCGCCGTAGTCGGGCCTGTGCTCGATGGCCAGATTGAGCAGGTCGCGTTCAGCATGCATATTGTGGGCAATACGCTCGCAGCGCGCCTCGAGATAGAACGCTCGCGCATCTGTGCAACCCAGTTTTCGGGCCTGTACGAGTGCGTCTTTTGCGGCCGCTGCCTGCCCGGCCATAAATAAGAGGTCAGCATACTCAAGCAATTCCACAGCGTTCGGCGCCTCGAGGCTGAACGCGATGTCAGCAGCTTCGATTGCTGCAGGGTAGTTGCGGGTCCTGGCGAGTGCCTGTGCGAGCGTCAGCCTGATACGCCTCGCTTCAGGATCGATGCGGCAGGCCGATTCGAGACTGTCGACCGCAGCAAAATGGTCGCCCGTCTGCTGTAGCGCACACGCGTAGTTGAACAGATATTCGGGAATGTCCGGCGCGGCGTCGACAACGGTCTTGAGCAGGGCAACTGCGTCCACGAATTCACCTTGCTGCAGACGCACGGTACCAAGGCCGTAGCAGGCATCAACATTGTCAGCGTCGCGTTCGAGAAGCGCACGGTACATGTCAGCTGCCCCCTGCAGCTGTCCGGCGCGGTGCAAGTCGATCGCAACCCCCAAAGTGAGCGACGCATCCGGCGATTCGGCCATGAATCAGGTACAGAACCAACCCGTCAGTGACAGGCGCTGCTCTTTGGCGAACGGTGTGACATAGGAAACGGAATGCACATGGCGGACGTCGAACAGCACCAGTGAGTTGAACGTGGGTATCCAGAAGTCACGCGGCGTGCCGTCGTCTTCGAAGAAGTGCAACAGGCCGCCCCAGTCCGGGTGCCAGTTTTTGCTAAAGCCCATAACGTAGGCAATGCGTCGCCCTTCGCGCGTGATGTCATCCTTGTGCCGTGTCAGATATTGCCCCTGCGTGTAGCGTGTGTAGTGCGCATCGGCGCACACGAGGCCGGGCTGCCCGGTAATAGTCGCAATAACCGACAGCAATTCCTTGCTGTTGACGAAGTCGAACATGCTGTGCAGGAATGCGAGCTTCGGGTCGTCGGCGTCAGTTTGGGCGCGCACCATCTGGTAGCCCGAATAGAAAAAGCCGACGCCCTTCGACGCCTCGTCGATCATCTGCCTCTCGAGCTCATTTTGCTCGTCCCGGCTCATCTGCCGCAATTCGTCGTCGGGAATAACAACATTTTTGCCGTCTACATGGCAGATGTATTCGTAGGGTACGTCGTCGCGACATGCGGCATGCAGCCGCTCGGCGAAAGCCGGGTCGAGCAGGTTTTCGATGCGCAGGCGATCGTCGACTGCGTATTCGCTGGCGAGGGCATCAATGTCGAGATTCGGATTCAGCATGATCGGATGTCATTCATGTGGGCGGGCAGTATACCCAAACTGCAAATGGTGAATTGGCAGGCTATCGCCCCGCAACATTGCTGCAAATAAGTACAAATCCGCACAAAAACCGTGGTTTAGAGGCCTTATATAAACAATTAGCATAAACGGGTTTGAAACGGGTCTAAGCACGAATTCTTTAACTCATTGATAAACAAAGAAAATATCCGATATAGCCAGAGAATGCGGGGCGACTCCTGTGCCAAAAAAACAGCCAAGAAATCAAATTTTGGAAAAAAAGCAACATTTTTTGACCCAAAAGGAGCTTGTGGTTTTTCCGCCACATTCACCTGAAAGGCGTCTCAGAGGCGGTAACCAGCACCGCTTGAGGTGCCGCATAGCGTCAAAAAGAAACTTGTAACTTATTGAAATAACAAAAGATTTTATCAGTTAGGCAGCGTGATAGCGGGCGCCGGCTGCGAACGGTTGCACAAAGGCACGCGCGACCAAATTGGCGCCAAGGCTGATTTAGACCGTATCAAAATAGCAACAATATTTTTGACATCCGAAAAAACTGTCGATAGAGTGGCCCCCCTGCGTTGGTATCAATCCGTCAGTAAGAACGGCGCCAGACGCAAGAAACTTTTAACTCGCAATTTGAAACCGCATACCTACAGGGGTTCAATATGAATAGTTCCAATCTGTCGCAAGCTGTGAAGCTGGCGCTCCTCTCCGCAGGCACGACCGCACTTGCTTCAAGTCCGGTACTGGCCCAGGAAGAGGTCGAAGAAATTGAAGAGATCATCACTACGGGATCTCGACTCGTTCGCACCGACCTCGAAGCTGTAAGCCCAATTCAAGTAGTCGACAACGAAGAGTTCCTTATTTCCGGTGTTGTAAACGTCGAGCAGAAGCTCAACGAACTGCCGGCAGTACTGCCTTCGTTTGGCCCGAGCTCTAACAACCCGGGCGACGGCACGGCTCGCGTAAACCTGCGTGGTCTTGGTACTGCGCGTACGCTGGTACTCGTCAATGGTCGCCGCTTTGTACCGTCGACGCAGTCTGGCGTTGTCGATCTCAACACGATTCCTGGCACCCTCATCAAGCAGGTTGACGTCGTAACCGGTGGTGCCTCCGCCGTATACGGTTCTGATGCTCTGGCTGGTGTTGTTAACTTCCAGTTGATCGATGATTTCGAAGGCGTTGAGAT
>Ga0255052_10000883_pt1 | contig 23346 bp, 22 predicted proteins | sample JV7_2_21_MG_FD_188632 | JGI IMG/M metagenome (GOLD analysis project Ga0255052, IMG submission 188632) | Seawater microbial communities from Jervis Inlet, British Columbia, Canada - JV7_2_21 | ecosystem: Environmental > Aquatic > Marine > Inlet | place: Canada: British Columbia | collected... | reverse complement strand
AATGGTCTTGAAGTTATAGAGGCTAGACGGACCACCGACTATACAGTTACTCAGGCATATATTGATCAACCTGGTGGCAATATGGCAGCTGTTCCAGATATGAGCCTGACAGTTAATACACTAGAGGGAGAACGAGTACAAGTTTCTTTTGTAGGATCATATAGAACCTCTGCTGGTAGTGCGGCTAACGATTTGATGATAGGTTATCAAGTAGATAGTGATACGGCCATACCTGGTGGTTATTCAGCCAACCAGACCACTGAAGCAAATAATGTTAGCTTCACGACTATGACTACTCCACTATCTGCAGGACAACACACCATTAAATTAGTAGCGTCCTCTACTACTGCGACAGATCCTAGTCTACTTGGATTGGGTGGCTTATCTAATGGGACAGATTGTTTATTCCAGGTTATTAGAACCAAGTCCTTTGGTATTGGTACAGGTACTATTGTCACAGAGGATGCTGTTGGTGCCAATATTGCCAACCAAAGTTCTTCTGGTGTGTGGAGTGATGTGGGTCCGACAGTTGATATTACTACTGCTTTTGATGACGAAATTGTATTAGTATCATGGAACGGTGAATATAGACGAGAGAGTGGTACGGCAGGCGTACACATTAAGCTATCCATTAAAGTAGATAGTGATGCAGAGATTGTAACACACAGGGCTCTTAAAGCTTATACTACTGCCTACAATCAAAATGGTTCATTTGCTATACCTATCACTATTGCTACAGCTGGCACACACACAATCAAGCTGAGGTATTATACTAGTGACACCACACTGTGGGATGTCCAAGATTCACTTGGTGTAGATGCTGGGGAGCCAGGTCTAAAAGTTACACAATTTCGTGGTGGATTAATACCCGTTAAGAATAATGATCTTGAGATAGTAGATAAGCCTTCAGCTCTTAATTTTGTAGGTGCCCTGGTCGAGGCAGATGGAACAGAAGCGAAGGTAACCTTCCCGAATGCAGCTCTGGGTGGATATATGGAGCAAATTGACTTTACTCCTACTCCGAGTACAAACTATACAAGTGCTACACTGATCGACTTAGTCGGTACTATAGATACAACCTTTACCACTCCAGTAAGTGGCCCTCATTTATTTACTCTTCTTACTCGATCTAGTGCAGCTACGGCTCAAGCTGTGGGTGCTTTCGCTGTTAGAATTGATGACACAACGGACTATGAATTTAAATCATCCTTAGTCAGAGAAACGAGTGATGGTACAGGAGACGCAACATTATCACTCATTGTTGATCTCCCTGCAGGCGAACACACCGTAAGACTTAGGGTACGTAGAACTAGTGGTTCGGGTAGCTTCCGTGTTACAGGGGGTCCATTCCCACTTATCATCTCAGCTCAAGGCTCAGGTATCAACGGTTTAGAGGTTCAAGAGGTTGCACTTGCAAGTGACTTTACTGTAGTACAGGCATATTCTGCAGTACCAGGTGCAGGCATGGCTCCAATTACAGGGCTAACACTTACAGTTAATACTCTAGAAAATGAATATGTAGAACTAAACTTTAATGGTGTTGTTGAGCTTCCTTCGGCCAGCGCCCAAGACCTTATACTGGGTTATGATATAGATGCGGGTACCCCTATTGTAACTGTCAATCTTTGGGATGAGAAAAACGACGCTATCGGTTTCAGAAAGATGATAGGTCCACTATCAAATGGCTCACACACTATTAGAATAACAGCATCAAGTTCTGGTGGTGCAGCTGATCCTATTATTAAAGGAACAGCTCTTACTGCCAACACAACCATGCAGATTGTTCGCTATAAAACCCTTAATGTAGGTGCAGCAGAACAATATGTAGATCGAGGAGATCCAGCCGGGTATGATTTTACTGAAGGAGATTTTACAAAAGACACTGCATGGCATGATTTAGATCTTTCGGGAATTGTGCCAGCAGAAGCGGCTAGTAAGCGAGTCTTTATTAGATTGCTTATTGCGTCTTCCTCCGGCGCTGGTAATGTTAATTTTAGGACAAAAGGACAAACAAATGCATATGATGGAGATGGACTAACTTGTCCAGCAGATTCCGTTGTTCGCAGAACCACTGCCATTGTTGAGTGCGATGCTGATAGATTTGTTCAATATAAAGTAGACAGTGGTGCGACATTTACAGCTATTAATGTTCTTGTTCGTGGTTGGATGGTGCCTGGTGGTGGTATAGAGATTCCAATCCAGGAAGAGGGCTCAAATATTTTAACCGCACCTTCAGCAATTAATTTTGTTGGAGCAGGTGCAACAGTTACAGATGTAGGCGGCGTAGCTACTGTCACTATCCCTAGCGGTGGCGGCGGTAGTGATATTGAAGTAGACGACGAGGGAAGTCCCCTTACTACAGCTGTTACTAAATTCAATTTCGCTGGAGCAGGTGTCACAGTCACAGAACCAGTTACAGATGAGGTCTTAGTAACGATTCCTGGTGGCGGTGGAGACTTTCTAAGTTTAACTGATACACCAGCCGACTTTACTGATGATGCAGGAAAAATCGTAAGAGTTAATGATACTGAAGATGCGTTAGAATTTGTACAACAACCGAACGGTGCACTAGGTGGATATGTTGAAAAGCTTACATTTGGGACATCGGGCAATACAACAAGCACCACATTTGTAGATATTACTAGTGCAGTTAATCAAACGATTACCACCCCAGTGAGTGGACCACATTTAATCCTTCTCTCTCCTTCTCTTTATCTAAGTACAGAGATTACCGCTACGGCAGAGATTGGTATAGTTGTTGATGATGGGGCTGCTCAATCAATGGGCACAATAAATCTCAACAACACGGGTGAATGGTATCGAAGAACAATATATGCTGTTGTTGATCTGGCAGCGGGTTCTCATACTATTAGACCACAATGGAAAGCGAACAGTGCAGGCGCTTCCGTTCTTGTTGCTGGTACGAGTTGGCCAATGGTTATTCAGGCCCAAGGTTCAGGTATCAATGGGTTAGAGGTTATAGAAGCTACACGTGGTGCAGATTTTACCGTAACAGCTGTTTACGCAGATGTACCCGGTGTAGGGATGGAACCAATTACAGATTTATCTGCTACTATTAATACTTTAGAGAATGAACAGATAGAAATTAAATTTAATGGTGTCGCGTATTTAACAAGTAGCACAGATATATATATTGGTTATAGAATTGATAGTGGAACTCCTATTATAGTTAATGATGCGTGGAACGCCAATGTCAGTGATGGCACTATAAGTTTTTCTGTATTTACAGATCCGCTTTCAGCCGGACAACATACAATTGATTTAACCGCCTCTAGTTCTGGTGGGGGAGATCCTATCGTCCGTGGTGATACAGCAAACAACCATAGTTGTAAGATGCAATTGATTCGTCATAAATCCTTTGGCATTGGTGCTGGCACAATTATTACAGAAGATATACTTACCTCTAACTTTGTACCCACTACCCACACTACATGGTATGACACAGGTCTAGAAGTTACCTTTAATGCTATAGAAGGTGAAAGAGTAACTATGGATGGTGCCGCACATGTAAGTACAGGTTCTGGTTCTCTGCTTTATCAGGTAAGATACCAACTTGATGGTGTCACCGACTCACCCTTCATGTATCACAATGATAGCACAAGTAGTCAGCGTAAATGGAGTGCATTACCATGGGTAACTCCAGCTTTATCAGCAGGTGAACATACTGTTAAGTTAAGAATGTACTATGTTTCTGGTTCAGCTCAACCTACCTTGAGAGATGGTAGCCTTGGTGGTCCTTCTTGGATTGCTGCGACTCAGCATCGTGGTGGGTTAATTCCAATCAAAGACGATGGTCTGGAGATAGTCGAAAAACCTTCAGCACTTAATTTTGTTGGTGCACAGGTCGAGGCAGATGGAACTGAAGCGAAAGTTACATTTCCAAACGCGGCGCTTGGTGGGTATATGGAAAATATTATCGAAAGATATCCATCCGGCAATGATGACGATACAAGCACATCGTATGCAACAATGACAGGAACCACACAGCAGACCATTACTACCCCAGTTAGTGGTTCACATCTATTTGAATTATCGACTGGTGGATATATAACATCTGCTGCTAGTGTCGGCTACTATAGAGTTATTATAGATAAAGGTACAGCCAGTGAAATAATCATAGGTGATACAGATACGTGGCGTATGTATACTGCTACGGCATCGGCACATGAGCGTGCTACATTCAGGGGCTTTGCTAATTTAGCCAGTGGTGAACATACGGTTGATTTAGAAGTAAAGGTATCGGTTGTTGGTATAAGACGTAATGCCAATATTCCAACCTTCCTAACAGTCTCAGCTCAGGGCACAGGTATTAATGGTCTCGAAATACAAGAAGCTACTATCGCTACTGAGTATACTGTAACAGGAAGTAATACTGTTCCAGTAGCTATTACTGGATTGTCTGTCGATGTCAATACACTTGAAGGAGAATATGTAGAACTTAAATTTATAGGTAGTTTACACTTAAGCGCATCTGGTACTGATGATTTTACTATACACTATCAAATTGATGCTGACCCTACAGTAGTACTGCACTATGAATTAGATCGACAGAACAATACTGTACAAGGGTTATATGTCACTAAGATGATTGGTCCATTTACGGCGGGGCAACATACCGTTAAATTGTTGGCAGGGCAGTCTGCCGGTTCAGCAAAACTTTATGGTACAGATACCACAGCCACTGACGCAAGGATGCAAGTTGTTCGATATAAATCCTTTGGTATTGGCGCTGGCACAATTGTCACAGAAGATACACTAGCTACAGATGTCACTATTTCTACATCAGGCCCGACATATATGGACACTGGTCTAGAGGTCACCATTGATACTATTGCTGATGAACAGGTACACTTAGTCTTTACTGGCGTTGGTCGACCTACTGGTTCTACTATTTTAGGTATGTTGGTTAAATTTGAAATTGACGGAACTACTGATTCTCCAATTTTATATAACTATAATAATGTAGGTACTCAAGCTAGAAAAGGCTTAACTCACTCCTGGGTAACACCTGCTCTCACAGCGGGTCAACATACAATTAAAGTACAGGCAGCCTATTCTATAGGCACTTGGTATTTATCGGGTGCAAACTATGTAGCTGGTTTTGTTCCAACACTACAAGCCATTCAGCATCGCGGTGGACTCATTCCAGTACAGGACGACGGAGTAGATATTGTAGATAAACCATCTGCTCTTAACTTCGCAGGCTCTGGAGTGGTAGTCACACAATCGGGCAGTAAAGCATTGATTACTATCCCTGGTGGCGGAACCGATTTCACTGATGATACATTTAGAGTCCAAGACAATGGGGACAACACAAAAGAAATAGCCTTTGAGGCATCCGGCATTACCACTAGTACAGTACGTACAGTATCTATGCCAGATAAGGACATCGATCTAGGTGATGTCAATACGCCAGAGTTTACTAGGCAGATAGCAGGAAGTAGCACAAATACGGATGGGTCTACAATCGTAGGGTGTACTGCTGCAGGTATTACAATTACATTAAGAACAGCGGACACAATACTTGGTAAGATTATTACCATAAAAGATGAATCTGGTGGTGCCGCAGCTAGCAATATTACCATAGCCACAGAAGTAGCCCAAACCATTGATGGAGCAGCTTCACTTCCTATCACTGTAAACTACGGTTCAATGAGACTGTATAGTGATGGAACCAACTGGTTTAGCATTTAAGGAGAGACTATGTCTGATGCCAATTATAATTTAACCGATGCAAAAGTACTGACAGAATTAGAAGGTCTTAATGGTGGGGTAGGTGGCTATCTAGAACACCTCGCATTTGATGCATCACCAACCAGTACTACTAGTGCAACTTTTGTTGATGTGGCGGGTATGCCAAATCAAACCTTTACAACGCCAGTCTCTGGACCTCACAACTTTATATTTACTGCAGATTTTTATGCCGCTACTTCCGGAGCAGGAGCAGGATTCCAACTTCTTATTGATGATTCTATTATTGTTTCGTTAGGTGCATTTTATCATAATGCTACCTCTAATCATGATAGATCAACCTTCATAAATAATATTGACCTTACAGCTGGTGAGCACACGATCCGACCCCAATGGAAACGTAGTTCTGGATCAGGAACCCCCACATTTGATGCGACCTATGGGTGGACACTAGATATTCAAGCTCAAGGAGCTGGCATTAACGGTCTAGAAGTAATCGAGGATAGACTAGATATAGATTTCACTGTTACGGCAGCATATATTGACCAACCGGGTAGTAATATGGCACAGGTTTCTACTGTACAGTGTGTGGTCAATACTCTAGAGGGTGAACGCGTACAAGTATCTTATAATGGTAGTGTTAGTATACCTGCCACTTATGATGTTGTGTTCGGTTATCAAGTTGATAGTGATACCCCAGTAGAGACTGGATATCACAATGGGGATACAACTGCAGGTACGGGTTTCCCATGTGATTTCACAACAATGACAGCGCCGCTTTCAGCTGGTCAACATACGATTAAGCTAGTTGCCGTAAGTGGTGTAGGTGATGCCGTATTTTTGGGAGCCGTCGCAAATAACTATAAAGATAATGCATTCCAAGTTACTCGTTTTAAATCTCTTGGCATTGGCGCTGGCACTATTGTAACTAAAGATGACCTTGGGTCATCTAGTACCACTATTAATTCTGCTACAGTTGCCGACACAGGGCTTGAAGTTACTATTAATACAATAGAGGGTGAAGAAGTGATGTTTAATTTTTCAGGTGTAGCTCAGTATATTAGTTCTTCTGGTGGATTAGATGGGTTCTTTTTCTTTTTACAGGTAGATGGCGGCACAGACGACAAAGTATATCTTATTAATGATTCTGGAGACTCATTATTTAGCATATATAATGCTAGTTTTGCCCAAGCTATAAATTTTGTCACAGCAGGTTCACATACGATTAAACTCAGAGCGTCATGTACTGCTAGTTCTAGTTGGAGCGTTCGAAGTAATGGTACAGATACAATAGCGAGATTCCAAGCCACCCAACATCGCGGTGGTCTTATTCCTATTAAAGACGAGGGTACAGAGATCGTTGAAAAACCCAGTGCTCTTAATTTCGTTGGTGCACTTGTAGAGGCAGATGGAACAGAAGCAAAAGTAACATTTCCAAACGCAGCACTGGGTGGGTATATGGAAAAGCTTTCATTTGTAGCCACTACCACCAGTACCTCTACTAGCTTTGTAGATATTACAGGTATGCCCAATCAGACATTCACAACACCAGTTAGTGGTCCACATTTAATCCAGTTCACAGTATCTACTTATGCAGGAACCGCCTATACAGTTCTTGAGGCAGGAGCCGTTATTGATGATGGCACAGTTCAATCTATGGGTGTTTCTAGTGTTGGCGATACAAGTGTTTACCACAATAATACTGTTAGCTTACTTGTAGATCTAGCAGCTGGTGAACACACCATACGTCCACAATGGAAGAGGATTGATGGCACCGGAACAATGCTTGTACATACCTCTGTACCATGGACATGTACTATCTTGGCTCAAGGTTCGGGCATCAATGGATTAGAAGTAGAAGAAACAGTTCTAGCATCTGACCACACTATTACAGATACGTTTGTAGCTGCAGAGGGTGGTGGTATGACAGATGTAACAGGTCTAAGCGCTACAGTTAATACAGTGGAAGGTGAACGTGTACAGGTTACCTTTGAGGGCTCATGGTTTGTGCCTGATGCCACAGATAATGGTATTGTATATGGATATCAGGTTGACTCCAGCACACCAATAGTAGTGGGGTATGATTTAAATAGAGAATCGACAGCAGTTGCACTGGTTGGTTTTACTCTCATGACTCCAGCCCTATCAGCTGGCTCGCATACTATTAAGATCAAAGCTAGCAGGATATCCGGCAGTACATCACCAAAAATTTTGGCTAAGGGCGGGTCTTACGGCTTCTATGTCAACAGTAAAATGCAAGTCACTAGATTTACATCCCAAGAACGAGAAATAGTTGTTGCTAAATATACCAATGGTGCTGGCACCACTATCACCAACAACTTGCTAACTATTCTTGACTTCCCCACAAAAGAGATTGATACACATGATGCCGTTACTACTGGTGGTAGTTGGGTGTTTACTGCTCCCACCGCTGGATACTATAGAATATCTTCAAACGTAGTTATGGATGTTCTTGCTTGGGGAGAGGCCGGGTTTACATGGTTGGTTGTATATAAGAATGGTGCTGAACATACTTCATTAGATCTTAATGTTAAAGGTACCGCCACAGCCACAAATACCGGGGCTGGTGGAACAACTATTATAGAGATGGCAGCAGGAGATACCCTACAAGTCAGGATATATATTAATGGGGGTAGCGACACAGATCTAACAGCTCTTGCCAACAGAAACACAGTGTCTATTAACCTTATTGGAGGAACACTGCCAGCCGCTGAGAGCTGGACCTCATTTGTACCAACAGGGTCTTGGGTTAGCAATGCCACTTATACAGGGTTCTATAGGAAGATTGGGGATACCTTAGAATGTCGAGTTCAAGTTGCGTGTACTGGAGCCCCCACAGCAGCAACATTAACAATCAATTTACCAGGGGGATATACTATAGATACATCTAAGTTATTATCCACCACCGTTAGTGAGGGTAATTTTGGTGAGGTACGTGTCTTAGATGTCGGAGTAACTGCATATGCCCCAGGTACATGTAGCTATAATGATACAACCTCTGTACTGCCACTGGGCGGAATAGCGGGTAGTCCAGGACTAAATATTATATCCAATACTATCCCCTTGACCTTTGCTTCTGGAGATAAAATTTGGGCAAACTTTAGCGTACCAGTACTATAAAACATAGGCTATAAAACATAGCCACAAAAAGAAAAGCCCTAGGTATCCGTTATGGACGCCTAGGGCTTTATTTGTTTTACACGTATAAAGTTATTTTAAATCATCATCTTTTACTGCAGTAACTCCCAAATTCCGTGGTACATGAAGAGACTTGAATTTCCTGTCATCAATATGTACTACTGAGCCTGAATAGGGTTTACCATATATCACATCGTGATATTTAAATCCATGCTTCTTAAGCATCTGTTCTGTAATTTCTTTATCTACCGCTAAGCGAGAGGTAAAGAAGAATATACCGTAACCTTCATCATACTTTTTGTTAACCCATTCCACCGCCCCTGGTATGGCCCCAGGTATATCATGATTAATAACAGTTCCATCTATATCAATCATCAGGGCTCTGTCATAGTACGGTGGGTTTGTAATGCCGTAGATCATAGTCTAGTTCATGTATTCTAATGTAATAGAGGGCTTAAATCCTTTAAGAGCCTCTGTAACTTTGGCTCCAAATTCTACTTCTAATCGCCCCTGAACCTGACCAGTCTTATCTTCTCTAATTTCATATGTGAATCCTACGAAGTCTCTCTTGGCCTTAGTTGCAGCAACAAAGATAGCAGCAATTTCTTCATAAGAACGAAGGTGCAAGTCTGCAATACCTCCGATGTTAACAAGCTCAGTTTTGGTTCCTTTAAATTCACCAAGCTTAAAGTTAAACTTACTTACGAATGGACGGCTTCTTAATACCGTCATAAACATTGCTTTCTTTTGCTCTTCTGTTGACTTTAATGCACCTTGAAGACCAGGCAGATCCTCCATAACTTCACTGGTTAGGCTCTTAGCTATCGGTGCTTCTTGCGAAACAATGTCAGCCTGAGTCTTAGTTATCCCTTTCATGTTGCTCATTATGAATTCTCCTTAATTTGTCTAACGCACTCTTAAGGTGCGTATGAATAGTATTCTTGGACCTACCAAATTTTTTAGCCATGTCCCTAATACTCATTTCTTCTTTATAGTTTAAGTAAATCAGATACCGCTCATAAGAAGAAAGGTTAGAAAACATCCCCTCCCCCTCTTGGAAGACCCATTTTAAGTCTAGCTCTAGGCCTAATCCATCGTTAACAATGGTATCATTTGCGGTCGGTTGTACTTGACCAGTGTTGCGTTCTAAAATATCTTCTACAATCTCAATGTTGGTGAACACTCCAGACAATGGATCGGATGCCATTTCCATCAGCCATGATTTGACGCTCCATCTAAACAATTTCGTTAGATATCGGGTAAAATTAATACCCTCTTGCGGCTGGTACTCATTCAACAATTCCATAAAAATCATACACAATTGATTATATATATCATCGGGTTCTAAGTTGTTGCATATTGTCTTAACATAGTTCCGAATACTTACCACGCTGTATGGATTGCGATCTTCGGTAGATAAGAACAACTGCAAAAACTCTTTTGTATCTCTGTTGCGTACGTCTATCTTGGAACCACATAAGATCTCAACATATTTCATAAAGTATTTGTGCCAGGCCTTAAGAAGGGTTGAAAGGGCTTCCTCTCGATCCTCATCTTTGCCATTGAGGTAAGTGTTAACCAGTGCGTCTACTTCTTTAAGCTCAAGAACTGGTAACTTTGTCGTTTTATATAGATGATCTAATTTTCGTCCCACTCTGCGTCTCTCGTTTCCCATAGAGTAATTTCTACTCGTGGATCTTCTCTATCTAATCTGCGATGTATAACCATATCATGTATCTGGAAGTCATCATGGTACACAGTCTCATTAAGAGCATCCGTAGTGGTCTTAGGTAGGTTCGGTAAATCTTTGCGTCTTTTACAACCCACATAATACCAAATTTCCATTATAATAAACCCCTTAAGTCTCTTTAACCTTGCTTTCTTTACTGCCGCTGTGGCAGCTTTTTGAAGTTCCTTCTCGTAGTCTTGAACTTTCTTAGGTATGTAGGCCCTGCCTCGACCAAAGAATGTCTGATTAGACTTAGTGAGTGGTTCCGACCTATAAGTTAATCTTAACACAGGTTTATTCTTTTGTCTATACCATAAGGTGTCCATATTATGCCTTTAAAAACAATGACTTCTCGGCCTCTCTGCGTAAAGTTAGTCCCCTATATACCTTACCAGCTGCACGATTCCATCGGGGAAATTCATTGGATGCACCCACTAGATCCCCAGCATTTACCTTCTTTAAGAGCGTAGATCGGCTCAGGTTGGTTAATCCGCAGTTATATGAGAAGGAGACTAGGGCAGCGAACTGATTGTCGCTCACGGGGCTTTTAACGCGTGCTAAGACACCTTTCTCGAAGCGTCCCAGGTCTTTTCTTAGTAGACCTTCAGCCTCTGCCTCGGTAATTACCAGGCCCGGCTTCACATCAGAACCAGTATGGCCATATCCAATAGTCCAAGGATCTCCACCTGTTGCAGGGTCAGGATAAGCCTTCAGTTCAAGACCCTCCCATCGTTTAATCAAGTTTACACCTTCCTGATTAGTCGTTCTTTTTTTTGAGTTGTTTTGCGCGTTCATATTGTTTCTTTCTGTATTCTCTTTGTCGTTCTTTGATTCCATTGGCTTCAGACCACTGTCTGCTGATCTCTTTGGCTCGCTGGTACCATTTTCTTTGGGGACTTTCTGGAAGAGTTTCTTCCACATCGTGGCTATAAAATTCATGATTTGCAATCCTTTCTATGATTAGCTCGACAGTTGGAACCTCGTCATATTTAACTATTATATATGCATAGCCTGCTTTTTGGGCTGCTTCTTGTTTCTTTGCATCTCTGACCACTTGGCCTTCATAATTCTCTCTAGCTGCCTCTTCGGTAATGCCACCAAATCTTACAGGTTTATAGTGTTGCTTACCGTGGCACTCAACAATAGCACGAAAGGGATCCAATATGACCCAGTCAAATTTTTCGCGACCGGAGTCGAAGTAGCGGCTGATCCTATTAACAGGATATTCCTGGTAAATTGTAGCGTGTTCGAAGACCGGATTCTTAAGCAGTATATCGCCAACAGCCCTATGTAATAGGCTGGCTGACTTACGATATCCCTGTTTTAATCTTGCGTTAGACATTCTTTTATTTGTCCTATAATTTTAGGAAGGTCATTTTCTTTGATCTCGGATAACATACATCCCTCTGGTGTTTCAGACCCAATTCCATGAAAATACATAACAACAGTACTAGAACCGTGGTCCATCTGTACGTGGGAGATGCGAATTTTATTCTTAAATAAGTATGCCTCTAGAAAAGGTATACTTACTCTAAGGCCAACTTTTTTAACCATCTTTATGCACCATGATATCCAATCCCGCTTCCTTGAGTGTCATTGCCAGGTCGTTCCATAAGTTGTCGTCATCAATAGCCTCCATACGACCACCAGTTATTTCCTCTATATATGTCTTATGTGTACATTGGTCTACAAAATAGATAAACTCACGCAAGCTATGCTGTATGCTAGCGAGGTGAACATACCTACCCTTAGTACCTGGTAGTGGATACCTATTTTTGTTCAGTATCTTGAACCGCATCTTCCGTAGCTATCCCTTCGCTGATAGGTTCTGTAATATCACTAATGGCTTCGGCATACTTTTTTTCTTCGAGTCTTGTGGGATTGTTAAGCATCACCCTGGGTTCTATCATAATACTACAACGAGCACATCGTAACATTACAAAATCACCTTGAGTGAGAGGAGGTACACTCTGCCCAATAACAATCTGCTGCTCACTGATAAACTGGTTAACACGGACTGATTCAAACCATGTACAGCCACATTCACACTCATAGATCTCTTTGTTTACATCTGCCTTCAGTGCCGCATTCTGTGTTCGCTCAAAATTATTCCACTGATTCATCTAGTTCTCCTTCGTCCTTGATATCTTTCTTCTTCTTTAGTTCGGCTTCCTTCTCTTCTTCTTCTTCGAGGATCTCTTTGTCAAACGTAGGTTCAATATCTTCGTCCCTAAGTACGGCCTTAACCTTACCTTGTTTGTCTTTAATTTTTAGATTCATCTTCGTCTCCTATTAGTAAATCGTCAAATCGATTTATTAATTCTTTATTTGTTTTAATATGTATAATACGTTGTGGTTCTGACTGATCTAACATACCATATATAATCTTACCTTTTATATGGACATCACCATTGTGGTCTATTGAGAATACCTCATTACCATCTTGATTTTTAATTGAAAGTACTTCCCCTGATGTCATAATCATTGAGCTTACAGGTAGGTCTTCACAAACCGCTATGTTAATATGGGCCATCCCATCTGAAATATTACCACTATACAGTCTTTGGTTTAACGTGAGGGAAGCATTAAATATAACAGATTCACCATCTAGGGTGTCAAACGTAATAGACATATCTATAGGGTGCCATGTGGTCATATTAGTTTGGTAATCCCCAGTTAGGTGATCCTCATGTGCCACTCTATTGCGTTGACTAAATCTGTCTATTTGAATCATGCTATTCTCATTAATAATAACCGTTTCACCATGATCTACCAATGCCATTAGCTCCAAGGTGTGTGTGCCAGCTGTAAATGGACCTATTGTCTGGTGAATATCACACTGTTCTGTTCTTTCTCTATTATCCGGCAGCTCCTGTCTTACACATATGGCAGGAGGATCTTGGCCATCTATTCGATATCCTATTTGTACACTCATGATTTACATCTCTCTGGGTGCGGGCACTTACATGTTGGACTAGGGTAGAACAACTCTTCTTCAATATTATCTACGATACCTAATATGGTTTCTTCAGTATCTTTCATAAATGTTGGGGTCGCTTTGATCGATGTCTTGTTCAGATTCTTATTCAGATTGTATCGTATCAACGTACAATTAGACCGACCAAGTGATCGTTTTAATAGGTATAATTTAGCCTTGGCTTCTATGTCTGTCTCTAGTTGCCATCGTAAGTTGTGAGTATCTCTTACCGTTCCAAACTCTAGCAGTGTGACTTCTTCCTTTGGACCATGTAGAACCACATCAAAAACAGTCTGAAAGTGGATCTTTTCTACACTTGCCTTATGAGATAGATTAACAATACGCGGAACTCTCTTGTCGGACCCATACACCTTGTCCATAAATTTCTTAATGATTAACCAACCTTCTACAGCTCTTTCTGCCAGCTCATCTTCCCCTAGATCTCCAGCCTCTTGTCTCCATATCTTATCCCACTTGTTAACCATACTTCCCTCTAGCACCTTCTTATTGTTGCTCATTTCAAAAGAATATAAGTAAGTTAAGGCTCGCTTGAGGGCAATCAACAGTGGATCTACAGCAGGCTTTGTTCCAAACTTACACAACATAGGACATACAGTGTAAGCCTTAAGCTCTGTAGTTGTAATGATCATTTATACACTCCACTTAGAGGCGGCTAACTTGTCTATATTACAACCGAACTGCTTGACTCCCACCTTCTTACACTTTGGACAATGGGTCTTTTTCTTGTAGTCCTTCATAGGGAGTGATTCCGTATACGTATCTTGTGTACATTCCTCATTTTCGCACTTGTATTCATATCGTGGCATGTTATTCCTCGTCTATCCATATAAGTGTTTCATGTTTAAAGTCTTCTGTTGTTAGAAATATTTTATCTGTTTGTAAGTGAGAACAGTTGTCACATACTATGTCATATATACCAACACCATGCTTTTCGTCTCGCGTATCACAATGGATACATTTATGTATAAATGCAGGTCTATTCTGAGCCAAATTATGTACCACTTGTGGTGTGCCGAACTGACATCCATCTACATCAAGCTGTAGCATACCATTGCGAATTTGATCTAGCTGTCCAATAGATATCTGCTGATGAACGTCGGCATTAGTGAAAGTTATAGAATCCTGCATCGTATAGAGAAGCTGTTGCTTCTCATTTAGCTTACACCATGCACGTGTCAAAATAAGAGCTATAGTGTTGCGAGATCTCTCTATAAACTCTTCCCACGTCTCTAGCTTCACTGGGTGAGGCTCCAGGTCAACTATAGGAGCGTCCATCACCTCACTTAACCGCTTAGAATGTTGTAGATATAGTTGCTCCGAGTCCATATGATCCAAAATCTCCTATTCCAAATGACGCTGTTGGGTACAGCCAGATGTCACTGATTAGTGGTATAAATTTACCAAGGTTATATCCTATAGGACTCAGTGTAACTTGTGGTTTCTTAAAGCCATCTCTAGTACCTAGACCCATTCTCGCAAATCTCCATACGTTATCATTCTTTGTCTTGCCATATGCCATAACACTAAAGCCTAGATCAGGACCCAGTATACCCGCACCAGTCAAACTGGCCCCTACGTTCAATCCAAAGTCCAGATGCGGAGCCCACAAGAAAAACTGACTTTGGTTAGGCATAGTCTGTTTAAATATAGAACTTACAATGGGTAATTTAAATGGTTTGCCTTTACTTTCAGCATCTTGGTTGTTGTATACCACCAGCTCGTTCTCTGGAATAATCTGGTCATCCTCAGTTAGACCTAGGACAGTATTGATATGAAACTCTAACTCATATGTCCCCACGGTCCAAGGTTTCTCAGACCCCACCTTATACATAGACCACGCCATAGGTAACCCCTCTTCATTCTTAATCTTTTTGAAGTCCTGCGTAGTCTTGGTCCCGTCTGGAAGCTCTACCTCTGCCGTGTGGTCACTAGCTGCATCCTTCTCAACATATGATTCTAATTTTGCTACTGTTTGCCCTACTGTTGTAACTTGTCCGCCTAACTTCTTGATATCAGCCTTCATAATACCGAAGTTGCCTGATATCTCCTCGCCAAACTCATTGAGATCATGCTTGGTAACGAACTCATTAGACGCTCTAGCCACATTCTCAGCCAATTGCTGATAAGCAATCGTTTGATTGTCAATCTTTGAAGTCAAGTCTGTATATAATCTCCATCCAAAGAACAGACCTACGCCAATCAATGACATGTATACTAAATCTTTTGCGTTGAAGCCCCACTTCATGTCTTTCCCCTTTTCTTACGTTTTTTACGTTTCTTTTTTCCTATTGGTTTTCTCGCTACCAGTGTTGGTTTTGGATCGAGTAGTGCTGCTGTCTTCTTGGCTGCTCGCTTCTCAGCTCGTTTCTTAGCCGCCTGTGCTCTCTCGTGCTGAGCTAATAGCTTCTCTTCTTTGGTCGGTTTAACACTTCTAACAAGTTCTCTAGGTATCTTAACCTCGGGCGTCTTAGCGCCACGGGGTTTTTTTATGCGTCCACCCTTAATAGATCTACTGCCCTTCTTAGAATCCTCGTTATACAAGTGCATCTTACTCTGAGCATCCTCTAGATATATATGGTATATAGGGGACAGTCTCTTAGTTTTAGAGTAGTCGTCCTTCTTAACAAAGGCAATTTGCTTAGCCGCTACACGATATACCTTACCTTCAAAATCCAGTAACACACCGGGTTCTAACAGTCTCGCGTCAGTGCCATAGTCCAGGCTAAACATGTAGTCGTCAGTACATCTATAGAATCCTAGCCCCTTCACTCTGCGTGCCCTCCAAAAGTTTAAATTCTTATCGTTTCCTGGCATTTTCTTGAAATACCACTCCCACATATTCGTCATAGTGATATGCTTCCATAAGAAAATTGTATCATTTTTTGGGACAAGAGTCAAACCCCCTTAATTACTACAGGATATCTTCCTTCTTAACGTCCTCTTCTTTAAACTGTTCTTTACGACTTAGATACTCTTCTCTAGCCTTGTCTGCATCTACGTTAAGGTAACGTCCGGCAGCGGGATAAAGATCGAACAATAGCTTTCCCTTAAAGCTACTAATTTTATTCTTTCCTACAGTTAACATAACGCGTGGCAATACTTCACCATTTTTCTCATGCACAATCAATGCCTTATCTTGCTTCGCATGTACATCATTGTATAGATGGCCGATAAAGTTAGCGTCATATTGGATAGCTCTGGTCTCTGCGATATTACTATTGTTTGGAATAGTGCCTGGTTCTAGTTTGGTATACTCTACTGTAGCCATAACAGTGACATGGTGCTTGGTTGCAATTACCTTGGCGTAGTTAGAGAGTCTTTTAAACTTATCTCGTATTTCCCTGGCCTTATCAAAGTCTGTTGCTTTATGAAAATTGTCTAATATATATACGATGTTACGGTCAGGATACTTCTCTTTATAATATCGAACGAGACTCTCTCCATATGTCATACTACCACCGTGTGTCACATCTTTCACAACTAGGCGCCCCTCACGTACTAGTGAGAAGACCTTCTTGTATCCCATATCTCTGAACTGAAGGATCTGTTTGTACCCTGCTTCATCCTTGTACTGCCTCGGATATATAACCTTGTTGATAGCTAGGTCCAATCCCCCATAACCTTGAATAATAAAGCGTGGCAAGATCTGAGAGATGGTGTCATCAATCGTATGATATATAACACAGGCATTGTTGGCGGGATTGTTAGCGATTTCATAGGCCAACTGACACATCATGCTAGTTTTACCTACATTCTCCACACCACCGAAACACATGAAGACATCTTTCTTCCAGTCTCCATCCATACGTTTACCCAGTGCTCCAAACCCTATGTTCTCCAAGAAAAAGCCAGCAAATCCTTCCCTATGTTCTTCGTATTCTTTCTGTGTTCTCATGAAATCTAAGAAGTTAGTCTCACTCATAAGGTCTTCGTCATACCTGTCACTCATTTCATGAAGCTTGTTGAGTGTGTCAGACAAGACACTGGTTGCCTCGGTTGGATTGTTCTTAACCTCTAAGAATGCGTGCTCTAGGATAAGGTCTTGTTCTTTAGATCGATTAGCATCCTTGAGACTGCTAATGCGTCTTACTTCAGCCATAATAGACTGTACCCCGACTACTCCCCCAATGAATTCAGACAGTTGCCCTGCCATGATCTCTCTCTTGACATAGTTTGGTTCACAAACGATAAGCGGTATCATTGTACTGCACACTGCTTGTGGTTCATCTGTGTCTGGGTATTGGTTTAGTCGCCAGTCAAAAGCATCCCACTTCTTGAGCTTGTGAAATTCTTCCACTCCTTTGGTTCTTAGGAACTCATCGGGATCTAGTTCTTCTGGTAGTACCATTACATGTATGTTTAAGTCCTTGTGGTTACTAAGTTTTTCGTCTAATAGTTTCTTTGTCTTCTCTTGTCCAGGTGTATCACCATCAAGACACAAGACAATATCAAATATTTCCATCTCCTTAAGTGCTAGGATATGTTGTTCAGTAAAGGCCGTGCCACCTATGGCTACACAATTAAAAATACCATGATGATTTGCAGTGATAACATCAGTGTATCCTTCCATGATAATAAGAGGTGGTACAAACTTCTTGGCCTTATGTATACCATATAGTCTTTTGCCCTTCTGATAAATATTACACTTTAGCCCTGTGGTCTTCTGGTTAGTATACTTAGGGGTGTTACTGGCACCCTTCTTATAGTGTAGATTACGTGCAGCAAATCCAACTGGACGCCCCCACTCATCACAGATAGTAAAGACCATATTCTTATTGTTAAAAATATCTGGACGCTTGAGGTCAATCTCATCTAGGAATTGATTGTCCCACCCTAATGTTTGTAGTGTCTTAATGAATCGTTCATAGTCAACAGTGCCTATCTTGTGTTCTTTCAACAACTTATAGTCCCAGTTTCGACGCTTAACCTCAGCATTCAGTGTTCTTTTGTTCGCTGTTTGCAAGTCTGTAATGATATGGGTTGCGTCAGCATACGCACTATAGATATTAAATTTATAGATATCTTCATCCGACAGTTCGCCCAACTGTAGTTCAACGTTATATTTCTCAGCCAACGGTTTGAGACTTTGCTCAATCCATTCAATTCCTCGGACTGGTTTATTCTCTAGAAAATAAGAAGCGTGAAAGATATTGCCTGATGCACCACAGCCGAAGCAGTGGAACACAGTCTTATTCTCCAATAGTCCGCAAGAGGGGTCCTTATCTTCATGATCAGGACTAAGACATGAGAAATTTTTAGATGTATCTATACCCTGTTCTTCCAGATAGGAAGACAGATGTACACAAACCTTATTTGCAGCCTCTCTAATTACATCGTATCTTGACATCTCTACCTCTAATCATATATTAAATCATCCGTACGTTCTCGTTTAACAATTTGTACCTTTGTAATAGCACGAGAAACCTCTCGATTTTTGTTAAAATTATCAATCATTTTTTTCATCTGAGTAGTCATCTCAGTGTCACTAACGGCATATATCTTCCCCTCAACCAGCCAAACGAATAACCTGGTTAGGCTTTCACATATATCTTGATCACGAGGGTCTTCGTGTTCCCAGAGGATTGACCTAGTCAAATCTAACTGGGTTACGGTATTCACCATTAGGCACTCCAGCAAAACTTCTTATAGGGGCAATATGAACACTGCCAATCACCAGGTCGATTGTTAGGGTTCTTAGAGTTGCGTTTAAACTTTTGATAATTGGTTTTACTTACGCGTCCCTTACTATAGAAGCGCTCAATCTCATTGTCATCATAGTAAAGCTTGAATTCAGAAGGTGGTACATCTCGATTAGTAATGTGCTCTGTCAACAGCGAATACCTATCATATATATCCTGGATAGTGTATCGTGTCTCCACATTGCCATTTACCACCACTCTATCTGTGCCCTCCACAGGTCTAACCTCTATCTTAAACTCGGTTCGAGCTGCATTACCTCTCTCTAGATAAATCATCTTAAAGTAAGGCAATTGATTCTTAAACTCATTAGCATAGACGACTGTCTGTAAGAGTTGAGATTCTTTTGGCTTGCCAGTGACAGACCTATTGCCAATGATTTGTGTCTGTGCAAAGTAACCATAGAAGCTCTTAACCTCTACTCCATACTTCTCGCCATCAGGATTCTTACAAATAGCATCCAACTTTCCCTTGATGTTGTAATTATTATTGTAGAATTCTACATCATCATCTACCCATACGCCCATTTGTTTCCACTGTTCAAGAAAAACATCTTCGACCATGTGACCCATGGCAAAGATAAACTGTGATCTTGCATTTGGAGACTCTCTTTCTTCTCCTGTGAAGCGTAGATAGGCAGCCCTCATACAAGTGCCAAGCACTTCTTCTGTTCCATCTGGGTGAGTAATTTTTACCGAAGCCTCTGAAGGATACAAGTGAGGTTCACGAGTAGTAACGGTTCGTGGCCTAACTAAATGTTCCTCAGTGTGTTTCAATAAGCTATAGTCACCGCTAACATTTTCTTCTGTAATTATGTTGTCAATTTTATTCATCGTCATCCAATATTATATTATTAAATCTGTGGACATTAGTAGTGCCAAGATCTTGGTCATGATATCCACAATCTACAAAGATATGGTCCGGGCTATCTACGGTGCCCCTAAAGTGAGGGCATCGCTCACACCAATCTGCATCGGCGGTACTAGGCTGCGGGTGAGGTGGGTTCTTCGGACACTTCCCCGCTGGGCTTTTCATCCGTGGATTCTTGCACTTCAACAGGATCAGGTGTATCTGAGGTTCCTTCTTTTCCTTGTGCTGCATCTAGAGAGGCCTCCTTCGCTTCTTCTTTCACCTTGTTAAGTTCATCGTCTTCAGCCTTTTTCTTCGCGTCTGCTACTAGTTTTTGTTTCTCTTCCATTGGCTTTACAACATACTCTTGGTACGCATCTTTGAATTCATCTTCTGTGAACAAAGCCTTCTTATCTTGTAGAAGTTTGAAGAGTGTTACTTCACGAGCAGAGCTTGTAGTAATATGCATTTCAAGGGCCTGAGTCTGATAGGATAATTGCTGAATGGCCTGACTCATGTCTGCTACTACGCCACTCATCTCCATTAGAATAGTTAAAGCCTCTTGTGATGATAGTTTCTGACCGGTGGTAAGCTTCTTTTCTAGAATCTTTTCTGCTTCGGTCTTGTTCTTCTGAGCCTTATTGATATCAATAACTTTATTCATTTCCTTCTCCTACTTTCTGAAATAATATTTACCAGCAACGACTGCGAAATCTCCAGTCACAATAATGTTTTCTTGGGTAACTTGCTTTTTAACTGGGTCGATGTGTGCAATACCGAACCCTTGAATGTATGTGTCCTTGCCTTCCTGATATACTACAGGTGTTTTGGACATACAGCCAGTATTCATCCATGTCATCTTGCCCATAGGAACACTGGTATTAACCTCTACGCGTGGCTTATGTGTGTGGCCATTAGTACCAGAGATGCCAAACTTCCAGTCCTTTTCATGAGAGGCTACATAACAATCATAATAAACTTTAAAGTTTTCTTTAACTTCATCTTTCACTTCGCCAGCTTTATATGCACTTAGATCTATCTTGGCTACTAGGTTAATCTTATACTCATCTAACCCAAAGATATCTTTTAACCTTAACCCCATAACATCATGCAATAGTATCTTCATGGCTGGTGATTTATCAGAGAGGTATCGCATCAACCTAAATTCATGGTTGCCAATAATAAGATCAATGTCTGCATCTGGACATGCTTTTCTAAGCGTACCAAAGATGTTTTGTTTTACAAAGTTAAAGCGCCCCACAATATCAAAGCACCGTGGATCTATCTCAAATCTACTAAACTCATATAGATCAAAGATGTCTCCATTCAAAACAATATGGTCCGGCTGTAATCGCTTTGCCGTGTCCAAGAAGACGGCCAACATGAAAGGATCTGTATCAATGTCATGGAAGTCACTACCAATTAACATAGTTTTGATACCTGTCTTAGATCGTACACGTTCATATTTTCCGTGATAAGGTTTGATTTCTGTATCATAATACTTTCTAAATACATCAAGGGAATCATGTAGAGCGATCCCTCGTTCGATGGATTGTACCATCTTGCTTTTACCAATACCACCTTTGCGTTTGAATTGTACAAACGTACCAAAGTGTCTTGACCATGTCGAATCTGAATACTTACCATGGATTCGGTAAAAGTCTCTGCTCACATCTTCAAAAGGATACTTTTGTCTAATCTCGACAATATCCTTAAGGCAGTCTTCAGCGGTAGCAAGAGGATCATATTTCTTTTTCGCTTCTATCTGCTGAGCAAGTGCCCGTTTAGTGGGCTTCTTTTTCTTTTCTTTACTCATCTTATTGAATCTCCTTTATTTGTATATCAGGCAGTTGCGCTAGGGATAATTTTAGTTCCTGCGTATACTGTATGTTTCCGCAATGCATGCCTAGCCCTCCCATATACAGGTAGAGCGGGGTGTCTCCCGCGTTATCGTGTACCAATTCATACACTTGATGGGCCATTAATTGTATGTTATCAGGTGTGTAGTCTTCCGTCAACATTAGATTTACTTTTAAAGATCTTTTATGTATGTTAGATAAATCACTAATAGAGTTGAGAAACAGTTTGACTGTGCTGTCGCCCTCTCCAGATACTTCAATGTTAACGTTCCCATTAATTTTCACGATATTATCTTGATTTAACATATGTTTATAGCGTCTATAGTATTTGGGGAATACTATGACTTCCAGGATACCCTCTAAATCTTCTAAAGTAAAGATACCCATTTCCTCACCTCGCTTGGTGCGCACAATTCTAATGTTGGAGATTAGGCCAAGCATACTGGCCTGGCTGTTATTATAGCATTCTTCTAGGATGTTACCAGTCGTTACGTCACACATCTCCTGTGGATTATTTTCCATAAATCTCAACAGAGGATTAGATGTGATATAAAATCCTACTCTATCCTTCTCCATTCTCACCAAGGCATCTTCATCATATTCTGGAAGCACCGGTGGTACTACCTTCACTGGCTCCTTAGGCTGTCTCTTTTTTCGTATCTTCTTGCCTTCAGATAACGCTTGTAGATATTCTTTCTCGAAATTATTGAAATCTTTTAACTTCTGTTTGTATGTATCATATTTTTTGTAGTACTTAATAAGATCCTCTAGAACCCTCTTGGAAATAGATCGTTTGTGTCCCATACTATCAAAGGCTCCGGCCTCAATCAGGGCATCAATAACCTTACGGTTTACCTTAGAACCATCCACCCTGTCAATGAAGTCATCCAAACTTTCGAATGGTCCATGACGTCTGGCTTGAATGATCTTTCTTATAGCTGTTAGCCCGACATCTTTGATAGCTGTGAAGCCAAACCTAATAGAGTTACCTGATACAGTGAACTCCTCATTGCTGGCATTGACGTCTGGAGGCAACACCTCGATGTTGCTTTTACGACACGCTGAAATATATTTGATAATTTTCTCTTGCTTGTCCTCTGTACACATAAGAGCACACAAGAACTCTACTGGATACTTATGCTTAAGGTATGCTGTCTGATACCCAACCATAGCATAGGCAATAGCATGGCTTTTGTTGAAACCATAGCTAGCGAACTCTTCGATATCAGCGAACACCTTCTCGGCATCCTCCTGAGATATATCATTCTTCCCACAACCGCTGATGAATTTCTCTTTCTGTTCGGCCATCTTCTCGGCAATCTTTTTACCCACAGCCTTGCGTA
>Ga0255052_10000882_pt1 | contig 23347 bp, 16 predicted proteins | sample JV7_2_21_MG_FD_188632 | JGI IMG/M metagenome (GOLD analysis project Ga0255052, IMG submission 188632) | Seawater microbial communities from Jervis Inlet, British Columbia, Canada - JV7_2_21 | ecosystem: Environmental > Aquatic > Marine > Inlet | place: Canada: British Columbia | collected... | reverse complement strand
ATTAGTTGTAATCTTGTATTCTGAGGCAAGATTCAAAAATCAATGTTACAGGAGGGAAGCGTTGGAATTGACGGCCTCCTTTCTTTTTACTGGATTGGTTTAGTTTACCTAAACCTTTAGGGGGCTACCAATCTATCATAGTATCTACCTATCAATACTTCTATAAATTTATAGAATTGTTGACTACCAAAAGAAAGTTTGAACTTAGCATATAATTTCAAATGCATTTCATCTTATTTATCGGCTAGAGTTTGGCAGAAAGAGAGAACGTCAAGTTGTTCTTTAAGCCCGAGGAAAAGAAGGGAAATCATCTGGGTCCCCGGATGTCCCCAGCGGATTTTGTGTAAAGTTTCCCATGGGTTATTATTTGCTATCGTCCCAATATACACGGGGTTTTTTGCATCCTTAAAATTAATTTCTCTTCCGTCCTCTCCATGGCATTTTATACATGTGGTCAAATAAATCCTAGCACCATCTTTCGGTTTTCCTACGGCCTTTTTAGTATTACGGTCAACATACGGGTCCATATCAATCTGACCATAAGAAACAAAAAGTGCAAGTGCTTCTAATGCATTTTCTGGTATCATGGTTTTAAAGAGATGTGTATCATCTTTAAGTATTTTTATTATTTTCTCTGGTGCATGATAGGCATAATCCCTTATACCTTTAATCCCCGTATAATGCCTACCTTTCGAGTAATCGCCAGCTTGCCCCTTATAGTCCCACCCATGGCATTCTTTGCAACGCCAAGTATCCACACCATTTATCGTGCCTTCTGCGGGGTAGGATGGATGGGTTTTAGCAATTTTTACTCCGAATTCTTTTGGCCAATTGTCATATAAAACACCCCCCCATGCAAGTTTTGCGAATTCACCTCCAACTAATCTTTCTGTATCAGCAGCAAATGTTGATGTAACAGTTATTGACAACGCAAATATCAGCGTGCAACACAAGCAAAGAAATATTTTATTTACTTTACTCATTTTCATATGCCTCCCACAAAATTTCTTAAGTGCTAATATATTTAATTTCAGTAGTGTCCCAATGTTTTATGCAGTGAACTAAATAGCCACTTGTAACTAAAGTGTATATTGGTTAACATTCCTGTAATCGATTGGGATTTTTTAATTGAATGCAAAATTATAAATATCAATATGTATTGGCATCGAAAGTGCCATATTTAACAATATTGGGACAGTATTGATTTAATTTGACTACTATCTGGTTGCTCTTTTATATTATTTCTAAATTATGGAGCCTCACGGGCAAGCCCGTGGTACCATCATTACGCCCCGCTGGGGCGAACATCCCGTACCAGAGGACCAATTCACCCACGGCCAAGGCCGTGGTCCTCTTGGTACTGGGATAGATATTGATTTTAATCTATACCTTTTAGTAGAGCCTGTCAATCGTTTTTTCAGGAAGAAAGAAATGGAGAGAGCAACGATGCTCTTTTGTTCTTCTCGTATAGAAGGACTAAGAAAGGCCTGCCCCCTTTAAATAAGTCCAGATATGATGGAGTATTTGGACTTGCAAAAAGAAAGGGGATTTTTTATGGGCAGAAAATATTTCACACCAGAGCAGATTATCAAGAGGCTGTGCGAAACAGAAGTGCTGCTGAGCAAAGAAGAAACGATTGGGCCAGTTGTGCGAAAGTTTGGGGATTACCGATGTAATGTACTACCGTTGGCAAAAGGAATACGGAGGGAGTACAACAGAGTCCGGCCTCATAGTTCTTTGGGATATCGGCCACCTGCTCCAGAGACTAAACTATTTGGTTATTTTTTGGAAAATCCAACTTTAGAAGTGGTAAAATGATGTAGAGCAGGTCAAAAACATGCCACGCTAATGAAGCAATTAGTAATAACAATAATATTCCTGCCAACAATAATCTTTATAAGCGATATGTTATTCGCTCAGGAGAGAAGTAAACTAATGTCTGCTACTGAGACTGGAACAGAAACCATTGATCCTCACTATACCGGTGAGTGGGGATGGCATAAGATACATAAGATATCTCCTAAGGAATTTCTAAAAGGAACACCCTTTCCAAAAAAAACAGATATCTGTGTTAAGTGCCACAGTGAAGATACATACGAGATATTTAACCCTCACATACAGCTAAATGAAAATGGAGATGTTATTAAAGAAAAGTGTGTATACTGCCATATAAAAAAGCCTGATGAAATACGTGCAAATTATCAAGATGTTAAATTCGTACTTAGTCTTAGATTGCTATGCCCTGGATGTCATTATTTTAGACGAAGTCACCCTGCAAATGCTAATCACTTACTCAAACCGTCTGCTGAGACTTTAGCGATGATGAAAGAGGTCAGACAAGAGTTCGGCATAATACTACCGCTTGATAACAATGGGGAAGTTGTCTGTATTACCTGCCATAATCCACATGAAAAAGGCGTTATCCCAGCTGAAAGATTCGGAGCAAGAGGTGCGAGCGAGGAATTCAGACATCGTCTGCCGGGCAAAATGTGCCTGGCCTGTCATGAAAAATAAGAAAATGAGATCCCCAGGGATAAAAATATGCATCGTTTAATATCTCTCTATGGATAGAGAACAAGGCAAGAAGAGTAAAAGCTGGCGACAGTGGCTGTTCCGAATTGTCGCGGTTGTTGTGATCCCCGCTTTGTTTTTTATTTTGCTGGAGGCAGGACTGCGAATATTCGGGACAGGTTTCCATACGGACCTGACCGTAAAATGTGAAGTTAACGGAAGTGATGCTTTCTGTGAAAACAACAAATTCAGCTGGCAGTTCTTTCCGCCCAGGCTTGCCCGTTCACCGATTTCCTTTGTTATCCCCGCAGTTAAACTGCCGAAAACATACCGAATCTTTGTACTTGGAGGCTCTGCTGCGCAGGGGGACCCTCAGCCCTCGTTCAGTTTTGGACGAATTCTCCAGGTGATGCTGAGGGATCAATTCCCCTCGGTAAACTTTGAAGTTGTTAACACAGCAATAGTTGCAACCAATTCACATGTTGCTTTGAAGATCGCAAAAGACTTAATCCGTCATGAACCTGACCTTTTCATTGTATACCTTGGCAACAATGAGGTTCTTGGGCCTTTTGGTTCAGGAACCGTTTTTACGTCATTTTCGCCTAACTTATCATTCATTCGAGCCAGTATTATCCTGAAAACTACGAGAGTCGGTCAGCTGTTAGGAAATCTGATACAGTTAACCGGTGCGGAAGAAAATACCCCTGAGTATTGGGGAGGAATAGAGATGTTTCTCGATAAGCAGGTACGCGCTGATGAACCGAACATGGAGCACGTCTACAGTCACTTTATGCAAAACCTGTCCGATATTATCCGGGTTGCACGTGAATCCGGCATCAAAACAATAGTGAGCACCGTGGCCACCAATGTAAAAGATAGTGCCCCGTTTGCTTCTCTGCATTGCAGGGATATGACTGATGAAATAACAAGGGAGTGGAATACTATTTACCAGTCCGGCATCAAGCTTGAATCAGAAGCCAGGTATGCAGCAGCTATCCAGAGATATCTTGAGGCCGGCCGTTTAGATAATTGTTATGCAGATTTGCACTATCGCCTGGCCCGTTGTTATTGGCAGCTGGGTAACTACGACAGCGCACGGGACAGATATATTCAAGCCCGCGATCTGGATACCCTCCGGTTCAGGGCGGATACAAAGATTAATGATATTATTCGCTCAGCGGCAGGAGGAAGTTCTGCAGAGGGCGCTTACCTTGTAGATGCTGTCAAGGACTTTGAGGAGAACAGCGTAGAGGGCATACCCGGGAATGACCTGTTTTATGAACATGTCCATATGAATTTCAAGGGCAACTACGTACTTGCAAAGAGTGTGTTCCAGCAGGTTACGAACATACTCCCCCACTGGGTGCTTCAGGCTAAAAAAAATCTTCAACTGCTCACTGAGGACGAGTGCGCACAACGACTTGCCTTTTCAGGATATGACCGTTTTGAGATTACTGCCGAATTACAGAGGAGGTTAGGGGCCCCTCCGTTTACTAACCAGCTCAACCATGAAGAACAGGCAGATCAACTGCAGAAAAACCTGGATAACCTCAAGGAGTACATGTCTCCTGGTGCCCTGAACGGGATTGAAGCCGCGTACCGCCGGGCTCTTGAGCATAATGAGTCTGACTGGTGGCTGCATTACAATTATGCTGTACTGCTTCAAAAAAACCAAAAACCCGGCTTTGCTGTTGAACATTTCAGGATCTTCCTGCGTCACATGCCTCAATACGCCACTGCGTACGTAACTCTGGCAAAGAGCCTGGTTTTGCTGGGAAGATTCGACGAGGCGATTGCCCAGTGTAATAAGGCGTTGCAGATCAAGCCTGATTATTATACAGCAGATTATACGATAGCATTTGCCCTTGCCAAACTGGGTAAGCTTGACCAGAGTATCGAGAGATATAAAAAGCTCTTGTCTGCTGACCCGGAGATGTCTGTAGATGTTTACAATCAAATAGGGCTGATCCTGATCGAGCAGGGTAACTATAAAGAGGCGGCAAAAACCTTTCAAAGCGCTGTTACTCTTAACGCTGATTCTGAAAACAATAATATACCGGATGTTCACTATAACTTCAGTTATGTGCTGAAAAGACTGGGACGGCTCAGTGAAGCGTCACATGAATTGAACAAGGCGGTTGAAGAGTACCGTAAAGAATTAGACAGAAGGCCGCGGTCAAGCGCGATACAAGGGGCACTGGGAAGCGCCTTTGTTGAAAGCAAAGATTTTATTCAGGCAGCATTGCATTTTCAGCAGGCGGTTGACCTGGAACCTGAAAATGTAAACAACCACTTCAATCTGATTAAGGCATTTGAGGTTCAGGGCAGATTCGTGGAAGCATTTGAGGCATCACAAAAGGGAATCCGATTTATGCTGCAGAGCGGGCGTTATGAAGAAGCTGAAAGGCTGCGAGGGTATCTTAAGTCTCTTGAGTTAAAAAAATTACGGCGTAAAACCGATTAGTAACGGTTTTCCCAAAGACGACCGCCTGTTTTTATCGGCTGTCAGGGTTTGCAAAAGAGAGTATTGTTCATGGATAAACGTTGAGGGATTCATACACGAAACAGTAACATGGTTGTATGTATCTTTTATTTTGCAACAGTAAATACCTGAATGCGGTTGTTGTTCGTGTCAGCGATAAAAACTTCACCTTTATCGTTGATACAAAGCTGAGACGGATAGTTCAGGAGACTATCCTTCCACCCAATGCCCAACTGCCGTCCAACGAAAGAACCATCCTGCCCGAGAATTATTATCTTGCTGCCGTTCTGGTCTACCAGATAAATACGCCCTATTTTATCTGTAGTTAAGCTTGTGGGGAATCTCATATATTCCTTCAAGCTTTCTGTTAAAGGAGAAAAAGTTGCGGAATCTTTGGTCGTAGAAAATACCCTGGCATGAATGCTATCGATTAAAAAAATATTCCCTTTGAAATCGACTGACACGTCTGAGAAAAACCCGTAATCTTCAGGAAATTCAAGATGTTTAACGTATTTCCCCTCCGGGTTGAGTACAAGCACACGTCTGGAAAATATATCTAAAATATAGATGTTGTCATTCGTATCAATATCAAGACCCCTTGGAACAAATGAAGTCAGGGAGGGGAGTCCTGCCGGGTCAAGATAGCCCTTAAACTCTCCTTCAGGACTCAGTAGTATAATACGGCGCTGCTTGCCGTCAAGAACGTACATCTCACCCTTTGAATTTACCTGAACACGTATAGGGTATAAGAGTTGGGGGACTTTAATCTCTGCGTCTGTTATCACGCTTTTATCCTGTAAGGTATATCGCAGGAGACGGCTGTTCCCTGTGTCAGCCACAACAAAGACGGAATCTTCATTACAGGCAACACTTTCTGGTTGCTTAAGTCCTTCTCCCTTGTCGTCAGAATACACAGACATAATATATTTAAACTTCACGGACTTAGCACTAAAAGACTGCAGCGGGAATAATACGGAAACCAGCAAAGTGATTATTATTACCAGGGTTTTGATTAAGACTCCTTTCATTTCGTCTCTTATTGAATCCCTCTCCTCTTGTATTCTTTGTGACATTGGACGCACATTTCATAGGTGGTTTCAAAATGCAGCATCTTATATTTGTTTCCCGTTCCGCAAGCCTTGTGACAGCTCACACATTCCACGGTAAGATTTTTGTTTCTATGGTCTATAGCATCTTTTCCTATAGGGTGTGTTGAATGTGTCAGCCATTCGTGACAACTTTCACATAGGGTAATACTATTATATGGCTGTTTTGTGAGTAAGATATTGTCAGAGCTATGAGGGGAATGACAGTTGATGCAATCCCCTGCTTTCACTGGTTCACATAAAAATTTATTTTTTGGATTGTTTTTTGATATTTCCTGCAGTTCTACAGTATCCGAATGACACTCCCCGCACACATCTTTTATGGCACCCATGATGAGGTTTTCCTGTTTCGCGGCATGAGGGCTGTGGCAATTCGAACATCCAACCTTATCAACTAAAGGCCAGTGTATGCGGTTTTTATCAAATATTTCTTCAATCATATCGTTGTGACATTCCCTGCACAGCTTAACTCCCTCATTTTTTAAAGCAAGCGGGAATTGTGAACCCGGGTCTTTATGGCACTGCCTGCACTTTTTCTCAGCAACCGGTGCATGCACATTATCAAAAATGATTCCCTCCTTATTTGAGCCATGCGTGTTATGGCAAGAGGAACAATTCGAGTCTGCTACAGGGTAATTCATGTGCCGCCGTGCAAAAATAGGTTTGTCAGACTTGTGACATTCTATACAGAGCGAAGGAACATCATCTTTCAATAAGAAATTGAATTTTGCTGATGCGTGCGGATTGTGGCAGTTGAGGCAACCCTTTTTCTTCTCCACCGGCTCATGCTTGAATTGTGCTGTTTTAACGGAATTGCCGATGTCCTCATGACAATCAAAACAGAGTTCATTCCCCGCTTTTGTGAGAATAAACTTATTATTTGAAGCATGGGGGTCGTGGCACTTAATACAATTGCCCTCTACAACAAGCTGGTGAAAGCTGTGTGCATCTTCCGGTATGAGCCCCTTATGGCAATTGGAGCAGAGCTTATTGGTATCCGAGGTTAAGAGATTTTTATGGGAAGATGTATGGGGATTATGACATCTGGAACATTCCCCGGTTTTTAAAAGCGGATGAACATAACGAGCTTTAAGGGTTTTCCGCAGATCCTCATGACAACCAAGGCATATCTTTCCTCTTGCTCCGGGTTTTAATTTTATCTCTGCTTTTACTAATTTCAATGCTTTATCGTAATCTTCTTTTTTAACAAGGTTTGATATTACCCCAATCTGTTCCTCTAAAGACTTTGCTTTTTTGTCTGCAAGGGGTTTTTTATCAGCTTTTTCAGTAACCGGAAGTTTTATTTCCTGCTTCATCTGGCTCGGAGCAGTCTTTATCCCGGTTTCACGCTTACTAACTGATGAAGGACTTTTATATAATTTTGCAATTCTTTCCTCAATAAAATTGACATCCATTATAACAGCTGTAGGAAGTTTGGATTTAATTGACTTAAGCAATTCCGCTACAGCAGCACGATTCTCAAATTTGCCGAGTCTCACTGAATAAAACTTTCCGATTTTTTCTATCCTGAGATAATCGAGTTCTTTTTCATCTAATAAGTTAGTTATTGAATCAAATTCTTTCTCGGCAGAGGCAAGATCAGTAAAACTCCCGGTCTGGATTGTATAAACTGATTGTGGTGTTTGGGATGAGTAAGAATATATGGGTAAAAACAATGAAAAAACAGAAAACGTAAAAAATACCGTTATTGATAAACTGAAATTAATCTTTCTCAATTAACTGTTCCCTTCATGTAATTCGTAAAATAACTTTTATTATAAAAAAAGTGTACTTACAACAAGTAATTTATATTCCATCTTTCCTTTGTCCGTCATCTGTCGTCCTTCATCAGTCCCTTTATTGTCCTTCTACTATATGGCATTCCTCGCATGCTCTTGACTTAAACAGAGGATGCACCTCATCCTTGAAGAACATAGGGTCTTTTGACGTATGGGGGTCATGGCATCTCCTGCAGTCCATCACTCGGGCTTCAATGGAAATGTGTGCCTTACTGAAAGAATCCGTTTCAAACTCATGGCATTCCTGGCATAACGCCTGAATAGGCTTAACAATGAGTGCGAGCTCAGCAGAAAAATGAGGCTTATGGCATATACTGCAATCCCTGAGATCTGACAGTGAATGTACATAAATCTTGGTATCATCGCACTCAGCAGGCTTTGTGCCTGTATCAACCTCTGATTCACCTTCTTTTGCAGATGGTGCACATTCATCCTTCTTGAACATCTTTGCTTTCAGGTCTGTATGGCAGGCCAGACACAGGTCAGGATACCCTGCCAGGATAAGACTCTTTAATTTTGCCTTGTGGGGGCTGTGGCATTTTGTACATTCTCCCTCAACAACAGGGGAGTGCCTGCTCTTGACATCCTTTATTTCTTCACCGAGATTTGCGTCGTGACATGAAAAACAGAGAGTCAACTGTTCTTCTACAATCATCCCTGCGATGTTGCTTCCGTGGGAATCATGACAGGTAAGGCACTTTCCAGTCTTAAAGAGCGGATGGTTCGAGCCATCTAAAGCCTCTTTCATCAAGTCTCCGTGGCAGTTGACGCACAATTTAGGGTCTTCAGCCTGAGCCATGAGGAGTTTCTCTTCATCTGAACCATGGGAACTATGGCATGCATTGCATTGAGCATCGATTACCGGTTTATGGGTATTTGCCTTTAAAAATCTTACCTCAGCATCGGGATGACATGAGTAACAAGTGGTATCCATCCTGTCCTTTAAAATAATCCCGAAATTGGAACCATGGGAATTATGGCATGAACTACACGCCCCCTCAGCAAAAGGCTCATGAAGGTTTTTGGTTTTTCGGTCATCTTTTGTCTCCTTATGACATGAGAAACAGAGTTCCTGCTCCTCTGCAGAAAGAAGCTTCTGATGCCTGGCAGCGTGTCGGACATGGCAGGAAAGACATCCCCTTTCGCCTCTAACTGGTTCATGGACGACCTTCACCTTTACTTCTTTATCACCGTGACAATCAAAACAGAGCTTGTTACCCTCCCGGGCGAGCAGAATCGGGTTTTCCGAGGTATGGGGTTTATGACAGGAATTGCACTTTCCTTCCTGAAATGGCGCATGTTCAATATCACCGCCTGCCTTCAGGTCTGATGCGCTGTGGCACTTGTAGCAGAGGCTGCTGCCAAGGTGTGTGGTCTCAAGGGGGGTCTGTGATGTAGGGGGGTTGTGGCATTTTTCACAATCAATTTTGACAACAAGGGGATGCGCGCTCGTTTTCAGGAGTTTGAGCTGGGATGACGAGTGGGGATTATGACAGCTGTTACAGGTTGAAGTTTCTACAGGATAACCTCCATGTGCCTTTTTGAACACTGCCTGTTTATTGTCATGGCAGGACAGACAGAGTGTCACCTCTTTCTTTATAAGGAGGTCTGCCTCATCTGAACTATGTGAGAAGTGGCAGGTCCTGCAGTTTTCCGTTTGTAGGATTTTGTGTACTACCTTCTTTTCGAAGTTTCCTCTTTCATGACACTGGTAGCAGACTTCACTGCCTTCTGCCTTGAGAAGGTGACTCGACTGGGATGCATGCGGGTTATGGCAGATGGTGCATTTCCCTCTCTTGAGGGCTGTATGCACCTTGGGCTTGTCCATTCCTATCTTCTCCTTCTCATGACAGGCATAGCAGAGTTCATTCACGGATTTTTTCAATATCATTTTGGGAACTATACCGTGCCTCAGGTGGCAATCCTCGCATTTATTTTCTTTTACCACTACATGAACATTTTTCATCGAAAGATATTTTTCAGCAAACTCTGAGTGACACTCCATGCATTCCTTACGCACGAACTTTTTCTTCCCTGGAGGTGCACATGCAGCAAGGTAAATACCTATGCACAGGAAAAGCAATATCACCACTACGCGATATTTCCGTTTTCTGATTAATACTCCCATTTTCCTCTGCTATCTCATTTCTTCGGCTCGGTCTTGTAGATCTTTACATCGTAGAACTCTCTCAGTTTATCCGCCCAATCTTCTATTATTTTTTTCAGTTTTTCATTGAAGATTTTTTCTGTGATTTCCTTTCTTACAGCCTCAAAGGGCTGTGGCTTGGAAGGCTTCACATCCAGTATGGATAAAACATAGAAATGTTCAGGGCTTGTATAGAGCCTGAAATCTCCGGGCTTAGCTCTTGAAACTGCCTCCTGCACCGCTTCAGGCAAACCCCTTGTGGTCAGGACATTCCTTTCAAACTTTAAGAGTCCTTTTGCGTCTTTATCCACCTGACCGTCTGCATTGGCACGGAGCCAGTTAAAGTCCGTGCCTTTGACGAGTTTATCCAGTGCATCCTCAGCGTCACTCAGTTTTTCAAACACAAGGCTTTTTATTCTTATCATCTCAGGGAACGTATAGTCTTTAATATTTTTATTGTAGTATGATTCCAGTTCCTCTGAATTAAGTTTAATGTCTGGAACAACAACCTTATCTATAAAGGCCCCGAAGATGAGAGAATTTTCATATTCCTTTACTATTTTTTTATAAACTTCTTTTTTGTCAATGCCCTGATTTAATGCCTCTTTTATGAATATCCTTTGCTGCAGCATGGAATAAAGCATACTGTATTTTCCTTTATTCAGTTTTTCCCCTTCAATGGCCTTTGCTATACCGTGAAAAAACTTCTGTTTAAGGGCTTTGGTCAATTCCCCGACTGTTAAAGGATTCTCCCCCTTTATTTCGGCTATTACCCGTTTACCATTTAAGAGTTTTTCAGACCCGGGGTCTTGAGATTTGAAGTCCAGGGCATCAAGGACATCCTTATTCACTATTATATATTTCTTCATTAACGAATTTTCATAATCTTTCAAGACCTCGTGTTTTTTCCGCTTAAGCGCCTCCTGTCTTGCCCGTTCCCGAGCCTCGGGGTTTTCTGGAAAGCGTATGTCTTCAATCTTCAAAATCACAAAACCCGATTTGACTTTGATAACAGGGCTTACAGCACCAATCTCCATTTGAGAAACAGCCCGAGCTATTTGCGGCAGGAGGCCCTTGTCTTTTACGAAGTTCCCCTCTCTCTCCCCTTTTGCTGAACCGTCAGCAATGAGTCTTTCTACAACCTCATCAAAGTTTTTACCGGTTTTTATCTCTGCTTCAACCTTTTTTGCTACATCCTCTTTTTCTAACATCACTGATTTTATCTTCCATTCCTTAACAGCCCCTTTATAAATCCTATCAACCTCTTTTTCATCGGCCTTTATATCTTTTATATGCTGCCTCTTCAGAAGTCCTATGAGGGTCTGATTCGAGTATTTATCCACCATATCTTTTATTTCCGGCAACTCTCCGAGTCCGATTTTTCTTGCCTCCTGCAAGATAAGTCTCATATTTATCAGTCGGTTCAGAATTCCTGCATAATCTATGCTACCGACTTGCTTTTCCTCAGCCGTTCCTAAATGTCCTGCATAGAGAGAAGGAAGCTCTCTATTGAACTCTTCCACAGTAATAGGCTCATTATTAACCATTGCCACTATTTCTTTACCATCAATTACTGGCAGTTCCTGGTCTGACGCAAACCCGTGTAATGCAGCAAGTAAAAAAAGTACCAGAATAAGATTGAGTATTAAAAGAACCCTTTTCATATATCTCCTCTCTCGGTGCTCTCAATCATTTTTATACAAAAAGAAATAGCTGTTTTAAAAGAAGAACAATTTATATTAAAGTAAAAATGGCAGACCCGAATTTTTTTGCCTTAAGTTAAGATATTATACAGCAACCCTTTATTTTTTAACAAACTTAATTCCAACCCTGTAAGCATCAACAACCATCATGCTCCACTTAACAATCCCTGCCTCATGCCCCATCCCTTTTTTGAACCTGAGCACATGACCAGGTTCAAGGAGGTAATCTGTCCGAATGCCCACTCCTTCAGTGCTGATATCAATGATATCGGCATTTACGTTCGAACTCTTATGGAGCTTCACAGAATAATTGATAGTTTTTATGAACGGTCTTCTTTCAAACTTTCTTTTCTCATTTATATACCCTTCTCTGCAGCATTTTTGCTCCCCATAAAAATCTCGCCCTTCCAATTCCTGCTCCACAAAGGCCTTGATTTGAGAGAGATCTATCGGCTTGGGTATAAAAAGGGATGCTCTTTCTTCTATTTTCCTCTTCTTATTATCGTCAATGATATCTCCTGATACGATTGCAACGCTCGTATCAGGAGATATCTCTTTTATCTTTTTCATAACATCCAGTCCGTTTAAATCAGGGAGGTTAATATCGAGAAAACATATGTCATAAGAACAAAGGCTGATTTCGTCAATCGCATCTTTACCGTTTTCAGCAGTTTTAATCTCTCCCTGAAAATTACACACTTTATGAAGGGCATTTGAAAACCCTTCAAGAATCAATGGGTCATCATCAACTATTAGAATCTTTTTAATCGATTTATCAATTAAATTCTCTTGCCTAAATTTATTAACACTATTATCAGGTATCATAATTATCTTTTATAAGCAATTATTATGCCTTTCGACATCTAAATTTATTTCTGCATCTAATACCACCAATCGTTTTTACTGAAAACACAGACTAAAATGTGAACATTTTTTGAGAGAGAGATTGTAATGTATTTTTTGCAGAAAATAAAAACTTGTATGTGACTAGGTAATCATTCACTTGGTGAAATTACCGAATAGGCTTGGTGATTTCACCAAGTATCTGTTTAAGAATTAGGTAACAAGCAATATCTAACAACTGTATAACCCCTTGTTTTTAAGGGACTATCTTCCCTTTGAAACTGTGCTGGCATATTCATTGCTATTACAGTGGTACAACTCTTATTCACTTTAATCTAATTAACATGATAAACAGACATATAAAACATAACTTATTAATTTTATTTGCCATCTTTTTTTTAATGGCTATCTCAACCTCTGCAATGGCAGAGGTGAGTGCATCATATCTTTATAGGCTCTCGAACTTTAATGGTCTCATACCCTATCATTGGGCAAATATCATAGCCGATAAAGAGAAAAACGAGATTTATGTTGTTGATACGAAAGAAAGGGATATAACCGTATTTAATGAAAACGGCATGGAGGTTTATCGTTTTGGCGATGATGGAAAACTCGGCACTATCGGCCACCTTACCGTTTACAGGAATGGAGACATCCTTGTTCTATCCAGAAAAGCTTCAAAGTACTCTATAACACTCTGTGATTTCAGGGGAAATCCGAAATCGGAAATTGAGCTTAAAAACATTCCCTCTGATTTTTCAGGATTTTTACCTGACCGAATTGCTTACAGAAAAGGCCGGATTTATCTGACAGATACATTCTCTATGATGGTTGTTGTGACAGACCCAAATGGTCATTTTGAAAACGGCTATGACATCGCATCTCTCCTTGACATTGAAGAAAAAAAGAGAGATGAGACAGAAATGGCCGACTTCAGTGTGGATAGAGAGGGGAATATGCTCTTTACCATCCCTTCTTTTTTTGGCGCCTTCAGGCTATCTCCTGACGGAAATTTAACAATGTTTGGTGAGAAGGGAAGCGCTCCCGGGAAATTTGGTGTTGTGGCTGGAATAGCGGCGGATGACAAGGGGTATATCTATGTATCTGACAAGTTGAGGTGTGTAGTCCTTATATTCGATAAAGAGCTCAGGTTTCAGGCAGAATTTGGCAATCGCGGATATCGGCCCGGCAATCTGATAGTTCCCAATGATCTGACCGTCGATAGTAAAGGCAGGGTCTATGTTGCCCAGGCCGGAAAAAGAGGGGTCAGTGTCTTCAAGATAACCTATAACTGACTCATAACAGGGAGGTTGTATACACCATCCTGCCTCGAAATGAGAAGGAGGTGGGGGAAAAAGGAAGATAGTAAGGAAGTACTGATTGCCACTCAACACAGACCGCAGCTAAACGTAACGGAACGAGTTTTTGTCGACATTGTGGGTGGACAGGACAGACGGAGAAAATATAACAACAAAGGAGGTGAGGAAGAAATAATAATAGACCCCTGCTATTTCTAACAGGGGTCAGGGTCGTAAAACAGTAGTCGCCAAACAAACCATTAAACGCCCTTTATTATAATAGCAAAGGGCAAGGGAAAAGGTAAAACATGATGTCGGTTTTTCCGACACATGTGAACAGTCCTCCGAAAATAGTAAACCCTGAGAAATCAGGGGGCACAAAGCCAACAGGTCCCGAAAAGCCGGGATAGCTGGGTTGCCGGAGAGAAAAAAAAGGAGGATAAAATGAAAGTATTTAAATTTGGATTAATTATCGCAGCTGCAGCCTTCTTAACCCTGGGGTTAAGTGGAATGAGCTATGCCCTGCACGATGGTGGTGTTGCCCACTGCGATGCCTGCCATACCATGCACAACTCTCAGGATGGTCTGCAGGTTACAGCAACCCCTGGTGCACACCTGCAAAAGATGAGTGACCCATCTTCCACCTGTCTTAACTGCCATTCAAATTACGGACAGTTTGGCGATGGTTCGGAATATCGGGCAGCAGGTGACTTTTACTGGATAACAAAGGACTATTCATGGACCGCATGGGGCCAGACTCACGAAAGCAAGGGCGATTCCCACGGCCATAACATCATAGCAGCTGACTTTGGCCTTACTCTCCCTGATCAGACCCATACCATTGCACCGGGCGGTACCTATCTGGCTGGACAACTCGGATGTAACAGCTGCCATGACCCTCACGGAAGTCAAGGCAATGAATCACTCCTCTACGGTATAGAAGAGACTGCTGGGGATTATCCAGGCGGATACGACTTCACCAATGCAGCTCCGGTCTTCTTGAATGCCGGTCGCACAACAGACATTTCAGATGCAGATCATTCTGCTTATGGCTCAGGCATGGCCGAATGGTGTGGAAACTGCCACGGTGATTTTGTGGATGCCATAGGAAAGCACGTTTCTGGAAATAACAGTGGAGCAGCACTGAACGGTCTGGCTACTAACTACAATGCATATGTCTCAACGGATGACCTTACCGGTGTCCAGGCAACTGCCTACTGGGAAGCTGTCCCCTTTGAAACAGGAACCGACGATCCAGCCACTCTTGATAATGCAAGCACGAGCGGTCCGACGGCTTCGGCGACCGTCATGTGTCTTACCTGTCACAGGGCACATGCTACTGCATTCCCAGATATCGGCAGATGGTATTTCGAGGACACCTTTATTGTGGCCGATTCTCACCCGCAGATTACCGATACAGGTGCAACCGCTGAGGACGTGGCTAATATGTATAACGGCAGAGTTTATACTGCAGAGCAGAGGTCGCTTTGTAACAAGTGCCACATACAGGATTAAGCACGTAAGATACGGTAACATTACTCTTAAAGCTGACGACGGCAGTATCGTCGTCAGCTTTTTTTTTCAATCGTGCTGTTTATTTTCAAAAGGAAAGCGATTGTAAACCTGAAAAAACTGGCGAGTAAGGCATAAGACTTTAAAAATGGAACTATATATATTATAATCTCTTTACTACATCAAAGCTTATTCCATTTACAGCATAGTAAAGGAATTATTCTTTTTAACGGAAGAAAGGTTTGAGCATGTTACGAACAAGGCTCTGTGTTCTTTTTTTGTTCAGTTTTTTTATCAACGGCTGTTTTTCGCATGTACCTCTATATAAAGCACCGCTCAAAGAAGAGGGTGAGATTATTCTTTACCTTCAGCCTATGCAGCAGGAGGCACACAGGTTCCGCTTCCTCATTGAAAGGGTTTCCGTTATCCGGGATGATGGAACAGATGTTCCCCTTTCTCTTTCTTTTAATGAGTTGAAAGTTTCAGAACTCGTGGGAGTCCAGAGACTGCTGGCATCAGGGCCGGTCCCTCCTGGTTCATACATAGGGATGACCGTAGAGTTCAAGGAGGCATTTGTCCGGGGGGAAGAGGGTGAGGCAGCGCTCTTCGTTTCTGATAAGCCGCTTACCGTTGAGCGTCAGTTCAACGTGTCGCGGAGAGAGGCTTTAACCCTGTTCCTGACCTTTCGTGCTTCAGGGTCTATAACAGATGGTTTTCATTTTACCCCTGTTTTTTCACTAACTACTGCACGCAGAGGACTTACGAATCTTTCAGGTTATGTCAGCAATTCTGGTTCACATTACATCTCTGTTTTCAATAAAAAGACAATGCAGGTTACCGGCGCAATTTCAACAGGTATGGTTCCTCAAGGGATTGTGCTTGATCAGACACGCGGGCGGGCCTACGTAGCTGCTTCAATGGACAGTGCTGTGGAGGTAATTGATGTATTCAGAGAAAAGATTGTTGAGAGGATAACGCTGAATCTTGGAGACGAACCGCTCTACCTTGCCCTCACACCGGATGGAAATATCCTTATTTCAGTCAACTACGGCTCAAATACAGTAAGCATCATTGATGCCAATTCGCTGTTTGAGCTGAAGAGAATCAGGGTTGGAGACGGCCCGACATCAGCAGTAGTAGACCCCCTGGGTTTAAGGGCATATATTGTGAACTCCCTCTCAAATACTCTCTCAGTGGTGGACCTTTCACAAAAGGAGATTTCCGCAACCATAGCAGTTGAAAAAACTCCCCTGAGAGGAGCTTTTAACCGGAATGGCGACAGACTGTATGTTATCAGCAGGGATTCTCCTGACCTCTTTGTAATTGACCCCTCAAGTTTGGCTGTTACCGGGAAGATATTTATAGGAATGGGTGCACTCTCTATAAAGGTGGATACACAGTCGGGTCTTATATATGTAGGTAGTAAGATTGGCGGAGAGATCTCTGTTATCGACCCATCCTCTTTGATGTTTATAGACACAATCGGGATAGAAGGGACTGCCGAGTTCATGACTATTGGTGATGAAGAGAATACGCTTTTTGTCGTGCTTCCTGACAGGAGACTGCTTCAGAAGATCAATCTTGTCAGCAAGAAGATAATGGCAGAAATAGAGGTGGGTGAAGGCGCGTATGGGGTTGTTCTTATGGGTGAGAGGTAAGAACATGGCCCGTTTCATTTTCCTGGTGTTATTTTCGTCAACGGTAGTCTTTTTTTTCAATGCCCTCTTACCTTTCAGTGCCTGTGCAGAAGGGATAGACCTTAACATGGAGTTTCTCTATATAAATTCTCAGAACGAAATCACGAATGAGGAAACCGGGGAAGTGACCAAAAGTACGTTCTCCGAGTTCGATCAGAGGTACAATCTTAAGATATCAAAGACCATTTACCCCTACCTGACCTTTCAAGGAGGTAGCATTTTTGAGTTGGATAGGAGTGAGTCTGCTTCTGAGGACTTAGAGACCGAGATAAAGGAGAGAACAATACGGCCGTTCCTGGAACTCAACCTGAACAACCCGGTATACAAGGCAGGAATATTGTACCGCAAGACAGAAATAAAGGAAGAAATTACAGATTTTACCACTACTCATGACTTCAAGGAGGAATTCAATACCATTTTAGGATGGAGACCTGTGGAACTCCCTCATTTCATCCTCTTTTATAACTGGACTCATACCTTTGACGATATTGATACCGTGGATGCAACGGAGAAGCTGCTTAATTTCGAAACAACATACTCATGGAAAGACCTTTCCCTTAGATATACGTACTCACGCAATGAGAGGGAAGACGAGATAAGTCTTTTTGAAACATTGCATCAGACTCATAACGGGAATATAAATTACTCGCGCAGTTTTTTAAACAGACGGCTCTTTATGGACACAGGGTACAGGATACAATACAGCACCGTGGGATTCTCGGGAGCCGGCAGTGAGGCATTTGCCGTGCTGCGTTCTGCCGGGCTTTCATCCCTGGACGAGATCCCTGAAGACGGCCCTGCCCTTAGCCCTGTTTCTGCCCTTATAGATGGTAATCTGACAGCTTCAAGCGGCATAAATATAGGGTTGGATGGAGATGAAACGACCTTAACAAACATAGGCCTTGATTTTGGGTTTCCCCCCAGCGTTGATAAGATCTTTATCTGGGTAGACAGGAACCTTTCCTCATCTGTTGCCAATTCTTTTTCCTGGTCTGTCTATACAAGCCCTGATAACACCGACACGAGCACCTGGACACTGCACTCTGCCGTATTTCCAGCTCCTTTTGGAACGTTTCAGAACCGTTTTGAGATATCTTTTCCTGATGTGGAGACACGCTTCATTAAGGTTGTCGTAAGACCGCTTTCTCTGGCAGTTCCCGATGCTCCTAATTTTTCGAATATCTTTGTGACAGAGATAGAGGCTTTTGCCACGGTATCGGGCCAGGATGATACGACAACCAGTCTCGAGCATAATTATAACCTCAACCTGAGGGGTAAGCTCAGTGATAAGACTGTCCTTGGCTATAATTTATATTACAGTCTCCGGGAAAAGGACCCACCCTCTGAAACAGAAACTTCACTTTCAAACAGCGTCTATCTTAGTCATTTTTTTAACCGGGTATTTACCTTTGGCACCAGGTTGGAACGAGATGACGTTCAGGAAACAGCAGGTGATGACTTCGTCGCTTACAATTACAGTGCTTCATTAAAGGCTGCCTATCTGGAAACCTTCAGCCAGACCCTCACGTACAGTTTTACTCAGGTGGAAAAAGAGAGTGACTCAAGCACCACGAATTCAATACTCCTCCGCAATAACGCAGAATTATACAGAGGTTGGAGTGCATATCTTGATGCAGGGTACAGCTGGGACAAGCCTGCGGCAGAAGACGGGTCAACCAGCATACTTGTCAGAACAGGGTCAAATATAGTCCCGAATGAAAAGATTTCCATCAATACGAATTACTCAGCTACAAAGACAATGCAGTCTGGTGAAGATGACGAGTCTTCACTCCTAAGACAAACTGGGGATTTACAGGTGTTTTTATTACCATTCAGGACCTTGTCCCTCTTTGCCAGATTAAGCTTTGTGGATGATGGAGATTCTACAAGGTTATTACAAAATTATTCTGCTAACTGGTCGCCCTTTCCAGATGGCACCCTGCAGTTCTTTTTCACATTCAATGAAACCTTGAGGTCCGAAGAAGAACAAAAAGACAGATCAATAGGTCCGGGCCTGAAATGGAATATCACCAGACGTGCTAAATTGGAAATGGCTTACTTATTGATAAAGAGTGAATCAGAATTAGAGACAATAGATTCAAAGAATTTCAACGTGAGGTTAAATATGTATTTCTGAGGATTAAGTTGACCGGTGGAGTAAATATAGGATATAGTAAGCAAAAATTAGATTACGGTGAGTGTTCACCTTGACAAGGGGAGATTTTATTATTCCCCATAGGAAGGAGTTTTTTTGATTATGTGGAAAAATATCCCAGATATAATGAATATTTTGCTTTCTTTAATCCTTATCTCTTTAGCCTCCTGTGCTAGCCCTGATACATATTATGATCCAAATATGGATTTTGCAGCCGTAAAGACCGTTGCCGTTATGCCTTTTGCCAACCTCACGAATGACAAGCAGGCCGGAGAGAGAGTGAGGGATGTGTTTACGAATATACTCTTATCCACTGGCGAAATTTACGCACTTCCTCCAGGCGAGGTTGCACGCGGGTTTTTGAGGGCAGGGATTGCTGACCCTACTGCCCCGTCTGCAGAGGAAATCGTAAAATTAGCAGGGATTACCAGGGTAGATGCGGTATTTACCGGGGTTCTCAGGGAGTACGGAGAGATACGGTCAGGAACTGCTTCAGGTAATATTATTTCCCTGAGTCTGCAGATGATAGAGGCACAAACAGGAAAGGTCGTATGGACAGCATCCTCCACAAAAGGCGGGATAAGGATGAGGGACAGACTTTTTGGCACTGGCGGTAAGCCTATGAACGATGTCACAGAAGAAGCTGTAAATGATATTCTCAAAAAACTGTTTCAGTAAGGCTGTTATTTTTTTTTGTATAGCCCTCGTTTACCTCTCAGGTTGTGCAACGACGAATGGGCCTGAAGAGGCCTCGCCGTTCATGAGTGGTTCCGGTGCCGATGAAAAACAGATTCATATCGCAGTCCTGCCCCTTGACAACATGAGCAGGACTGCTGCTCCCCTTAAAGAAATAAGACAACTGTTATTGGACGGATTAAGGCAACAGGGGATAGCAGTCCTTAATGAGGAAATTCTTGAGAGTTTTATGTTAAGGCACCGCCTTCGTTATACAGGCAGCATCAACATGATGGAGGCACAGACCCTTAAGGAAGAGACCGGAGCTGAAGCTGTCCTCATCACGTCTCTGGAACTCTATGATGAAATATACCCTCCAAAGGTCGCCTTAATGTCCAGATTGGTTTCAACCGGAGACAACCAGATAATTTTATGGATGGACAGTATAGGGTTAGCAGGTGATGACTCACCGGGGATTCTCGGACTTGGTCTGATTAAAGACCCGCAGACACTCCTAAAAAAGGCACTCCAACATCTCACTGGCTCTCTTACAGGATATTTGTCAGACAATAGGGAGGTGGCCATTGAAAAGGGGCGCAGAAAGTTTAAGCCAAAGATATCTTATCAGTCCCCTGTGATAGCGTCAGACATGAAATACACAATAGCGGTAATACCCCTTTTTAACAGGAGCGGGAGAAAATATGCAGGAGACATAATGATGCTTCACTTTGTCAAACACTTGAGGGCCTTCAAGTATTTCAATGTAATTGAACCTGGCATCGTAAGACAATCACTCCTCAGATGGAGGGTTATTATGTATGAGGGGTTATCCCTTGCCAATACAGACCTCATTTTTGGCAGACTGGATGCTGATCTTATTCTTACAGGGATGGTTATGGATTATCAGGACTATCACGGTTTCTCTATTAAACCGAAAGTGGTTTTCTCTACGCAGCTCATTGAGAGAAAAAGCCGGGAGGTGGTCTGGTCGTCTAACAGTAACAATAAGGGGGATGACGGTGTTTTCTTCTTCGACTGGGGAAGTGTAAACATGACCCATACAATGGCGTCTCAAATGGTACGTTCTGTCGTGGAAATGATAGCTGAATAAACCTAAAACAGCCATTTTAAAGGCAAGGCTTTGTAAAACGGTATAACAGACTATTTTATATTGAACTTTTTTAACTTATACCTGAAGGTAGCGTATGTTATGTTCGGAAGCTTTACCGCATCAGGTTTTAATGTGCGTTTATAAGTACATCTAATGTCAACAAGAATGCTATAATAGCATCTGAAGATGTCGGCTACATAAATCACAATCAATCTGAAAGGTATGTATGAGTAAAAAGCAAATGCAAAAGACAATGGCTGAAACCGTAAGACAGCGAAGCAATGTCTACGGCCTTCTGGCAACAATTTTCCAGAAAGAGCTTACCAAAACACTCCTTAAACAGGTCAAAGACCCTGCTTTTCTCAGTGTCCTGTCTGACCAGGGGGTTCAACTGGGAGATGATGTTTTACAAAAACCCGATGACGAGGTAATTGAAGACCTTGCCATTGAATACACAAGTCTATTCCTCGGCCCGGGGAAACACATCTCTCCGCATGAGTCAGTGCACCACGAAAGAGATGATGGAGATTGGGGTGCGCTGTGGGGTAAATCAACGGTAGAGGTAAAGAAATTCATTGAGACAGCCGGGCTGAAATACACGTCTGATTATACCGGCATCCCTGACCACATCAGTGTAGAACTGGAATTTATGCAGCAGGTTACCAAACGCGAGGCGCAGGCATGGGAAGAAAAGGATCATGACGGAGCGCTTTACTGCCTGAAAATGGAGAAAAAATTTATGGATGAACACCTTGCCCCATGGATACCTGTATTTTGTGACAAAATCATCTCCCATGCAGAATTATCTTTTTACCGCGAAATGGCTAAGCTAACTAAAAACTTCATAGAGCTCGAGAAGGAAGAAATAGACAGATGTCTTACAGGGGCAAAAAAACGGAAGACAAAGAAATAACGGGTTTTTTTACGCTATTTTTTTCCTTTAACCGCCTTACAAGCTCTTCTGCCCGGTCTTTGTTCAGTTTTTTAATAATATTATTAAGTAAATCAAAACAGGAAGGGAAACTAAAAAAAGGGGAGTTATCGATACCTTCTGTAATCTTTACTCCGTGAGAAAAATAGAAGATTCTAACGGGGTTTACTTTTTTAATTGTTCCTTGACTCTATCAAATCCGTGATCAGAGAACTCTAACAACCTCTTCGTAACTGGTTAAACCTTCTGCTGCCTTGATCAGTCCATCTTGCTGAAAAGTACGATATTGGAGCTTCTCTACAACATGTTTGAATTCGCTCGGCTGTGCCTTGGCCAGGATAGCTTCACGAAGTTCCCTTGAGGGGATTATAAGCTCAAACAATCCAATTCGTTTATTATACCCTGTCAGGCCGCAGACCGAACAACCCCTGCTCCGGAAGAGCCTGGGTCGCTGTTTTCCCGTAAGGGCTTTAATTTCATCTGCAAGTCCCTGCGGAGGATCATAATCCTCAATACATTCCTGACAGAGCCTGCGGATTAGCCGCTGTCCAAGGATAGCAGTAAGCGAAGAGAAAAGCATAAATGGGGGCACACCCATATCCAATACCAGAGAAACTGCTCCCATAGTGTCATTAGACAAAAAACGACCTAAGACAAGGCTTTTTGAGAGAGATGTAAGCAAGGCAGGGACAACTGCCTCTGTGGTCATCATTTCTCCCACCATGAGAACATCCACATCCTGCCGGAGGAGAGATTGCAGACCCTTCTCGTAGCTGTAACCTGCCTTTTCGTTAGGTTGACCCTGGTTGATTCCGACCAGCTTGTTTTTAATTGTCCTCTCGAACGTGAAAATCGCCTTGTCCGGACTCTTAAGATAGTTCAAAGTAGCATAAATAGTGGAACTCTTACCACTGTCCGTTGGTCCGGTAACCAAAATAAACCCCCTCTGCTGGTTGAGAAGTAATTCCTTAAAACTATGCATTGTTTCTGGCGTAAACCCGAGCTTTTCAAGCTTCAGTTCCTCTTTTGAAAAAGGCTGCTGAAAGGTCAACACCATCCTCTCTCCATGAAGAGATGGGATAGTAGCGATATCTATATCGTAGTACTTCCCCCCGGATCTGGCCCTGAAATACCCCTCACTGGGAACAAACCGCTTGAGGATATCTATGGAACTCAGTATCTTTAAACGGTTGAGAACATTTTGCTGAAACTTTGGCGAAGGGCTTACCAGCAATTTCAGTTTTCCGTCAACGCGCATATAGACTTCAAAGGAATTCTCCTTGGGTTCTATATGAACATGTGAGGCTTCTTTCTCTAAGGCCGCCAAAATGATCGCGTTAACCAGCCTGACTACGAGGGTTTCTTCCGCAGACTGAAG
>Ga0255052_10000881_pt1 | contig 23348 bp, 18 predicted proteins | sample JV7_2_21_MG_FD_188632 | JGI IMG/M metagenome (GOLD analysis project Ga0255052, IMG submission 188632) | Seawater microbial communities from Jervis Inlet, British Columbia, Canada - JV7_2_21 | ecosystem: Environmental > Aquatic > Marine > Inlet | place: Canada: British Columbia | collected... | reverse complement strand
CGGCAGCATCTATGAAATCCCTGATCGTGTCTTTTCCTATTATCCAATGAATCTTGACCTTTTGTACATAATTCCCTTGTATTTTGGAAATGACATCATCCCAAAACTGATCCATTTCTCTTTTGCTCTTTTAACCGCATGGCTCATTTACGGCTACCTGAAGAAAAGAACTAATGCTTCATATGCCCTCACGGGCGTGCTTTTTTTTCTTTCTATTCCCATCATCGTAAAACTTTCAATAACCGTGTATGTGGATCTGGGCCTAATTTTCTTTTCAACGGCATCTCTTCTGCTACTTTTGAGGTGGACTGAAAATAAACATAAATTCAAATATTTAATTGCCTCCGCTGTGTCTTGTGGCCTCGCCCTCGGAACCAAGTACAATGGACTGATTTCTCTGTTATTATTGGCTTCACTGGTACCTCTCATCTATATCCGCCACACTTACCAAAAAACTAAAGGCCAGATGAAAGCTCTGGCCTTCGGCGCCCTTTTTCTTCTGATCGCGTTAACTATCTTTTCGCCGTGGATGATCAGAAACTACAAGTGGACGAAAAACCCTGTCTATCCTCTTTATAATTCTTGGTTTCAATCGATCGGTTCAGAAGTGTCACCTTCCACATCCGATCCTGATACTGGAGAATCTAAAAGAGGCCTGGGACATTTTGCCGTTAGAAAACTCGTTTATGGCGAAAGATGGTGGGAAACACTTCTTATACCTGTTCGAATATTTCTTCAGGGCCAAGATGACAATCCAAAATATTTTGATGGAAAACTCAACCCGTTGCTTCTTTTTTTTCCATTCCTCGCTTTTTTGAAAGGAAGAAATAGTTCCTCCAATGTACGATATGAAAAAAAAATCTTTGCCTTTTTTTCATTACTTTTTTTGCTATTTGCTTTTTTACAAACCGACATGAGAATTCGGTGGATTTCCCCCATTCTTCCACCCCTTGTCATCCTCTCAATGATCGGCCTGTATGAAATGGACGGGCTTGTTTTAAAAACAAGCGCTAAATTCAGAAAAATAATCTTTTTAGGTTTTGTGTATGGTTCTCTCATCACCCTTTTTACAATTAATTTCATGTACATCTTTAAACAGTTTTACAACGTCGATCCTTTACCATATATTACCCGGAAAATCAGCCGTGATGCATATATCCAACGATTCCGACCGGAGTATACAGCCATTAAATTTGCAAACCAAAATATACCTGATAACGCCAAAATATTAGGTGTATTTTTGGGTAACCGGGGATATTACAGTGATAGAGAAATTGTATTTGCCTATAATAAATATATTAGAGACGTTCTAAAAGGAAAAGATTCTGATACTGATCTATTGATTTCATTGAAAAATAACGGTATTACGCATTTACTGATTCGATACGATCTTTTTAACAAATGGATAACTTTCAATTTCAATGAATTGGAAAAACAGATACTCAATAATTTTTTTCATAAAAATGCTGTTCTACTTTTTGATAGGAATGGACACGGACTTTTTCATATAAATACAAACAGAGCTGACATCAACTAACTCTAAAGGGCAACGATTGACAAACCATAGGTGAAATAAGAAGAAAATGTACCGAGATAAATCAATTTGCGTCGTGGTTCCAGCATATAACGAAGAAACACAAATCGGTCGAGTAATTGAAACCATGCCGTCATATGTGGATAAGCTTGTGATCGTCGACGATGCCAGTCAAGACAACACCGTGGAAATTGTTCGGCATTATCAGCAGAAAAGCGACAAAATTGAAATAATTAAACACGAAATAAATCAGGGCGTGGGTGGTGCCATCGCAAGTGGTTATAAGTGGGCGAGAGACAATAAGTTTGAAGTAACTGCCGTCATGGCAGGAGACGCACAGATGGACCCGGAAGATCTTGAGAAGATCGTCAGACCCATAGCAAATGAAGATGCGGATTACTCCAAGGGAAACCGGCTTTTTATGGGTGATGCCTGGACGTTAATACCGCACTACAGATATCTGGGGAATTCCTTTTTGTCCTTGCTTACGAAAATCGCCTCAGGATATTGGCATGTTGCGGATTCGCAATGTGGCTATACTGCGATTTCCTTGATCGCTTTAAATCGAATCAACATAGATGCCCTTTATAAAGATTACGGGGTACCTAATGATCTTCTCATAAAACTGAATCAGGGTGATTTTCGGGTTAGAGACATCCATATCAGGCCCGTTTATAATATTGGTGAGAAATCAGGTATTAAACTGAGAAGAGTAATTCCACGGATCAGTTGGATTTTATTTAAAGGATTCTGGCAGAGACTTATTAATAAATACGTTATAAAAGACTTTCATCCTTTAATATTCTTTTATCTTTTTTCATTTTTTCTTCTTATCAGTAGTGTGCCTTTAGCGATCAGACTGTTTTATATCTGGTTTGCACGAGGAGATATACCCGATATGAACGCTTTAGCACTAATTTTTACTCTAATTAGCGGGCTCCAAACACTTTTTTTTGGGATGTGGTTCGATATGGAATACAATAAAAATTTGAAATAATAATTTTATGAATAAACGGATATCAGTGTTGGTACTGACCACCTCCTTCCCTCTGAGTATTTCTGATTCTTCTGGATCTTTCATCTTTGAAAAATGCAAGCATTTAGTTAGAAACGGCGTACAAGTTAAAGTAATATCTCCTTATCAGAAATTCTCAAAGAGGAAAGAATTGGTCGAGGGGGTCTTAGTAAATCGATTCAGATACTTTTTCCCGACTAAATGGCAAAATGTCGCCTATGGCTCAGGTATCCCAACAAATATCAAGAACAGCCTTCTGGCAAAGGTTCAACTGCCATTATTTTTATTTTCCTTCTTTCTATCTACCTTAAAAGAAATTAAATATTATGATATAGTTCACGCTCATTGGTCAATAGCCGGCTTGATTGGTTTAATTGTGGGCAAATTATTTCGAAAGAAAATTGTACTAATGATGCATGGAGCAGAGGTGTTTGTTTTAGGCAATAATTTTTTTTTGAAATTTATCTTAAAAAATACAGATTTTATAATTAGCAACAGCACTTTTACCGAGGAAAAAACATTGGAGCTATGCCACATAAAGAATCACAGTGTAATTCCTCCAGGAGTTGACATCAACAGATTTTATTTTCAAAATAACATCCCCGGGTTAAGGAAATTTTTGGAGATTTTAGAAGAGGATATACTTATTTTGACGATAGGTAATTTTATTCATAGAAAGGGCTTTGAATACTTAATAGAAGCCTTTAACATCATTGCCAATCAACATAAAATTACAAATATTAAATTACGGATCGGAGGCCGCGGGCCGTTAAAACCTAAGTATGAGAAAATAATTAACTATTATTCTTTGAAAAGCTTCGTTGATTTTCTCGGATATATCAAAAATGAGGAAATCTCTTCATATTACTCCGAAGCCGATATTTTTGTTTTACCCTCTATTATCGATGATAGAGGAGATACTGAAGGTCTAGGGGTTGTTTTATTGGAAGCAAATGCGTGTAAAACACCGATTATTGGCTCCAAGGTTGGCGGGATTTTGGATGTTATTGATGACGGTGTGAATGGATTTTTTGTCGAGCAAAAAAATGCTCGGGACTTGGCTGAAAAGATTATTCAATTGGCGGGAGATAAAGAATTAAGAACACGGATCGGGGAAAACGGAAGAAAAATGATTGTGAGCAACTTCAATTGGGACGATATCTCAAAAAAAATAATAAACATTTATGATACAATTTTAGTTTGACATTCGTTAAGGGCATTTCATTTCAGGCATACTTTGCTGTGGCTTTCGTAACAACCAAATATAGGTTGGGCTGAGCCAGTAAGCATACTTTACAATCAATCTCGCGAGTTTTCCTTTTTTCGTATCTGGGCTGATCAAATATTCAGCATGAAACTCTTCTGGACTCTCAATAATTTTTTGTGTGTAATCAATTCGCTCAAATTTTTGAACAAGTCTCTTGAGTCCCCAATAGGATAAATGCTTTTCATAATAAAATTTATTTTTCCCTGATGTACGAATATATACATGCGCCAGTGATCTTGGAAGAATAGAGAGGAAAGGTAAGTTGTAATGCGGTTCTTTAACATTTAACCTGTTTCCTGCTGCAAAATAGCAAACCCCTCTTGGTTTTAAAACACGATAAATTTCCGCCATTAACCTCTCTGCATCCGGAACATGTTCATAAATATGGGCACAAATTGCTATGTCAAATATATTCTCTGAAAATTTCATGGACATGGAATCTGCTTTCAAAAAGTTTAAATTTTTTTTCTTACAATTAGCTTGGGCAAAATTTATCGCCAGTTCATCGATATCTATTCCAATTACTTGTCCAAAATAATCAGCAAGGTAATTCCCAATAAACCCGGTCGAACAGCCTACATCCAAGAGTTTAAAACGCCTGAGGTCTGAGCCAATAAAATCCCTAATAATAACAAGCATTGTGCGTGCTTTTTTCTCCCTTCTATCACGATCGTACATTGCATCGGAAAGCATTGAAGAAAAATTAATTTGATAACCTCGATTATCTTCCATTTTTTTCAAATTGTATAGATTTGGATGAGTCTATATTCAATCAAACCTAAAGCATTTACTTTTTAGATGTAGGGAATTGGGATAAATTACTCGATTGACGACCTGATCACTTCATCAAAGACATTTTTATATTTTTTTGCCATTATTTCTAGCGTAAATTTCTCTTCCACCTTATTTCGATTATATTGACCCATTTGACGTCTAAGAATTGGCGAGTCTGCTAAAGTGTTGATCCTTTCAGCGAAGTCTTCAGTATCACCTATCTTGCATAGATACCCGCCTTTTGAGTGATCAACAAGTTCAGGTATAGCGGAGCAGTTGCTGGCTACAACAGGAAGACCACAAGCCATGGCCTCGGCAACAGATAGACCAAAACCCTCCCTTACCGTGGGCATGAGGAGAATATCCATTTTGCGGTACTGATCTGGCATTCTCTCAAAGGGAACAGACCCGACCGGTTTAAGTTTGGGATGGGCAAGTTTGAACCTTCTGGGCTGAAGTCCTCCGGTGTAGTAAATGGATATGTTCGGATTCAAATATTGGGCAATACCTATAAGCCATTGAGCTCCTTTCCGAAGCGTAAGATTACCGGAAAAAAAAATACGAATCTCTTTTTTAACAATTTGTTTTGTTTTAGAAGGTGTAAAAAGATTCTGATTAATTCCATTATAGATCACCTCAATTCTATTAGACAGCTTCATCTCCTTCTTGACAAGATCAGCTAAAAAGTGGCTGCATGCAGTCATTGCAGTTGCCTTATTCACGGAAAGATGGCTGAACAGACGAAGATCTGTCAAATAATGCATCTTTTGCCAAATCGAACTATGCTTACGCATCCAAGTATCTAAAACATAATTTTGAAAATCGAGAACCAAGGGAATCGAACGTTTGTAAAAAAAAATTGCATAATCCGGTACACAATGAATCAATTCAGCACCTTTCGTACCAGCAATTGGGCGAAGCATAAATGGGAATAGAGTCCAGCGAGGATGGTAAGAAATAACTTGATAACTCGCTAAATGCCGTTCAAGCTGTTTGTGAACAATGTAAGCTCCATTTCCCCACCCCATAGGGCTAATGATTTTCATTTTCTAGTTGTTTCTCATTTTTATTATTTTTAGAAATCAAAAAACTAGAGTTAGGCGATAAAAATCGTTTATTGCCTCGCTTTTCGCATATCACCCCCGATAAAACAGCAGTAATAGAAATTACATAAAGCATAATAAAAGTTGCAATTTTTAGTGGATTTTTTACCATGAATGGACTAAATTTTTTACGAGAGCTTGTAAGCGTTACTGTGAATCCGTTTTCAATCTGTTTCTTGATTACAGCAGTTCTCCCCATTTTGAAATAACGTATAATATAATTTGTAAGAGACATTGGATGAATATGATAGGCAATCGCATTTTTATTATAATACAATCTCATACCCGCTTCGGACAACCTCTTCCCTAACTCAATATCCTCTCCAGATGCAAACGGAAACTGTTCATTAAACAATCCGTTCTGGAGCATAAACGCCCTTTTTACTGACAAATTACATGTATAGAAATAATGATAGGTCGTCTCTTTCAAATGGCTCAAATTCTGAAATGCCATCTGCTTACGGTTCAACCATGATTGAATTATTGCTGGTTTCAGGTTGTGGGCTTGAACCATCGGACAGTATCCAAGAACAGCAAAATGTGAGGCAGAGTGTTTAGATCTATGAAAATCGTAATGCTGAAATAAAAACTGGGCAGAGCCAATAGTGTCATCGCCCATAAATAGTATAACCTCGCCGCAGGCATTTTTTATGCCTACATTTCTTGCCCCAGCCGGCCCTTTATGGTGCTCAGATAAAACCCGCGTTATTATCTCACTTTGATTTGAAAATTGTTCGACAATTTTCCGGGTAAGATCATTGGAACCGTCATCGATGACTAAAATCTCAAACTCTTTGGAATCAATATTTATTTGGTTGTTTAGGCTATTTAAAACTTTTCCTAAAGATTCACAACGATTATGAGTGGGTATTACCACGGATAAATAAATGCTTTTATGAATCCGCTTTTTCTGATAGCTGTCAAATAAGTGTGATCTCATAAGAATTAGTCGATCATTTATTAGTAAAAAAAGGCAAGCATTACATTAACTCTAGGATGAATTCAAATTATTGTTGAACTGTGACAGCTCATAGAACATACGCATGATGGTCACTTAGATTTTTAATCATCAAATGGGTTGTTGATGATTTTTCCTGATTTATTATTTAAGATAATTCTATCATGTATCTTCGAAAGAACAAAAATTATGGTTTTTGGCTTTTTTATAAAATCTCTACTAGATTTGAAATTTATTTTTTGCTCTGACATAATATTCACTAAAGCTCAATCGGATTCCCTGTTTATATTGAACCAATAATTTTATCTCATTATGATCAAAAAATTTTGTTACCAACAGGATTAGAGGAAAGCAAAGAACCAATGCTATCTTGACAATAAATCCAATGTATGTCGGAGATATCGAGAAGTAATATAGCATTATACTGATGCTCAGAAAGCTGATTGCAAGGTGAGCAAACCGTTTGAGCTCGTATTTTAATGGGTAACATTTTTGAGCGTAGAAATACATAATAACAGCTTGGATAGCAAAGGCAATAAAAGTGTTAACTGCGGCCGCAATGTAGCCGAATTGAGGAATTGAGTTCAGGTTCAACAAGATATTGATACCGCATGATATAATAGTAATTATAGCTAAGAGTTTTAGATTTTTTGAATAATAGACCGCCATCACAAAGACGAAGTAAAACCCTCTCGCAAAAAAGCCCGACACAACCCAAGGAATGACTCGGTTCGCTTCGAGGTAAGATTGGTCAGAAGCTATGATCGTTATGATATCGTTACTGAGTCCGATAATCCCGACTCCAGCCCATGCTAAAAAGAATAAATAATAAGTCGCTACCCGCGGCAGAAGCATCGAAGCATCTGGCGAACTGGTGGCAGTGCGATAATAAAATGGACTAATGGCATTTGTGGCCGAATAGGCAATAACTTGCAAAATTGAAGCCAGTTGATATCCTAAACCATAGATACCAATATCTTTTAAAGTGACATAGCGTTCTAAGATAAAACGGTCGGATAAATTCAATGCCCAAAGAGAGAGCAGATGGGGTATGAGAGGAACGGCGAAAGCTAGCGATTTTTTTATATGATTAATACTAAGGCTAAATTTAATATTCTTAAATATGATAATAAATCCAGGCACTACTATGAAAATGCTTCCGAGCAGGCCACCTTTTAGGCTGCCCAGCGCACCTTCACCCTCAATAGCAACAAAATAGATTATGAAACAACTGGTAATCAGGGTGAGTGATAAGTTCAGTCCACAGAATTGCCAGACTTTTTCCTGTACTCGCAATAGCGCTCGCGGTAAAAGAAGAGAAACATTTATAAAAAATGCCGCCCATACCGACAGCCTGAAATACGGGATATAGGAAATGTTGTGCAAACCAAGTGTATTTGTGATATTGCCAAAAAAGTCTATTACCAGGCTTAGAAATATTGTGTAGGAGAGTAAAAACAACCAAGTCGATCCAAAGTATCGACGTCTTTGTTCTTCATTGTCAAATTCATAGTAAATGCGCGTAAAAGCGCCTTCTAGAGGTTGGAGATAAAAAATACATAGAACACCCGTAAATGCGGATGTGATGCTGAGAATTCCATAATCGGCGGGGATCAGATATAGCGTGTAGAGCGGAATCAGAATAAAAGCAGTGCTTTTTTGAAGAATATCGCTCAGAATGTAAAGACCTGCTCGAAAGGATAGAGAAGTTAACTGCGGTTCCATTTAGTTAGTGGCTACCTCACATTCTTGATCAATTCAAATAGTTCGTCAGTTTCTATTCCTGCAACGGTTCTTCACCGACGAACTCCAGCTGTTAATGCTTGTGAGTATCGAAGGATTGTCTGAATTGTCGCGTACAGAGCCTCCATAGTATTCATAAACTTGTTAGGGGGTAAGTTTTAATATATTTTTCGAATACAGTATTTCCTAAGCTAAGGTTCTTAGAGGAATATCCATATTGACCTGCTCCAATACTTTGGCGTCCCATCCGTACTGCTATTTTCCACCAATATCAATTCCGATCAGGATTTAGCGGAAGTTTCGAGAGGTTATTGATCAGTTGAATAACATGATTATTTCTGTTTTTGGTGACTGCAAGAACAGATATTTCCATCGGGTAATTATTTTTCACTGTAAATGCAATATTGCGGTTTGTTCTGATAGAGTATTGAGTGCTGACTATTTCAGTCGTTTCCATACTTAATTCCGGTAGCATGCGCGGGTTCAGCACTGGTATACACGTAGTTTCTTAATTGAATAGCGTGGAACTGCTTCTTGTAGCGCGTAGAAATTTTAATGGACTTCTCAAATATTTCATAATAAGCCATAATACTCTTATGAGAATTGATGATTTCACAAAGTATTCTGATCCGTTTTTTGTCATGGAAACTTTGAATAAGTTATACATTTTTGTATGCCGGAAAGGATGACCAAAAGATTTCTGGTAAAATCCATAATCAACCAAAGCTTTTTCCCTGTCTTCTGTCCGGGGAAATGTCTTGTTCGCAGCAAACCCTTTTAATATTTCAATCAATTCGGCGTGATATGCTGGCTTAATAACCCCACCCAAGTCTTCATAGAGTGCTCTACCCATAAGGATAGAGGGAGTATTCAGATACATAGCCTCTATGCCAACTGTCGAGCCAAAGCTGATTATAATATCGCAGTTCTGCGCCAAAGAGTATGTACTGATATCAGAATCAGGATCAATGATGATCAATGGCTTGAATTCCTGCGCAATTCGACGGAGTTCTTTGGTTTGCGTGTTATCGACATTTGCTAAACTTGGATGAATTCTAAGGTAGAACTTGAACCTCTTGTCAAGATACAGATCGTTGAGTATTCTCTCGAGACCTTCGTTTTGGTTTCTGTAAAAAGGGTTTTTCCATTCTTCAAAAGCAACAAATTCATCTTCTGAGTTTATGAAAAAGGCTATTTTTATCTTATCAGGAGGGAAATCTCTCGGTATCTTTCCCGGCTTCTGATTTGAAATGTAAGAGTACCAGTTCTGCTGAACCCCTTTCAACCGTTCTTCGTACCAGCTCAGGGCGATATTTCTTTTTTCGGTAAAATCGATGTCGCTTGTTGAATTTATGAATTGGATAATCCTTTTCTGGTTTTCTAGGTCATGGGGATACGTGTTCAGATATAAAGAATATTTATTCTTTATTCCCGCCCGTTCATGAACGTATGTTTTAATATGTAATTTAAGGCCTGCTCTCAATGCGGGCCTGAGAGGAGAATATCTCCCATTATATAAAATAAACTTGTCAGGTTTAATCGTTGATAGGTTGTTGAATATCGAGTAGTAAACGATTGCTGCAGTTTGCACGTTCCTGAGGAGGATGTTTTTGTGGGTGTTTAAGTCAGGTTCTGGATCGTGCAAAAAAGTTACCGTAGAGGTTAAGGCTGATAAACCTATATCGGCATTGTCAATTCGATACTTTCTGATATCCTCCACTGTTTGGAAGGAGGCAGAATTTATTCTTCCTATTTCTTTGTTCTGTGAATCATTAAGGTTCAGGAGATCTAAACAGATAATATTATTTTTCCCTAACCATTTGATGCCTGACTTGAATCTTGATTTGCATTTTAAACATGTTTCCCAGTAGTGATTGGGGTTTGGTTCGCAGATGGGTAATATTCCGTTGCATTGTAATATGATGACTTTGTCATTATGTAAAATGTGATCATAAGCTAGTTCCAGATCAGTTTCGAAATGGAGCGGCCATACTGCGAAGGGGCTGTATATAACAACGGTTTTATTCATCGTTTTATGTCAGGGTTAAGGGCGATTTAAGGAAAAGTTCATATATCATTAGGTTATGCTATTAAATCCCATGTTAACGCAGTGCCTTTAAACACTGATCGAGTTTTATTCTTTTTCTGTTAGGCGGTAGGTTGTTTTTCCGAGTGGCTGCCATGCTCTTTCGAATTCTGTAACCAGAGTGCGCATTGCATCCTGCTCCATGGAAAAAGGAAACCGCAAAAAGGGTAAAATAATGGTAGGGCAGCTCAGGGATGTGAAGATGCGATTTATTGAGCACTTCACTTTTCTCCTTGAGATGAAGAGGGAATAAATATAGCATTAATATCCGTTAGATGCGGCATAGCAAAAAATTTTGTCACCTTGTCAGTACCGTCCACCATAAACACGCCGGTATCCAAAGAAATGTTATTTGTAGTCCCTTCACGACGATCTATATAACGATGCATACTTTGCCCAATATAATAAAACTCCCCGTCATATTCTATCCCCCGGACAAATCCATTGCATTCTATCAATATCTTCCATGTGCTTTTATAAACTTTCCCTCGCATAGAATCACAGTAAAATAACATGCCATTAACTATTGTTGGGCTATGTGGCGCCCAAAGATTGCTGACCACCGGCATTAAAACTTGTCGCAGGTCTATGTCGATTTCTAATATACAACCGTCATATGCACCGATTTTCCAGTTTCCGCTCAAGGAAAACATTGAGACATACAAACTGTTACCATAAACGCACACATCATTCACATGATGTTGGGCGATCTTCGTCTGCTGCCATTTATTAGAAAGAAATATCTCGTCGATTTTTTTATAGCTCCGAGATTCATAGATTCCGATTGAATCGCGCCCAGAAAAATTCACAAAAATCAGTTTCCTTTCCGCGCAATAAGCAATACCGTGAGGGCGAGATTTGGGTGGCAACTCAAACCTATCCCGCACTTCAAAGTTTTTTTCCAAAACGCGAATACCTGTCGTGTCATCAACCAAATAAATACAACCTGAGCCTTCTACAATTCCATGACAAAGGCCATTAATCACTTTTTTCGTATTTCCGGTTTGAATGTCATAACTAAAAAGCCCGCCGCCTCTTTCTAATTCTCCTTTTAAATAACGGTCAGAACATGTCAAGTAAATTGTCTGTTTATGTTTATTAATACGGGATATGGAACGAAAATTTTTCAGCGACGGAGATATACAAAAATGTCGTTCAGAAATAAAACCAAATTCGCACAACTGCGTCTCCACTTCTTGAAATCCTGACGTTGTTATGATAATGAAAATCTCTTCCCAATTTTCGGTTCTTAATTTTTCAGGGCTGTATATTTTTAAACCTCTCTCCACCTGACTATGTTCATATTTATTGTTATCTACGATATAATCTCCATCGGTTGCCAGGTAATTGAGAGTCTTTTCCATCCATTCCCCTCGGCCAAAAAATATAACCCTTTTTCCTCTTATTGCATGGTTAAGTTCTCCCCAGCTGAGCCATTGCCCATTTCCCAGATTTACTGTACTCATTCTTTCTCTCCTAAAATTATATTCTGAAACTGTAAATGGAGAGCATATAGTTCTTTGTCCTTTTTTCTAAAGTACTGATTTAAAATGTTGACGAAGAATATTGTTCTATCCATTTTTAAATCCACCGCAAAGTTGAGGTAACACCTCTGTGGCCATAAGGATAAGAAACCATACTCATTTCCTTTGAGCTTTTGTACATAAACGTATCGCCCCTTGAAAGGTGTTTTCGAGCTTACGCTTACAACTTACGTGAAACAGCCCATAAATGTGACGAGAGCCCATTGCCTGCAAGAAAACGTTGAAATTTTGGGCCTACTCGTTCCCATTCATCGATTAAAACTCGCTTCAAAAACGGCTGTCCTTCTAAGTTAAAAGCACCTTCCAATACTTTTTTTCGGACTAATTCAGCATCAAGTTCGCCAGGCGTTATTGTTTCTAGTACTTCAAAATTACACCTGCTCAGCAAGGCAAAAAGAGAGGATGGATGAAAATAGTTGAGGTGTTCATGATCCACAGCGTCAGACAATTTCCCCAATACTTCGATGTCAAATCCCTTAACGTTTGGGCAGGTAGCAATAAACAATCCGTTTCTCGATAAAACACGATGGCAGTTGTGAACGATTTCACGAGGAGCAAAAAGGTGTTCAATTACCTCAAATGTTACAATCACATTGACCGTATTTGAGGGAAGCTCAACATACTCTATTGGCTTCTCGATCACCTCGAGACCGCGCTGACGACAGGTTGCAGCCAGATCGGGTGTTGGTTCCACCGCTATGATCCGTCCAAAAGTACCCATCTTTCTGATTTCTTCGCAAAAAGTACCGAACCCGGCCCCAACCTCTACCAACACGTCAGTTGAAATGCCGTACCGACGACAAATTTCACTAACTCTTTCAGCTCGTGGGCGAAAGATCTTTTTCCGCCGTGCTTCTTCCGAAGCGGGGAAAACATATTTGTTCCAATACCTATAGTTCTCCGAAGTCGCATAGAAACTTTTTAACATTGCCGGGGTTGGCCTAGGGTTAACGTACATAGTTTCACAGATAGAGCATATGAGATAACTTAGCGAGTGTTTTTTAAACTTCCTTACAGATTCGTTAGATCCACATGCCGGGCATACAACATGGATAAAACTATCCTTCTCCAACAGCAATTGGTGGAGATCTCTAAGAGAAGCTTCTTCTATTCCTGTCCGCAACTCGTTAGGACGGATATCAGTTTCTCTCATAATGCCCACAACTTGATTTATAATGACGCATCTAATGTCACCGTATTGTTTCCGTGTATAAACTCGATTATATTATTCATCCTGAAATCTAGAGACTTTCATTCTCCACACAACACCATCCTTCTTAAAGATTATCGGGTTCCAGAATTGATCAACAATATCCCAGAATTCTTTTGTGGTGTACCCCAGAAAGTAAACAAAGTCTTCGACGGCCAATTGATCTAATTTGTGATCCAGCTCAAGGATGAGTTTCTTCGCTGCTTCAATTGAGAGCGCCCCTTCTCGAACTCTTCTACCGGCGATATCAGATACTCTTTGGAAACCGAACTTGGGATATTTCAGCCATATATGCGTTAAATAAGCAAAGGAATCTATCTGCTCAAAATCCTCCATGCAACCTTCCCTTTTCCATTCATGGCTTAAATCTACGAAACCATATCGTTTAGCAATTTCAAAGTTTGACAAACTACTCCAAGGTACAAAGTAACTCATAAAGTAAACTTCCGGGTCTAATTTACGCAAATCTTTTGTTGCAGGAGGAACAATAGAATTCAATTCTTCTTTTCGGGCACCCCGTTCTACCCAGAAGTTTATATCGAATCTATTTATGTTCCTATACATTAGATCCAGTGCCGATTTCTCTTCTTTTATAGATGCACCGTAAACAAAGGGGGATTCCCCTTTCATAATCAGCCGAATTCCAAACTTTATTGCTAGCTTAAAGGGAATTGTATTCAAAATTTGTTCGATAAACCGTAATGGGTCCAAAACTTCTTCAAAACATCTTCTTATGAGTCGCCGTGCCAGATCCGGACTAACCGAAAAGAGAATCTGATCACAATTGAACGTTTCACCAATATTACGGTAATTTTTTAAACCTGCATCCGTTTTGTTAAAAGGATCGCCAACTGTAATTAAAAGAGGATTCATCTCCATCACTTCTTTCATCCAATATACCATAGAATGGCTGTCCTTACCGCCACTCACAGGAAGGACACAATCCCAGGAGCCATTCTTGCTTCTATGTCGATCGCAGATTATTCTTAGTTCTTTTAATCTTTCATTCCAATCTACCTTTGATTTGGTATCAAAGTTTTTACATGCCTGACAAACTCCATCTTTCAACGGAGTCTCCGGACGAGTATTAGGCATTAAACATCTTGTACAAACTTCAAACATCTCTTTCTCCCTTTTCCAATAAGAACATTTGATTATACAGCTTTACATTTTGAACAATTGTTGGGCTGCTCTTCATCAATATCTTCACCCACTCTAAACAAGGGTTCCCATTTTCCATGTGAAGTATTCTTTTCAAAAAGTTTCTTGTTTACCCATTGATCAGTGACTCGCCAGAACTCTTCATCTGTAATACCAATATATTTGCAGAATTCTTGAATGTAACGATTGCCACACTTGCCATCGTACTGCTCTATCAATTTTATCCCTTCCTCACGTGACATTCGGCCTTCTCGAATATAGTAGCACACTTCATCCGTCACAAAACCAAATCCAAATTTGTAATACTTTAACATCTGATTAACGATTTGCATGTCGGAATCCACCGAACAATACTGACTCAGCCTTCCTGTCAAGTCGGGATCATGCCCCGGCCTCCCATGGAGACCGAATGATACGGAACATTCAGTGTTTCCCGTATAGGACCATTCCTTTGCGTAGTAGCTTAAAAAAATCGCTCTTACACGTTTTCTCAATTCGACGCTATCAGGGAATTGGTAGAATATCAAATCCTTCAATTCAATTCCTTCTTGGGTCCAGTCATTAGAATTTCCTCCTCCCAATGTGTTATGATATCTGATATTCAGTGCATCATCATCAGGATCAATATTGTCAACAATTCCAAGAGTAGATGCAGGATTCTCACCTTGAACAATCAAGGGGATTCCGAATCTCAAAGCAGCTTGGTAAGACACAGCATATAGTGGATATTCTGAAGGTTTCACCGGATTCCCGTATTCTATAAAAGCGCGCTTTGTAACTGCACGCATAATTTTGGGGTTAGGCCTAAAAGAAATCATATCAAATCCATGCTGAACCAAGTTCTCTAAATTTTGACGTCCGACTTCTGTTATATTGTCCGGAGCGCAGTTTACCAACAGGGCTTTCAGCCCCAGCCGTTCCCTAGCATAAAATGCTTGAAAGTGACTATCTTTGCCCCCGCTGACGCCTACAACACAGTCAAAGCCTCCCTGTGCATTGCTTCTGGCCCAATCAGCAATCTTACGTAGTTGCCTTTCTCTTTCACTCCAGTCAATTTTTGGGATTTCATCATGAATACGGCATGCCGCACAAACACCATCATTATCAAATGAAAGAAATGGTCTAGTGTCAGGCTGCATACATTTTACACAATACTTCATGTTGCTAACCTCCTATACTAACTAAAGTGCCGAAATCGGCTAAATTATTTTATAAAATAAGTTCCGATAGAGCTTTAAAAGGGAGGAGATACATCCCAAAAGCCTTACTTTTGTGCTCTAAGAGAGCTGTGGCCATTATTACAAATAGCCTATCCAACAACATCCCAATTCAATGGTGAGCCGCGTTGGATGTTACGATTTGCATATCGCCCAATAACTTCTTCCAGATAACGGGTGTGCAGCCCATGACCTGGGCGAATTGATCGAATATTATCAGCAGTAAACATCTCTCCTGCTTTGACGTCTTGAACTACGAATATTGATTTGCGATAAGCTCGCATTCCTGTCTCATGATCGCCTCCTCCGTAATTAACCTTGCCCAAGGCCTTTTCCGCAGTATGTACTGCCTTTACCATTGCTTTGAATTCGTGCGGTTCCAGAGAAAAAGCACTATCTGGGCCAACCGCACCGCGGGATAAAGTAAGGTGTTTCTCTATTATGCACGCCCCTAGAACTACTGCTGACACAGGTACAGCTTCATCCAAAGTATGATCTGATAGACCCACAGGCACATGAAAAGCTTCGGCCATATGAGGGATGGTGCGCAAGTTCATCTCTTCAGCGGGCGCCGGATAAGTACTTGTACATTTCAGCAAGGATAGTTGGCTGTTGCCCGCTTCCCGAAGTGTTCGCACAGCCTCATCGATCTCCATCAAAGTGGCCATGCCGGTGGACATGATAACCGGTTTGCCTGTTTTTGCGATCTTGCGAAGCAGGGGAATATCCACAAGTTCAAAAGAAGCTATTTTGTAAACTGGAACATCCATCTTCTCTAAAAAATCCACCGCAGTATGATCAAAAGGTGTAGAAAATATGTCCATCCCCAGATCATTTGCTATTTTCTTTAACTTAGGCTGCCACTCCCAGGTCATATAAGCTTCCCCATAAAGTTCATAAAGATTTCTTCCTTCCCAGACAGTCCCCTTGATGCGAAAATAATCATTGTTACAGTCAAGTGTTATTGTGTCGGGTGTGTAAGTCTGAAGCTTGACTGCATCTGCCCTAGCTTCTTTAGCAGCTTCAATGATTTTGACTGCGTGGTCGAAATCTTGATTATGGTTGACGGACATCTCAGCGATTATGTAAGTTGGCTTACCCTTACCTATCTGACGATTGTTAATAATGATGTTTTCATTCATCAAGACGTAAACCTCTCAAGGACAAAATGAATTGCTCGTTGTGCATGAATTGTCGTTAATTCCAATTTTTTGAAACCTGCTTTTGAAAAAACCCTCGCGGACGCACGATTATCTTGTTTCACGTATGCATGTACTCTCCTTACATTAGATTCGTTAAATAATCTCTTTGATGCTTTCCTGAGTAATACGGTCCCATAACCTGTACCGCGAAACTTTCTGTCAATGCTAATAGAAATTACGACATTTTCTTGTTTAATCTCGTAGCGTATTTGCCCCAAAAGGGTTCCGTCATCTATTGTTGCTACGAACATCATACAATTTACGCTGTTAAGTTTTGTATCAAACCAATGAATATGATCTTCCCACGGTATAAGCGCAGATGAAAAAGACGCTTCCCTGGTTTCCGCATCATTCGCCCATTTCCAAAGCAACTCACAATCATTTTCTTGTGCTCTACGTAAATTTATCTGTTTCTCAATCATTGCTTTTATAATCTCTACTACACCCTTTCCATTTATTAGCTTTTGCCCTTTCTTAGAAAGATATGACCTTTTGTCACTGCCTTGGAAAACTTCTTCAAATACTCGGCTATATTGTTCTGTAGAGATGTTATTATGCCACCCCAAATTAATAGCGGCACTGGCATTTTCCAATCCTTTTGCGATGCCAACCTGATTATCGGCAGCAGTTATAATTAAACTCGGCAACCCCATAAACGCTATTTCCCAACAAGTGCTTCCCCCTGCTGAGATAGCCATATCTGCCCAAGCCATTAACTCAGCCATGTTGCTTGCGTTTTCAACGCAAAGCATAGAGCAAGGAGCATGGCGCGTGGCGTTTATAAGGATTTCTTTGTTGGGATTGGATGGTCCCGCAACAATTTTCACTTCAAAATCTGGGTCATTCAAACTGCTCAACGCCCTCATAACTTTCAACGTTTCATTTCCTAGATCTGCCCCGCCCATAGTTACCAGAATTTTCTTTGCCTTATCGGAAATATCTCGTTTCCAATCTTTATATTTTAAAAATTCACGGCGAAGCAAAATATATTCGCACCCCAGGAGTTTCACCGTATCCCTGTCACAGGAGTAGCGCAGACTTGAAGCATAAATATTCTGATTGAGCAAAATATCCGCATGGTAATGATCCAGATGAGCCGTGTCGTCAATAACCAATAATCTATAGCCATTTTTTCTTATTGCCTTGTGGTAATCCGGAGTAAAGTGGTAGCCATCCATAACAAACCAAAGCGCATGGGGCATGGAGCATGGGGCATGGCGTTTCAGAATGTTTAAAGTCTGAGTGAGATCTGAAGGATCGGGGTGTGGTTTTTCGATGGCTATAAAGTCAAAGCCCTCATTAATAATACGCTGATGCAAGGCTTTGCAGTCACAGTAGCTCAGGAAAGTTACATCGCCTCCCTGATCCTGCCATACCTGGGCCAGGGCGATACAGCGCATTATGTGGCCTGTTCCCATGCATTTGCCAGCATCAGCACGAATAATAAGTTTTTTGTTCATTTGGTTTCATCCATCTGCGAGACCGAATACATCTTTTCCGCTATTTCCCAATCTTCTGGAGTGTCAATATCTTGCACTAAATAGCGAGGAAGAATAACAGAAACTGAATCTGATGAAAAAATCTTCTTCTCCGTCAAAAATCGTTTTGCATTACCCCAATAAAAGTGGCCTGCATCATGATATGCTTCTGGCAAATCATTTGACCTAGAATTTTCGTGCTCGGGCCAGAACATTTCAATACAGCCATCGTCATCTATTTTCAGAGCCCTGAATATGGGATAGGAAAACGTTGTTACAGAAAAAGCAGTTGTAGCATTTCTTTTCTTTAGGAGGTTAAAACCTTCTATTATGTATCTTGACTGAACAAATGGGGCTGTTGCATAAATACAGCAAAAATAATCAGCTGCGAATTCATGTTTGTTTAACCAGTTCAGCGCGTGAAGCAACACTGAGATAGTACCGGTAAAATCATCCGCAAGTTCAGATGGCCGGATAAAGGGCGCTTCTGCGCCGCATGTTTTCGCCACTTCAGCAATTGCCACGGAGTCTGTAGAAACAATGATCCTGTCAAATAAACTCGTTTCCTGAGCAACCTTTATAGAATAGGAAATTATTGGTTTGCCGGCAAATAATTTTATGTTTTTTTTAGGGATGCGTTTACTCCCGCCACGTGCGGGAATAATTGCAACGACTTTATTGTTAATCATTTTTTACAATTCTTTTTTTGAGCAAGAACATAGAGTCTTCATTATCGCTATTTATATATTTTAAATGTTTTTCCTTAAGTAATTCTAAGCCGGGAAATTTATCTAGATATAGTTTCGCGAAATTCGCTTTCCACATCAAATTGTGGTGTTGCCTGTAGGTAATTTCTGTATATTCATCTGCATAGTACTCAAAACCCCAAATATACCTATTGGTGCATCTATATATCTCTTTTAAGGCCTGCACTATGTTCGAAGGACTAATGTGAATAAGCACTCCATCCGTAAAAACTAGATCAAAAAAACCATCTTTAAAGGGGATATCAAACGCACTTCCCGTTATTAAATTGATGTTTTTTGTCCTTGACTTGGATAGTTCAACAGCGTAACTTTGCAGTTCTATTCCGCATAAGTTCTTAAAACCCATAGTTTGAAGCCATAACAACTGATTGCCAACATTTGAGCCTACTTCCAAAATTCTCATGGAGCGACTGAAGTGCCCTATAAATTCTCCCTTCAGTTTTGTCGGTGTAACACCCTCCCCATATCTTTCAGCATAACTTGCTGCGACTTGTTCCAGTGTACGGACATTTCTATCGGTATATTCTTTGCCAAATCCCCCCCCCCACGTTTTCATCTGATTCGTAAGATTATCCATATGCTAACAATCTTCGTTTCTGTAATAGTTAAACAACTGTTTGAATCGCTTTAATTACACCCTCCACATCCTCATCAGTCATCCCCGGAAATATGGGAATAGAAATGATTTGCTCGTAAGCAGTTTCAGCTATGGGGCACAGGCCTTGGCTAGTATGAAATTTCTTCTTGTAAAACGGGTGCAGATGAACGGGTATGTAATGCACATTAACTCCGATACCTTCTTCGCGCAAAGCCTTAAAGACTTTGGAGCGGCCGATTCCCTCCAGACGTACCACGTAGAGGTGATAAGCATGGGTGGGGCGCGAAGTGCATAGCGCATGGCGCATAGCGGATTCTTTGGCGGGTAAGACATCAGCACGGAGCCCAAGAGGTTCGATGCCGGGAATGTTGGCCAGGGCCTCGTCATATCGGGCGGCTATCTCACACCTGCGCTCCAGAAACTTTGGAAGTTTTTGCAATTGGGAAATGCCAAGGGCACACTGGAGATCGGTCATGCGATAATTGTATCCGAGATCCGTCATCTCATAAAACCATGAGCTTTGTTTCTCGCGCTGATGGAAATCAGTAGTGATGCCATGCTTTCGAAAAATTCTCATGCGATTGACATAATCGGAATCGCCAGTAGTAATCATTCCGCCTTCACCGGTGGTTATGTGCTTTACCGGATGAAAACTAAAAATATTCAGATCTGCTAATGAACCGACTTTTTGTCTTTTGTACAAAGCGCCAAGCGAGTGACAGGCATCCGCCACCAGGGCCAGATTATATTTCTTTGCAATTTTTTTCAGACGGTCATAATCACAGGGTTGCCCCGCGTAATCGACGGCTATGACAGCCTTTGTCCTAGGGGTGATATTTTCCTCAATTTTATCAGGATCGATTAATAGGGTGTCAGGATCGACATCCGTGAAAACCGGAGTCCCACCCTGATATACAACGCAATTCGCAGTTGCCGCAAAAGTCATAGGGGGCACGATAACCTCATCGCCATGTTCAATACCCAGAACGAACATGGCGCAGTGAAGGGCTGCCGTGCCGTTGCAAACTGCCACCGCATACTTGGCGCCTACGAATTTAGCCAGCGCTGTTTCAAACTCAGGCACCTTTGGACCGGTGGTGAGCCAGTCTGAGCATAGAACCTCAACTACTGCTTCTATGTCATCTTTATCTATTAACTGTTTTCCATAAGGTATCATTGGATTAAATCATCATTTTCATTTCATCCGCAGCTAGCCACCAGGTATTGGTGGCAGAATTATATTCAAAATCATCCGGCGCTTTCTTGCATCCATCTTCGCAAAACCGTCGTTGGAAAAATTGAAATGCCGGTTTGATTAAATAGAAGTCTTTATATTCTAAGGTGTTTATAGCCTCATCTCGCGGTACCATTACCTCATGGAGTTTTTCACCAGGACGGATTCCTACTATTTTCGTTTTGCATTTTGGCCCGATAGCTTTTGCAAGGTCCATTATGTTCATGCTGGGTAATTTGGGTACAAAGAGTTCCCCACCGACCATCCGTTCCATACACTTGAGGACAAAATCAACACCCTGATCCAAAGTAATCCAAAAACGGGTCATTCTCGGATCCGTGATCGGAATCATCCCATTATCTGCACATTTTTTAAAAAATGGAATCACGCTTCCGCGGCTGCCAACGACATTGCCATAGCGAACTACCGAAAATAGGGTTTCGTTGCGGCCTACATAGGAATTTCCGGCCACAAAGAGTTTATCCGAGCATAGTTTCGTAGCTCCATATAGATTAATTGGATTGGCTGCTTTATCTGTACTCAATGCAATGACCCTCTTGATTTTCTGATCAATGGCCGCATTAATAACATTTTGAGCTCCTAGAATATTTGTTTTAACAGCTTCAAAAGGGTTATATTCTGCTGCAGGGACCTGCTTCAATGCAGCTGCGTGAATAATGAAGTCAACATTGTGAAAAGCACGATGAAGCCTTTCTTTATCCCGAACATCTCCTATGAAGTATCGCATGCAATTATATTTCGAATCGGGAAACTGTTGCGCCATTTCAGATTGTTTGAGCTCATCGCGGCTAAAAATAACAAGCTTTCCCGGCTTATATTTTTTAAGCACGATTTCGGTGAATTTTTTCCCAAATGATCCCGTGCCACCAGTGATAAGTATATTTTTACCGTTTAGCATCTTGTATCTCCTTTTGCCAACGAACATGGCCGTATCATATATAGATCATTTTGTATCTGCTATAAGTTTTTGATCGAATCATTTCCTTTTTGTCTCGAAAAACTTATTTTTGCCTTTTGGTTGGCTTCCCAGATCAAGAGCAAGTGGTCGATAATTCATTTTTGCATGAAAACTTTCGAACTCATCTTTCCCCAATACCAGAGATCGTACCTTACGTTTGATGTATCGTTCAGTTTTTCTGCTCAAATCAATTAAGTGGTATTGGTCAATATTTCCGACCAACAAGATGTCGATGATGCCGAGGAAAAAGGGGACAGCCATGATTTTATGCGTTTCTTACCTTTTTTGGCGGATCTGTTGTGTTTGTTGTTATGGTTTAGTATCAAGGAAATGAATTCTCGAAAATGCCATTTTGTATCCAGCTCCACCCCTTAATTAGCACGAACATAATGAGTTATTAATCGGTTAAAATCACTTCCCAATACCCATTTCGATCACTTCCAATGCGTTTTAATCGCCCCACGGCCTTTAATCTTGCAATATGGCCTTTAATCTCGTATTCGGGCTTTTTGCAAGAGCTCTGGCGAGATCTTCACGCGTCATATTTGGATTTTTACTCAGGAGCGCGAGGAGTTGATCGCGAGTTCGAGTTTTCTGGGTGGTTTTGAAAACCGTTACCTTAAAACCTTTCTGAATCTCTTCAAAAACCGGTTGGGGCAGGTCGTACTCGCTAAAGGCTTCAAGAACTCTTTTGATTCCAGATCCATATTTTTCAAAAGGTTCATCTTCGACACCACAGACAGAGCGATTGTCATTTAGGGCACCAGAAAGGGTTGAATTTGTGTCACCATAGATAAGAACTCAGTCCGGCTTTGCAATAGACAGGATCTCTTCGATTTTTTCCAGCATGCGACCAGTCATGGCCCCATGAGATGCGCTGTTGACACCAAGATTATAGTTCGGGATTGGAATATTTATTTCCTTGAAAAATATATCGGACATACTGGTGTCAAAGTGCTGTCCTGTATGAATGATGATCTCGGTGATCGCGTCCGGTTTTCACCGTCTTTGTTGTTGTATTCGTAAATGGCTCGGGTGACAGGCACAGCTTTTATAAATTGCGGACGGTCGCCTATGATTGCTGCAATTTTCATTTGTTTTCTCTCACAGAGTACCCAGGGAACACAAAGAACTGATTTTAAAAAAATTATTAAGAATTAAGGATCAGACCGTCTTCTATCTTTTTGTATTTTTTCCCACATACGGTGCATGTTAAGTTGTCGGCAAGTTTCTCCCCACACTCGCATGCCCAACCGATCTGTTTGCCAGGATTACCAACAATTAGTGCATAATCGGGAACGTCTTTTGTTATCACCGCTCCAGCGCCGATAAAGGCATATTGCCCAATAGTGTTGCCGCAGATAATCGTTGCACTGGAGCCAATGGTTGCCCCCTTCTTAACGAGTGTGGGCCTCACTTGGTCCATCTTGCTAATCTCAGCCCTAGGATTGTACACATTTGTAAAACCCACGCTTGGA
>Ga0255052_10000880_pt1 | contig 23370 bp, 23 predicted proteins | sample JV7_2_21_MG_FD_188632 | JGI IMG/M metagenome (GOLD analysis project Ga0255052, IMG submission 188632) | Seawater microbial communities from Jervis Inlet, British Columbia, Canada - JV7_2_21 | ecosystem: Environmental > Aquatic > Marine > Inlet | place: Canada: British Columbia | collected... | reverse complement strand
AGCCGCTACACACCGCCAGCTCGGGGTGGCGGGCAGCGCTGCTTTTGATGTGCAGGCGGTGTGTAGCGGCTTTGTCTATGCACTGGATATTGCGAATCGCTACATTTGCACGGGCGGCGCAAAGACGGCGATCGTCATTGGCTCCGAAACGCTGTCGAGAATAATCAACTGGGAAGATCGGGGCACCGCCGTATTGTTTGGCGATGGCGCAGGGGCCGTGGTTCTGCAGGCGTCCGAAGAACCGGGCATCCTGTCTGCGCACATTCATGCGGACGGGAAGTACGAGGAGTTACTGCACGTCGAACACGGTGTCTCGGTGGGATACGACATCACACGGGCCGGGGGTGCATTCATCACTATGGAAGGCAACGCCGTGTTCCGCCGGGCTGTTGCGACGTTCGACGGTATCGCGCGCGAGACAGTCGCCGATCTGGATGGACACCTCGATGACATAGACTGGTTCATTCCGCATCAGGCGAACATGCGCATCATCAAAGCCGCGGCCAAGAAACTGGACATGCCAATGGAGCGCGTCATTGCGACCGTTGATGAGCACGCCAACACATCAGCGGCATCGATTCCACTGGCAATGGATCTCGCTGTTCGTGATGGCCGTATTCAGCGCGGTCAAACGCTGTTGTTGGCCGCATTCGGTGCCGGGTTTACGTGGGGATCGGCGATGATCCGTTATTGATGAATCGATACGTTTTCCTGTTGTTGCTGGTATGCGGTACCGGCCAGGCATCGTTGTTGTTCGAGGAGGATTCGGTACTCGACATCACGCTCCAAGGCCCGTTAACCGCTGTCACCAAAGATGTAAGCCAGCGGCGTGATCTGCCATTTTCGCTGCATATTGATGGTGTCGTCGTTGATGTTGGGGTCCGCGTACGAGGCAACAGCCGGATAGAGCATTGTCGCTTCAAACCGCTGCGCCTGAACTTCTCATCGGGTAGCGCGGACGGCACGGTCTTCGTCGGGCAGGACAAAGTAAAGCTGGTCACGCACTGCAGGAAAACTGCGGACTATGAGAAGAACGTACTCGAAGAGTATGCCGCCTACCGCATAATGAACCTGCTATCGGACGTGAGCTACCGGACTCGATTGGTGCGAATTCGATACGTGGACACCGACGATCCGAAGGACGCGAAAGTGCGCTATGGCTTTCTGATCGAGCCGGATGAGGCGCTGGCGGCTCGCCTGGGTGGCGAATTGGTGAACGTCCGGAATGTGGTCCGGGGCATGTTCGACACGCAGCATTCGTCGCTGGTGTTCGTTTTTCAGTATGTGATCGGCAATACCGACTGGTCACACGTTCGCTTCATCGACGACGAGACCTGCTGCCACAATGGCAGGCTGTTGCGCATTGGTGAGCGGCAATATTACATCCCTTATGATTTCGACCTGTCCGGTCTCGTCAACGCCCGATACGCAAAGCCGCAACCTGAACTGAGAATCAACAGTGTCAAGGTGCGGCGCTACCGTGGCTATTGTACGGACGCCGATGTATTGAGGAACGCGCTGCATGCTGTTGTCCTCAGGCGTAATCACATCCTGGGCGTTGTCTCTGGATTGCCGTACCTGTCGGAGAAGCACATTGAATCCCGGATCGCGTACCTGGACAAATTTTTCGAGCGTGCCCAGAAAGAGGACAAACTACTGCGCGAATTCGAGCGCCGCTGCCTTTAACGGGCTTACGGGACAATGAGTAACACTGTCCTCTATCTCACCACTGTCCTGATATGGGGTTCGACCTGGCTCGCGATCGAGTTTCAACTGGGGGTCGTCGAGCCGGAAGTGTCAATCCTCTACCGCTACTTGATTGCTTCCTTAATTCTCTTTATATACTGTAAAATCAAACGATTAAAGATACTATTTGATCTAAAATATCACCTCTGGTTCGCAGTTCTCGGCGCGTTTCTATTCTCTCTTAACTACGTGTTCGCGTATCGCGCGCAAATCCACATTACCTCGGCACTGGCGGCCATCGCGTTCTCCACAATGTTGTGGATTAACATCATTCTCTCGCGATTGCTGTTTGGCACGCGGGCAGGGCGCCGCGTGCTCGTGGGTGCGTTTCTCGGCATTGTCGGCATCGTGTTGATATTTGCGCCGCAGGTCGGCGAAGTTTCGCTGTCCGACAGTGTGTTCTATGGCTCGCTATTGGCTTTGCTCGGCGCCCTGATAGCGTCCATCGGCAATATGTTCTCCCAGGCCGCCCAAAATCGCGCCTTGCCGGTCGTACAAAGTAACGCCTGGGGTATGTTGTATGGCGCGATCCTGACCGGCGTCATCGCTGTGTTTCGGGGCCACGCGTTCAACTTTGACGCGACATTTACTTACATCGTTTCACTCGTCTATTTGGCACTATTTGGATCGGTCGTGGCGTTTGGCGCTTACCTGACATTGCTCGGCAGAATTGGTGCCCACCGGGCAGGATACGCGACAGTGATGTTTCCGGTTGTGGCACTCATTCTCTCCTTGATGTTCGAAGGCCTGCGCCTCGATATCACCATTGTGCTGGGCACAGCACTGGTCCTTTTGGGCAACTTGCTGGTACTGAAAGAGACGCCATGAGAAAACGAGATCCGATCGAAGACCTTGCGCACCTGCGCCACGAATTTGGCGAGCACGGCGGCGTCAATATGTCGATCGAAGCCAGTACGACATTTACTGTGATTGACCCTGAGACGATGCCGGAGCTGTTCGAGGGCCGCAAAGGGCCGGACAAGGGTTGCTACCTGTACGGTCGTCATTTCAATCCGACGGTGCACAATCTCGGTCGGCAGATGGCGGCCCTGGAGGGTACCCAAGCCGGCTATTGCACGGCGAGCGGTATGGCGGCTATCGCCGGAAGCGTGCTTTGCCTGTGTGATTCAGGTGACGAGATTGTCGCCTCAAACGCAGTGTATGGCGGTACGTATGCGTTCCTGCATGACTTCCTTCCGGCCAAAACCGGCATCAAAACGACCTTTGTCGATATCACAGATCTCGACGCAGTGGCGGGCGCTATTACGGAGCGAACCAGGCTTGTCCTTACCGAAAGCGTGTCGAACCCCACTTTGCGCCTGTCGAACATACCCCGATTGGCGGATATTTCGCATAGCAAGGGTATCCCGCTTATCGTCGACAATACGTTCAGTCCGCTACTGCTAAGGCCGGCGGCGCTGGGCGCCGATATCGTTGTGCACAGCATTACGAAATTTGTCAGTGGTGCGTCAGACGTGATTGCTGGCGCGATTTGCGGAAGCGACAGTTTCATTGCCGAACTTATGGACTTACATACGGGACCCCTAATGCTGCTCGGGCCGACCATGGATCCGAGTGTCGCAGCCAGTGTGAGTCTTCGTATTCCGCATTTGCCGTTGAGAATGGTGGCGCATGGAGAACGCGCATTGGAGTTCTCGAAACGACTTGCTGCGTTGGGCTTGAATGTCACCTACCCGGGCCTGCCGGAACATCCGGATCACGCGCTTTTCAATGAACTGCGCTGCGCGGAGTACGGCTACGGCGGCGTATTCACGCTTGACGTTGGCAGCGAAGAAACAGCAAACGCGCTGATGTCGCATTTACAGAACGAGCAGCGATTCGGCTATCTCGCTGTCAGTCTGGGTTACTTTGACACCCTGATGTCCTGCTCAGGTTCCAGTACGTCGAGCGAAATGAGCGAGAAGGGCAAGCAAGATGCCGGTATCTCGCCCGGACTGGTGCGCGTGTCAATCGGTTACACGGGCACTTTGCAACAACGTTGGGGGCAATTACTCGCGGCCCTCGAACAAACCGGCGTCGTCGAAGCCACGCGGAGTTGATAGCGACGGACATGAGAGCAGAAAGCGCCAGGATCGGTCTCGCACTGGGAAGTGGTTCGGCACGAGGCTGGTCGCACATTGGCGTCTTGCGAGCCCTCCATGACCATGGAATTACCCCGACGATAGTCACCGGATCGTCGACCGGTTCCCTGGTGGCGGCGGCGTACGCAAGCGAACAGCTTGATGCGCTTGAGGCCTGGGCGCGCGATCTTGGCAAGATAGACGTGTGGCGCCTCGTGGACCCTAACTTCAGAGGCGGCGGCTTCATGCGCGGCAATCGCCTGATGCGTGCTGTCGGCGAGCATCTTGAAGATCAGCCGATTGAATCTCTGACGCATAAGTTCGGCGCGGTGGCCGTAGATCTCTATAGCGGCAGGGAAGTCTGGATCCAGTCAGGCTCGATGCTGGACGCCGTTCGCGCTTCCAGCGGTCTACCCGGACTGTTCACGCCCACGCTCCACGGGGGGCGTTGGCTCATCGACGGCGGTGTCATCAATCCGGTGCCGGTGTCATTGTGCCGCGCATTGGGCGCTGACTACGTCATCGCGGTGAATCTCAATCGACCTCTGGCAAATGAGGCCGAACATCGACCCGTGGCCGAACAGAGCACTGCCGAGAAAAACGACGAGCCCGGCGTAATCGATGTGATGCACATGACGATCGGAATCATGCAAAAGCAGATCGATCAGGGGCGTATGCTGAGTGATCCACCCGATTTGCTCATGACGCCGTATCTCGACGATTTTCAGTTGATGGACTTTCACCGGGCCGCCGAAGCGATCGACGTCGGTTACGCGACGGTTGAGAAATCCGCATCGGATCTCCCTGGTGAATCTTGAACGGAAAAATTCGGAAAGCAGGCAAACAACGTTAATCGCCGCATTGCGGAATAGCCATGCCTATCCACACCAGGTATCGCCCATCGAACTCATCGAGACGCACATATCGTGGGTAGTTCTCACCGGAGAATTCGCGTACAAAATAAAGAAAGCCGTGCAGCTCGATTTTCTCGATTTCAGCACGCTGGATCGACGTGAGCACTATTGCCGCGAGGAACTGCGGCTGAACCGGCAATGGGCGCCGCAGTTATATCTCGAGGTGATACCGATCTGCGGCAGTTACGATCGCCCGTCGGTGGGTGGGAAGGAGCGCCCGATCGAATACGCCTTGAAAATGATGCAGTTCCCGCAGAGCGCACAGCTTGACAATCAACTGGCGTCCGGTTTGCTGCGAGAGGAAGACGTGTACCGGCTCGCCGAGACCATTGCCGAGTATCATGGCCGCGCACAAATCATCGAATACGCAAATGACAAGGAATCGGTAGGCAAGGTCAGAGCGCCGATGATTGATAACTTCGCGCCGGTACAGCAGACCATAGACATGGACGTGCTAGGGCGCGTTCAGGTGTGGACGGCGAGCAGCCTGAGCGACCTCAAACCGGCGCTGATTGAGCGGCGAAAAACAGGCTTTGTGCGTGAGTGCCATGGTGACTTGCACTTGTCGAATCTCGTCCGCCTCGAGGAGGGTATCGTCGCCTTTGACTGTGTCGAATTTAGCGCCGAGCTTCGCAACATCGACGTGGTCAGCGATATCGCATTTCTGGTCATGGACCTGGTCGGCAGCGCAAGACAGGATCTCGCCCACGTTTTCTTGAATCGCTACCTCGAGTGCACGGGCGATTATCCCGGTATGGCAGTGTTTGGTCTCTACTTCGTTTACCACAGCATGATTCGCGCCAAAGTCGCGGCAATCAGAAGTGCCGAACGCGAAGATGACGTCGACCGCCAAAGGGACATCGAGAGGTTGAAGCACAACCTCGCTGTTGCGGCGCGGTGGATCGACAGGCCCAAACCGATATTGATCGCCATGCACGGCTATTCCGCGTCCGGCAAATCCTGGCTGTCGTCTCAATTATTGTCGCGATTACCTGCCGTACGTGTGCGCTCCGACATCGAGCGAAAACGACTTTTTGGCCTGGACGAGATGGCCAGCAGCGAATCGAGACCCGCCGAGGGCATTTATACGGACACGTCGAATAGAAGTATCTACCGACACCTCATCACAACAGCCGAACAGCTGCTCGACGCTGGCTTCAACGTAATTGTCGATGCTTCGTTCCTGCGTCAGGGCGACAGGCTGTCCTTGAGAAACCTCGCCGACAGGCGGAATATGTCATATGCATTTGTCGCCGTGAGCGCTGCGGAGGACGAGCTGGACAAGCGGATACAGGAAAGAAGCATGCGCGGCGAGAACGTTTCCGAGGCCGGCGCCGAGGTTTTGAAACACCAGTACGAGAATTCTGTGCCGTTGAGCGCGAAAGAGCGTGAGCAAGCGGTCTACGTTGCGACGGATAAGGCTGTCGATGTTCGCAGCGTCATCCGGCAGATCGAGACTGTAATCAATAGCTTGCAGGAGTAACTTCACCCGCTTGTTTACTCCTGGCAGCAACTGACCTACACTGAAAACAGAATAAAGACCTAAGACAAGAGCCTCTATTTTTTTGTATCACCGAAGAGGCCATAGGAGCTCACAGCTATGCGGGACCCGCAGCATTTGGCGTCGTCGCCTGACTTGCCCAGCGAGCAAGAGCCATCGTCGGTGTTTCTCACGAAATGTCATCGGAACGCCCTCGATCGACTGGATGGGTCCTTCAGGGACAGGCGCGCACTCGCGATAATGGTGGGCGACAGTGAGTCAACGTCGCGCTCTGTAATTCGCAGGTTTCTCTCGGGACTCGATCCGGACGTCGCCGTCGCGCGCATTTCGGAGCCGTGCGAGGACGCCATGGATTTCATGCGTCAAATTATTGCGGGCGTCGGTTTCACCCCCAAGGACATGAGGCTTGATGACCTGGATAGTGTTTTCTCCATGTTCCTGTCTTTTCAGAAAAGCCACGGCCGGCGCACGGTTGTTTGCGTTGAGCACGTACAGGAAAACGAGTGGTGGGTGCTGGACAAGATACGCAGCATTGTCGAAATGGAACGCGAGAGTGAGAGTGGTGTAATGATGTTGTTGTCTGGCCGCACAGACCTGAATCAACTGCTCAACAGCCGCCCTTTGAGTTCCATAAGCGCCTATGCGACGAGTCGTATTTTACTGGCGCCCTTCAGCGTGCCCGAGACTCGGGAATATATTCGTCGAAAAGTAGAATCGACCGGCATATCGAACATTGATGACGCTTTCGAGTTTCATGCTGTTTCGCTGATTCATGAACTTTGCGGCGGCATTCCGGATGACATCGGTACTCTCGTCGACCGGTGTTTTTCTCTTGCCGATGAAGAGCGTTTGGATCTGGTGTCTAAAGAATTGGTCAATACTGCCTATGAGTCGCTTCGCGAAGCCTCCGAGGAGGAGGACGCGAAACACGGCGAGTCGACTGTCAATGTCACGAGCATGCTGCCGCGTGTAGGACGCCTGGTCGTGCAACTCTCAGGCGATGAGGTCAAGGAGCTGACGTTGCGCAAGGGGCACCTCTTGGTCGGACGCAGCCATCTCTGTGACATCCGCCTGGAGGGCCAGGTCGTGAGTCGCCACCATGCGCTGATTAGCCATACGCCCAAAGGCGCCACGATCATCGATCTTGGCAGCACCAACGGGACCATGGTGGACGGCTGTACCGTCAAGGAACACGAGCTGGTTGCCGGCGAGACTATTTCGGTCGGAGACTGCCGTATCGAGTATGTTCTCGAAGACGATCCGCCGCGTCGATTCCAGAGTACCGAGCCATCGAGAGACGACATCGAGCTGAACGCGTAGCCGCTACCGAAGGGTCAGCCGGTCCTGGTCACCCCGGGTCATGATGTTCAAAGTCAGTCGGCGCGGCCACGCACCGAGCGAAAAAACCAGGCAATAAACACCGCAAAGGCGGCGGCGCCCACGAGCATGGCTGTTATTTCACCGCCGAGCCACTCCGTACCGATGCCGTCCGGGCGGCGGCTCTTGGCGACGGCGACCAGTGCGATGCCAACACCCAGTAGCCCTTCGCCGCCGACAAAACCGCTGCCCAGCAAAACACCGCGCTCGCGACGATCCGCGGCTGCTACTTCGTTTTTGGCGCTGCGCTCCATCCACAGCCGAATCAAACCGCCGACAAAAATCGGTGTCATTGTCGAAACAGGCAAATAGACGCCGACCGCAAAGGGCAGGGACGGAATGCGTGCAATCTCGCAGGCGAGTGCGATTCCGGCACCGATAGCGACGAGTGACCAGGGGAGGTTCTGATCGAGCACGCCATCGATGACGAGCTTCATCAATGTCGCCTGCGGCGCGGGCAGTTCTGTGCTGCCGAAGCCAAAGCCCTTACCCAGCGCTAACACTGTCAGGCAGACAAACGTCGCCGAGGTAAGCACGCCGATCAGTTCGGCGGTCTGTTGGCGGCGCGGTGTCGCACCTAATAGAAATCCGGTCTTAAGGTCCTGCGAGGTGTCGCCGGAGATAGAGGCGGCGATGGCGACCACGCAGCCAACGGTGAGCGCCGCAGCTTTGCCGAATGAATCGGTCCAGCCGAACAGCAGGAATATGGAAGCCGTGCCCAACAGTGCCGCAATTGTCATGCCGCTGGTTGGGTTACTGGTTACACCGACGAGGCCGACAATGCGTGAGGCAACGGTGACAAAAAAGAAAGCGAAGAGGACCACACAAACGGCGGCAACCGCGCGAATACCGATGCCGCCAACGGAGCCGAATACCTGCGGGACAAGAATGAGCACCATCGCAATGGCGAGGACACCGACGCCGACATATCGCAGTGGCAGGTCGTTGTCCGTGCGCGGCGCGGCGGCGGTGCTCTCCGATACACGTTCACCGAGTTGCGATGCACCGATCCGGAAACTGCTGATCATCACGGGGATACTGCGTATCAGAGTGACAATGCCGGCGGTCGCCACGGCGCCGGCGCCGATGTAGCGCACGTAGCGCGTCCAAATCTGGCGCGGCGACATGTCGTGAATGAGCTGTACCGTTTCCGGAAAGAACGGCGCTGGTCGCGCGTCGCCCCAGTACGCAATGGCCGGGATAATCACGAGCCATGACAATAAGCCGCCGCCGACCATGACGGCCGCGATGCGTGGTCCGAGTATATAGCCGACGCCAAACAAGGCGGCGGACAGGTCCATGCCAAGCTCGCCTTTTTTCAGAAACGGAATCTTGACGTGGACGTCGCCTGGAATTACGCGTAGCCAGGAGGTAAGAAACTTGAAAAATGCGCCGCCGGCAAGTCCGTAGAAAACGAAGCGCGCGCTACCGCCGCCGATCTCGTTGGCGACCAGCACCTCCGCACATGCCGTGCCCTCGGGATACGGTAGCTTGCCGTGCTCGCGTTCGATGAGGAACCGCCGCAGCGGAATCATGAAGAGAATACCCAACAGGCCGCCACACAACGCGAGCAGGGTCATCTGCAACAATTCCGGGGGCATTCCCCACATAAATAAAGCGGGCAGGGTAAAGATTACTCCGCTCGCCAATGAACTCGAGGCCGAGCCGGTCGTCTGCGAAATATTGGTCTCGAGTATGGTGCCGCGGATGCCGGCTGCGGACAGCGCGCGAAACACGGCGACGGTCATAACGGCCACCGGGATCGAAGTACTGATGGTCAGACCGGCGCGCAGGCCAAGGTAGGCATTGGCGGCACCGAAAATGATGCCGAAGAGGATGCCGAGACCCACGGCTTTGAAGGTGAACTCAGCCGGTGATTCGTCTGCCGCTACAAAGGGATCGTAAGTGTCGCCCTCGGCAATTGGCACGTAGGCCTTTTGGCTCAATCCGTTTTTTCGCATTATTATTGGACCGACTTTGGATCAGTTCGTGATTCTACTGCTTGAGGGCAGTCTGAGCCATCTCCTCGGCCAGCCATTGTTCAACCCAGGCAACGTGTTCTTCCTCTTCCGCAGCAAATTCGGCGGCCATGTCACGCACGCGCTCGTCTGTGCTGTCGTCGACAACGTCCAGGAAAAATTCATAAGCATGCTTTTCGTTATCGAGGGCAAGCGACAGGGCTTGCTCTGGCGTCATGAGGTGAAAAAGGCGAGCGCTGTCGGTATTTTCAGGTGCCTCGGGCCCACGCCAGTGATATTGACTGGGCGTAATGACCGGCAAGCGGCGGCCCCTGATATGCTCATCGATGATGTCGGCGTGCCGGGTCTCGATGTCCGACATCTTCGTGAAAATCTGGGCGACCTTCCTGTTGCCGATTTGCTCCATTATTTCCGCGAGTTGCTTGTATCGTTCCGCGGCCTCGAGCTCGATGACCAGAGCATGCAGGAGCAGCTCCCGAACAGACAATTTGCACTCTGGTATGCCCCCCTGGTCGATCATTGACGGTGACATTTGCATCGAACTTCTCCCTGCGTAATGAAGGTGGTGTCGCCAATACACGACACAATCCTAGGGAAACACCGCCACAACAGGAATATTGCTTGCGCATTTTGTGAACCAGGTCCGTTTTCTGCCGCGATTATGTGAAATACCGCACTTAATAACCGAGTTCATCAGTTACTTGTAAGTCGTTGGTCGACAAGCATAAAATGAAGCAAGCGGTCAAAGGAATTCGACGGCAACGATTACATGTGATCATCTTGGGCAAACTCACAATCACTTAGGGGCAGCGCAATGGAAACCTTATGGATACAGATATTCTTGCTGACTATAACTGAGTGCGTCGCACCAGCAGGAAAGACCGTCTGTCAGCAGAGTGGATTCGAGCTGCAATTCCTCAGTAGGGCCGATTGCGAGGTCGCACTGGAGCAGCTCATCACACTCAAGGATGCCTCGGAGACCGTCATAGTCGATAAGGAGAAATCCGGCTGCGTGCCATCCGCAAGACAGCAGGACGCTTTTGCAAGCCTGCCGGAGCTCGTTGACTCCGTCGACGACAAACAGAGTTTCAGAGCGCCTGAGACGCAGGAGTCGGCACCGGGTGCGACGCGGAAATTGCACCAGGCGCGCCTCGGGAGCCTGACAACGTGTGAAGAGTCCAAAGGCGTCGCACCCTGCAAGATCGGGGAGATCATTATCGAGGATGCGACAGAAGAAGAACCTGTTGAGGTCTGGCGCAGCGATCAGCAATAGTCGAAATGGTCGAGAACTATCCTGTCAGTCCGTTACGCCCAGTCGCTCGTGCATGAGCGGGCTGGTGGTTGTGTACTGCAGGCGAACTTTCTTGTCAGGCTCAACGCGTTGTTTGATGGCAAATGCGGCCAGCGCCGCCTCGTGAAAACCGCACAAGATGAGTTTTTTCTTCCCCGGATAGTAATTAATGTCGCCGATGGCATAGATTCCGGGTACTGACGTCTCGAATTTTTCGACATCGACATTGATGGTCTTGCGATTGATATCGAGGCCCCATTCGGCGATCGGGCCGAGTTTCGGCGCCAAACCAAAAAACACCAATACGTCATCGACAGGCACGTCGATCGGTTCTTCGTCTTTGGGTTGGATCGTAATCGAGCGTATCGATCCGTCTTTTTTGTCAATCGCCGACGCCTTGGCACTTTCGATGACGTCCATTTTTCCATCGGCCGCAAGTCGTCGCATCTTGTCGACCGAGGCATCGACGGCGCGGTATTCGTCACGGCGGTGAACTAACGTGATATGCCCGGCAATATCGATCAGCTCGAGTACCCAATCCAGTGCCGAATCGCCGCCGCCCAGAATGATCAGTTTCTTGCCGGCAAACTGTGACGGTTTTTGCACTCGGTAATGCAGGTTCATGGCCTGTAAGTCATCGATACCAGGGATGCGCAGCTGCCGTGGCTGAAAAGAGCCGACACCGCCGGCAATGACGACGGCCTTGGCCTGAAACTCAGTGCCGGCGTTGGTTTCCACGTAAAAAGAATCGTCGTCGTTTTTTCTGACGATTGTGACTTCTTCATTAAGATGCAGGCCGCAGTCGAAGGGCTCGATTTGCTTCAACAGCGCCTCTGTCAGCTCTTCGCCGGAGCAAACCGGAATGCCGGGAATATCGTAGATTGGCTTATCCGGGTAAAGCTCGGTGCACTGACCGCCCGGTTGCCGGATCGAATCGACGACGTGCGCCTTCAAACCCAGAAGTCCGAGTTCAAATACCTGGAACAGGCCACAAGGCCCGGCGCCGACGATGACTACATCCGTTTCGATCACTGCTTTTCTCCGTAGGGTTCGCAAGCCAAGAACGGGATCATACTCTTTCTCACGATCTATTCTATTTGCTGCTTTGGTGTTCTTATCTCTTCGAGCTCATCGACTGATTTGGGCCAGTCTTTCTTGAGCAATCGCGACAGCGCGCGATCGGCCAACAACTTGCCTCCGGTTTGGCAGGTTGGGCAGTGGTTCGTCTCGTTACTTTGCTTGGGAAACGCGTTTTCGCCTCACCGTGGAGTTTTTCCATCCAGTGACGCAACGTTCCTTGGACGGCATCAAACAGACGATGCATCGCCTCGTCGTCGAGACGCGAAGTCAGCATAACCGGGGACAATCGCGCGGCATGCAGAATCTCGTCGGAGTAAGCGTTTCCAATGCCGCTTAGAATGCGAGGGTCGGTCAAGGCGCGCTTTAGGGTGCGATTTTCCCGGCGCATGCGCTCGGCGAAAGGTTCGAAGTTGCAGCTGAGTACCTCTAGCCCTCCAGGATCGTGCTGTCCGAGTGCGTCTTGCCCCCGAACGACATGCAACGAGGCGCGTTTCTTGGTGCCGGCCTCGGTGACGATCAGTGAGCCGCTCTCAAACCGAAAGATCGCGAGCGTGTTGCGGGTTGGCTTCTTAGGCGCGGAATCAGCATCAAGCCACTGGAACCGGCCCGCAACCATCAAGTGAATCACCATCCAGTAGTCGTCGCTCAGGCCAATGGCGATTCGTTTGCCCAGACGGCGGAAGTCCGTCATCGTTCGTCCGCGGGTCTCATTGAGTGGCGGCACGGCCGAGCGCAGAAAAAACGGGCTCCGGAGCGTTACCTCGTCGAGCGTCTGTCCCATGACGCGCTCCTCGAGTGCCCCGATGTACGCACAGATGTCGGGTAGTTCGGGCATCGTACTCGCAGTATGCCAAAGTTCTTGCGGGCTCAAGCCAAACTGGTTTCTTTATGGGACAATCGGGCGTCTCAAATCGAGCCTTCACGAAGGAGATCATCATGGTTGAACCCCTTTATCCCAATGAAAGTGTCGACTACCGGTCGGCTCGCGAAGCCCTGCTGGCAGAGGAGAAAACATTGGTCGAGAAGGTCCGGGCGGTTGCCGAACAGAGACGCCAACTGCCACCGGGCGGGCGCATCAAAGAGGATTACACGTTCACATGGGCAACCGATGATCAATTGGGCGAGCACGTAAAAATTTCCGAGCTCTTCGGCGACAAGAATACGCTGTTGCTCTACAATTTTATGTACGGTCCGGGTTGGGACAATCCCTGTCCTTCTTGCACATCTCTTGTCGATGGATTTGATAGAACGGCATATCAGGTGACTGCGCATGCGGCTTTCGTCGCCATCGCAAAAGCGCCGGCAAATATGATCAATGCCTGGGCAAAGAAACGCGATTGGTCACAGATCCCCCTGGTGTCCGGAGCAGGAACTACTTATCAGGCGGACTACAGATGCCAGGGTGAAAACGATGAGATGCAATGGCCGATCATGCACGTTTTCAGGAAGAAGGATGGCGACATCTTCCATTTTTGGGGAACGGAACTGCAGGGCAATCACGTTGATACGGTTTGGCCGTATTGGAATCTCATGGACTTTACGCCAGAGGGTCGGCCCGATCTTCTCCTACCGCCGCAGAATTTCCGCTCGAAGTTCCTGGAAGACAATTTCATTAATCAAGACTAGGTGAGGAGAGAGATTTGAAACAATTCATGTTGCTGCATTTCGGGTTCGAGAAACCCACGCCGGAGATCATGGCCGCCTGGGGCGAATGGTTCAAATCGATCGCGGACAAGTCCGTCGAAAACGGTGGATTCCACGGTGGTGCGCGAGAAATCTCGCGAAGCGGCAGCAAGGACCTGCCCATGGGGATTGATTCCATAACCGGCTACTCGATCATCAATGCCGAGAGTCTTGAGGAAGCAGAGAAGATTGCTCGGGACAATCCGTTCATCGCGAGCATCCGCGTCTACGAAATCAACAAGATGTAGATCTACATACCAGGAGGAATGCGATGAACGACGAAAACGCTGGCGGCGTTCACTGGAGTTTCTGGACAATCGGTGCTGCTGCGCTGCTCTGGAATCTCATGGGGGTCGCAAATTTTTTCATGCAGACGAATCCTGACGTGCTTGCTGCATATCGCGAGTCGGAACGTGCGATCATCGAAGGCCGCCCGGCGTGGGCTACCGCAGGTTTTGCGGTAGCTGTTTTCGGCGGCGCACTTGGCGCTGTTCTGCTATTACTCAAAAAGTCGGCGGCGTTCTACTTGTTTATCGCGTCGCTTTTTGGCGTGATCGTAACGATGATTCATACCCTTGGCGTTGGTATCGACTTCGGTCTCGGTGAAATTTTTGGGATCATATTGATGCCGCTGGTGGTGGCAGCCCTTCTGATTTGGTATTCGAAGCTGGCCGGGAGCATGGGTTGGATTGGCTAGGAAAAACGAAATCAAATTTTTTGTTGATAGGGATATGAGCCCTTTGCAACACACTTGTCGGCCTTTTCTTCACTTGTCCCGGGCGAAAGACTGGCAACGAAGACGTGCCAGGTGCCTATCTCCGTATTCTTGAGGTATTCTATTCGCCACGTGTCTGAATCATAGGGTTTCATTTGTTCATCGCAGTAGGAATCATCCGAATCTTGTGACTGCTGTTTATCGACGCCGCTTTTGATTTCGTCATTTTGGTTTTTACTCTTGGTATTGTTTTCACTCCATTGCATCGCTTCGGCCTCAATGCGCTGACGATTCTCGAACTCTTTTCGGTTCGCTAATTTGGACAGCTCTGGATTCGTAGTGGATTCGCCCACGGCGACAAACAACTTTGACTGCAGATCGGGGTCGATAACTTCGAGAATATTGAGCGCCAGTTCCTGCTCCTCCGATACCGACAATAGCGACGACGACTGGCAGGAGGAAAATCTCCATGGTCGACTTGTCTTCACTCATGCGTGTTCCTCTATAGTTGGATCTCGCAATTTAGGTGATATTCTGACACCAATTGGCGATTGCCGCACGGCCCAAGCTATCTGCGGCAGGGGTGAGAATCATGAATACAAATACGCAAGAAAATTACTTAAAAATGGCTCTACGTCTCTTCGGCGTTGTCTTTTTGCTCGTGTACCCATTAAGCATGATTTGGCCATCGGGTTGGGTGTGGCATGGCGGCGAGGGCGTCTACTATTTTCAGATGATCGTTGGTGTTTACGCAGTTCTTGGCGTATTCCTGATCATGGCCGCGAGCAACCCGAAAGAGCATCGGAGTCTGATCTCCTTTACAGTCTGGTCGAGCGTCGTACATGCGTTGATCATGGCCGCGCAGGCGATCGGTGATAAGAGTGAACATGGTCATCTGGTCGGTGACGTGCCGGCACTGTTGCTTGTCGCTGCCGTGCTGGGATACCTGATGCCTCGTAGAGGCAGTGCAGCGTAGCGACTCCTAAGATGCCGACCGAGAATACTTGCCCGAGTCTTCAGTCCAAGCGGTTGAGAATCGACCGGCTCGCCTTGACTGATGCGGACGACTTTTATCGCTATCGACCCTCGCAACCACGCATCAGATCGTCTGCTGCAGAAGGTTGGCTTTCGAAAGGAAGGGCACTTAGTACAAAGCCTCTTCATTAATCGAGAGTGGGTTGACGACATTGTGTTTGGCCTGCTTCGATCGGAATGGGAAACCGCCCGCGCAAAGCGGAACCATAGGCACCCCACGCGTTCTTAGCGCCGGGTCAGGAAATACACCGGGAGGTATACGACGTAAATTGCCGCGATCAGGTACGGCATGGAGTTGTTACCTAAAATATCCATTCCAGCGCCAACAATGGCTGGACCCAGCATCGTTCCGGCGCCCCACATGCCCGTGTACAAGACGCTTGCTGCCGCCAGTTCCGCACCGCGAAACCTCTGCCCGAGCAGGATGACACCAAGCGCGTAGATCATGCCTTCCGCGCCGCCCAATGCGAATGCGAACATCGGACCAGCCACGCTTCGAGACGCAACCTCGGGCAGAATCACAAAACCGGCCGTCGTAATGAGGAGGCAGACCAGAAGCAGTTTTTGTCGATGCATGCGGTCCGCGAGCCAGCCCAGTGGCAACTGCAGCACAACGCCGCCCAATGCGAACGTTGTCAGTAGAGACAGGCTGCGTGCCTCTCCGAGTCCAATGTGAATGCCAAACAGCGGAAAAAACGCGATAAACGCTTCGACGGCCGCGGCATAGGCCAGATTGAGAAGCATGATATGCGGAACAATTTTGAAGATTCGCCGCAAACTCGTGTGATCCTCAATGCCATCTGTGTCGGTTTCGTTGCGTAACCAGAACAAGGGTAGGCTGGCAGCGATGACAAACACAGCGGTTACGACAAAGGGCAAGAGACCGTCCGTGCCGGTCGCGATCAGGATGAGTGGACCGAGCGCAAATCCCGCCGCTCCGGCCGATCCATAAACGCCGATAATCCTTCCCCGCCAGTTCTCATCCGCGAGCTCGTTGATCACGGTTTCACTGGCCGACCACAGCATTGCCCCCGATGCACCGAGCAGGAATCGCATGGGAAACCAGGCATAAACGTCTTGGACTAAGCCCAGCGCGATCAAAGTTGCCGCAGCCAGTAGCGTTGCCTGTTGCATCACACGTGCAGCACCAGCTCTTAGGATCAGCCGTGGCATCAACGGTGCGAGCAAAACGCCGGCGCTCGCCTGAGCAACGATGCTCAGGCCGATAACGGTCTTGCTAATACCCTGTCCGTCGAGAACCAGCGACAGCAGCGGCAACGTCAATCCGTATACCAGGTTAACGACGACCATCGACGCGATGACGGCGGCCAGGCTTCGTTTGCGAACCGATAAGAGTGTGTCGAAGATGGTTGTCTCCGCTTTCGTAGGAGTAGGGCAACTGTGTCATCATAAGCGCCCGGTCACGGCGACCGCCAGCAATCTGGTTTCCGAATAACGAATCACAGGCATATGTTTCTTGAGAAAGACAACACCAATCCCAACTGAGACGGTCACGAACGTTATTGCGGAAAACAGGTTACCGCGCCAGGTCGGGGAGGAATTCCGTCGCCTGCTCCGTTCGGGGTATCAACTTCGGGCCGACGGCCAGGCCAAATCGGATCCGCCCAAACTGTTGCGTAGCGGTTATACGCCGAAGTACGAAATCCAGTTGTTTGGCACACGCTATTTTCTGTGTAATCAGCGTGATGCTATCGGACTTAAAGCGGTGCCTGCCTACGTGCTACCGGCGCCTCAGTACCAGCGCGTTAAGCCGACCATTTATGCACGGGTTTTCTACAAGGATTCCTCGTTGGTGTGGCGCTCCGCATCGCATTACATTAATACGCCTGAAGAGCAGTGGATAGGGAAGGGCACCGTCCGGTTTCAACGAAAAAGGGGCAGGAGCGAATGGGCCAGCGCCGAGGAAACCACCGATCTGCCGTTCGAGATTCAAGCGGCATTGGATGATGTCAGTCAGCGCGGGCGCCTTAAACAAAACGACACTCGAATAATGACACAGGTCCTGCGGAATGCGCCGTTCGACCGGGTTTGGCCGTATCAGGATTTCGAAGCGCCTCGCGTGCGCGCGATGAAAGTTAAGGCAAATCGAATCAACAATAATCGGAGTATTGCGTGGTTTATCGACGACGATGTTCCGGAAACGTTACAAATCGAAACTGGCTTCGAACCCGATTTTGACGCCGTCATCGACGTTTCCCGATCGCGTAGCTCGATGTACGGCGGCAAGATACGGAAATTTCGGATTGCATCAGGAAACCGGCGCATTCAGTACCTGTTTGTCGCCGGGCCACAACATGTTTGGCTGGTGAATCCGCAGGCGTTTACCGTTGAGCTATCGAGTTATGGCCTGCGAACCGTCGACGTGATTGCGGACGAGGAACTGTGTATCCCTGGCTACGAGTTTTTTAATTTCACCGAGGCGGGCGAAATCGATGACCAGATTCCACCCGGATTTGCGGGCCCGATATGCCCATTCGATCCGGATCGTGCAGATGCGTCGCCCTGGAATGAGCGCCTGCCGATCATTAAGTCATTTCGACGCTTGGTGCTCGACAAGGGTGTTGCCGCGCATAAATAATACAATTCGGACATTATTCAGTTCGGAGGCGACGCCAATTTTCTCGCGAAAATGCGGAACGTTAGAAGACCCAAGGCTGAAACTGGGACCGGCATCGCAGATTTGGAGAGAGCGAAAGTTCTAAGGTCTTTGTCGGCAACTTTTTGGCTCAATTACCATGCTCTTGAAGCAATTACTCGAGTCACCTAAGACCTCCTCAAAGTTGGTCGTTTTCGACCCTTTTCGGGATCTGGAGCAGGAGGAGATGGTCAAGGAGGTTATTGGCCTGGCCAACGCCGACGTTGATGGCCCCCGAAACATCCTGTTTGGAATCAATGCGGGCGCCGCTGTAGGCAGCGGTATTGTCGGTATCGCTGATAGCGATATGGCGGATCTAAAGAAAGCCCATCGGCTGTTATCGAAACTCATCGAACCGGTTCTCCACCTGGCTTTCATCTACGACAGGATTAACGGCAAGCTCGTTGGCACGCTCGAGATCGACGGCTGCGATGACGGACCTTATGTCGTCGGAAATGATTTTTCCGATGAACTTTCGTGCGATCAGTGCTGGATTCGAGAGGGTTATGAGCTTCGCGCCATCGACCCCGCCGACCTTGCTCCGAGCAACCCACCCAAGGCGGCCAAAAAACCCGCCAAGATGAGTGAACCGCCGCCGATCAAGGTGGGATTCAATGACGATCCGGACTGTATTCTCCTTGAGATGCCCATACCCGATACTTCGAATCCGCCGTTCTCCAAGGGAGAACGGAAGGCCAAGCAGCCCTCGGATTTTAGAAAAGCAATCAAAGAGACGATCGGTACAGTAACTACCCGAATATTGAAATTGGGGCGACCACGAACGCAGGGTTCTGCTGCGGAGTCCGACAAACGCGAGACGGATACGCAGGTCAATGAATTCGAGGGATCCGAAAAAATAATTACCGACGCCGATAATCACTACTTCTTCGAAGAAAAAGCATTGAAACTGAATCTGGCGGTGTGCAACAAGGGTTCAGAGAGCATTGAGGATGTAAGCATCGAACTCGGCTTCCCGCGACCTTTGGATTTCAATGTGGCAGATCGCCTATATAGCAATCCGTTCGACAAACGCTCATCGAATGCGGCCAATAATTCAGGTTACCCGGAAGTAAAATGTCGCGATGACGCCATACTGGTTCACAGCCGGATCGGCGTTCTTGCTCCTGACAGCCCGGCAAAGGTGTTCAAATGCGCGCTGCGTCTGGTGGTTGGTCCAGGCATGCAGCGACGGAAAATAGCGGTCAACTACAAACTGCGTGCGCAGAACGGGCAACGTCTCGCTAAGGGTCGCTTGAAGATCAAATTTGCCCGCGTAACTCCCTGACCGAACCGAGCGCCTATCGCTCGCACTCGACCGTGCTGCGATACAGCTACTGATCCAAGCTACAATCGACTGGCAGCCGCGCAATGGCTGCTGCTGACTGAATATAGGGATCAACGTTTCATGACGGTATCCGGTACTAATTTCGGCAAGGCGGCCGCAGACTACGGCACTTTTCGGGCCGGATTTCCGGAGTCGATTTTTGGTCGGCTCGCCGAATTCGATGTTGGACTGTCGGGTCAGACCGTAACGGATCTCGGGACCGGAACCGGAACATTAGCGCGCGGATTTGCACTCAGGGGCTGCAAGGTAATCGGCGTTGATCCTGATGCGCGAATGATCGGTAAGGCAAAGGAGCTGGATCGCCAGAACAAGGTCAACATCAGATACGTGGAGGCGAAAGCCGAGTCGACGGGCCTGGATGGCGGCGCTGCCGATGTTGTGACGGCAGGTCAATGTTGGCACTGGTTCGATGGGCCCCGGGCAATTGCCGAGGTGATTCGCCTGCTGAAGCCTGGCGGCAAGCTTGTCATTGCCAACTTCGATTGGCTGCCGCTGGCCGGCAACATGGTCGAGGCGACGGAGGAGTTGATAATGCAGTACAACCCTGACTGGCATTTTGCTGGCGGTCTCGGCATGTACCCGCAGTACCTTCGGGTCTTGAGCGAGGCGGGTATTCAAAATATTCAGACGTTTTCTTATGACTTGGATGCGTCCTACACGCCAGCGGCATGGAGGGGCCGTATCCGAGCGAGTGCGGGCGTCGCCGCACTGGATGCGGACTCAGCTCGCAACTTTGATGCGGACCTTGCGACGTTGCTTTCCACTCGGTTTCCGTCGAATGTTCTTGCTATACCCCATCGCGTGTTCGCGATAGTCGCGGAGGCCGTAAGCAGGTAACCGGGATGAATGACTTGGGAAATAGACTGCCTGAACAAGCTGTATACTATAATATAAACAATAACTTAGGAAGAGAACTTGAGGTGATATATCAAATATTAGCGAAGCTACTTCTTGTGTCTGCCTGCTTGTCCGCCGCTGTTCTCACGCATGCCGCGGAAACGAAGCCTGCACCGGGTGAGGAACGCGCGTTTGCCGCCATGAAAGCGGGCATTGATATTCCGGCGCCGGCGCCAGCCCGGCCTGTCGGCGAAGGGGAGGGGCCTTTTGACCTGCTCGTAATTAAGGACGTGGTGCTCATCGATGGTGCGGGCGCTCCGCCGCGTGGGCCGGTGACAATCACCATTGAGGGCAATCGGATAGCCAGCATCAAGAATGAGCCGCCGGAGGAGATTGCTGATGGCAATACACACGTAATCGATGGCAAAGGCATGTACGCGATGCCCGGGCTGGTCGATGCGCACGCGCATGCGGGCAATCCGATGCAGGGCCTCGCGGGTCCGGTGGTACCGCCTGAGTACGTTTTCAAACTGTGGATGGGCCACGGCATCACGACGGTGAGGGATGTCGGTGCCGTTATGGGACTCGATTGGACGGTCAGTCACAAGGAACGCAGCGCTGCGAACGAGATAACGGCACCCCGAATATTCGTTCACAGCATGTTTCCCGGCGGTGAGGTCGTCGATGAGAAGGGCGCGCGTGAATGGACCGCGACTGTCATTAGGCGCGGCGCCGATGGTGTAAAACTGCGTGGCGCGACCGAGGCGGCCAGCCGGGCGGTCATTGACGAAACAAAACGCTTGGACAAAACGACGTCCAATCATCATGACCAGGTCGGTGTATACAAAGTCAATGTGCTGACGAGCGCTCGTTGGGGCCTGGACAGCATGGAGCATTGGTATGGATTGCCGGAGGCCTTGTTCGAGGATAAGACCATTCAGGACTATCCGCCTGACTACAACTACGCCGATGAGCAGTGGCGCTTCGGACAGGCCGGCAGGCTGTGGAAACAGGCGGCCGCTCCCGGATCCGACAAATGGCAGGCGGTATTGAATGAGTTGGTGACGCTCGATTTCACGCTCGTGCCGACCTTCACGATCTACGAAGCCAATCGCGATGTTGTTCGGGCGCGCGATCGCGAGTGGCATGCCGACTACACGTTACCGGCCTTGGGCAAGTTCTTCATGCCGAACCCTGAGCTGCACGGCTCGTATCACTTCGATTGGACAACCACGGACGAGGTCGAGTGGGGTCGGAATTTCCACCTGTGGATGCAGTTTATCAATGACTACAAAAACGCCGGTGGTCGTGTCGCGACCGGATCCGATGCAGGGTTTATCTTCAAGGTGTACGGATTCGCGCTGATTCGGGAGCTCGAACTGTTGCAGGAAGCTGGCTTTCATCCGCTCGAAGTCGTGCAAGCAGCGACCTTGAACGGGGCAGAACTCATCGGAGTGGACGCAGAAATCGGCTCTGTCGTGCCCGGCAAGAAGGCGGACATAATACTCATCGATGAGAATCCTGTGCAGAATTTCAAAGTGTTGTACGGCACGGGTCACATGCGACTGAACAGGGATAGCGGGGAGCTCGAGCGCGTAGGCGGTGTCCGATTCACGATCAAGGATGGAATTGTCTGGGACGCCAGAGCGCTACTGGCCGACGTCCGGGAGATGGTGCGCGAGGCCAAGACTAGCAAGACTGACTAGCCGTGGTAATTTGCAGCCCGTCAATGAACAGGATAATTTTCTTAGATGATTCGGGATCAAATCTGATTTCGAGACGCCTACTCATGAAAAAAGTTGCCACCGCACTGGTCGCGCTCGTCGCCATAGAGCACCTGTACATTCTGGTTCTGGAGATGTTTCTTTGGACCAAGCCAGCCGGACTACGCGCGTTCGGGCTCACTCCGGAGTTTGCTGAACAAACCGTTGTACTCGCCGCGAATCAGGGCCTCTACAATGGGTTTCTTGCAGCCGGTTTGATCTGGAGCCTTTTTCGCAAAGAGGAAGGGTCTTCGCTTCGAGTGTTTTTTCTGGGTTGCGTAATTGTTGCCGGCGTTTTTGGTGCGATAACGGCGAAGCCGTCTATCCTGTATGTGCAAGCCGCTCCTGCTTTGATCGCGCTGATTGTGACGCTACTTGCACGCCGATAGCCGCTCAGGGTGAGTCTCGACCGAATCTCTGATCGATAGCGAATTACAAGCCGATGAAAGACCTGTATCTCAAGAAAAATTCGCTTTTCTTGTACTTCCTGATCGCCTTTGCTTTGCCCATCGTCACAACCATCATCGTTGCACTTGTGGCGGGTTCACCCTCGGGTCTCGTGGTCAATGAAATATCTGCTGCGGCCGTGGTGGTTCTAATGGCGATGGTCCATGCGCCTACGATCGCGGCCATCATTGTGGTATTCCGAAGCCAGGGTTTTAAGGGCATTAGGGTCTTGTTTCAGCAGTTGAAATACTGGAAATTCGCACCCCATTGGTATCTCAAGGCAATTCTGATTTTTCCGGCAACCATGCTGGCTGTCCTGTTTGCACTTTCCTTGTTTTCCTCCAGTTTTACCCCGGTTTTGTCGTTGAGTGTCATGGCCTTCGGCGCTTTGTTCAGCGCACTATGGGAGGAAATCGGCTGGACGGGTTTCGCGACGCCCGTCATGCTGAAGAGGTTCAGTCCCCTGAAGGTCGGGCTGCTCCTCGGATTCTTGCATGCCATGTGGCATTTGGCCGCCAGTATTTATGGGGCGGGCGCGTTTCACAGCAACCTGTTCATTGTTAATTTTCTGGCTACGTCCGTTGGCATTGTTGGGCTGCGGATTGTCACGATCTGGATCTATATGCGCACGAGCAGCTTGGTTTTGGGCTGGCTAACGCACGCGAGTTTTACGGGTGGGCAATTGTTATTGGTCTCGCTCGATCTGACATCGCGCGAGACAATTGTTTGGAATTCGGCGTTTTCTTTTTCCGTGATTGGGACTGCTGTTCTTCTGGTCACATGGAACAAGGGTTTGATGCGTAGCTGATCGTTCAAATTGATGCGCGCGCTCGATTTGGTATTCTGGTGGTGTGACGACGAAACAGGTGGCGGCCATGTCCAACTATATTGATCCTGAGCGCGAACAGTTCGAAGCTTTC
>Ga0255052_10000879_pt1 | contig 23389 bp, 19 predicted proteins | sample JV7_2_21_MG_FD_188632 | JGI IMG/M metagenome (GOLD analysis project Ga0255052, IMG submission 188632) | Seawater microbial communities from Jervis Inlet, British Columbia, Canada - JV7_2_21 | ecosystem: Environmental > Aquatic > Marine > Inlet | place: Canada: British Columbia | collected... | reverse complement strand
CATGGTCATCCCCCAACTGGTGGTTGACGTTGTCCCATACGCCTCGAGTCCCGCGATCGTTTCTTCTGCGAGTGCCACAACCCTCGTTTTCGAGTCATACTCCGACCCTGGCTCGTTGAAGCCAAGGTGGCCGTTGGTACCCAGCCCGAGAATTGTCAGGCCAATCCCTTCCTCGGCAATCGCCCTGGAGTAACGCTTGCACTCAGCATCGAGATCACCTGCCTGCGGGTCGAGCCTGTCGAACGACGGAGGAGCGTCGAGGCGAGAAAAGAGCATCTCATCGAGCATGACATCGCAACGACCCGGGTCACCAGGCTCCAATCCGAACTCGTCGAGCAGGAACACCTTCGCCGCCGAGAAGTCGGCGTGGCCTGAGATCGCTCGGTAAACCGGCCTCGGGGTGCTCCCGGTGGGCAGGCACATGGTCAGGTCGGACTTTTCAGATAAACGTTCTGCCCACAAGTCAGCAACGGCCGCGGCCCAGTCGCCATGCGGGAGAACTTCGAGCTGGAACGTCACCCTTCGGTCACGAGGTCGAAAATCGAGCCGGTGTCTTTGTCGCTGAGTATCAGCTTCCGGCGGCCATCTGGCAGCAATTCCTCTTTGACGATCGCGTGTCCGTCATGTTGCGCAGCGTCTTTGGCGATCCGTGGCGTCACCTCACCACGCCACTCGACGTCGACCGTCTCCCATTGCTTTGACTCGGCCGATCGGTAGGCAGCGTCCATGACCGCGTTGACGATGTAGCCGTCGTAGAACGTCTCCCTTGGCGCCTTGTCCTGCTCCATCGATTCGAACATGTCCGTGAACATATCGACATACCCGAGCTCTGCGACCTCATCCCCAACGGGGAATAGCCAGCCTTCCGATGACTCGGCCTTCTCGGCTACGTAGCCACCACCTCCGCCTGAGGTGTACATCTCAAAGCCGGTGCGGAGGAAGTGGTTGAGCCAGATCGTCCCTTCGGTGCCGGCCACCTCGTCCCTGAGGTCCATGCCACCCCGGAACGACCAGCTCACTTCGAACTGGCCCAGAGCACCCGACTCGAAGCGAATCAACCCGACCGCGTTGTCTTCAGCTTTGATTGGGTGGACGAGAGTGTCTGCCCAACACATGACCTCGACAGGACGGTTGCCCTTCCCGACAAAGCTGCGGATGATCTCGATGCAGTGGCAACCAAGGTCGACAATGGCACCGCCCCCGGCTTTGTCCTTGTCCCAGAACCAGGCGCTGTGCGGACCGGGATGGGTTTCCCTCGACCGGGCCCACGTAACGTCCCCGATGCTGCCGTTCTCAACTGAGGTGACTGCTTTGAGTGTCTTCGGCGTGTAGACGAGATCCTCCAGGTATCCGGCGAAGACTCCCGCAGACTCGACCTTGTCGACTATTCGCTTCGCCTCTTCACCGCTCCTTGCCAACGGTTTGGTGCAAAGCACGGCTTTGCCGGCGTCGGCGATCTGAGAGATGACATCTTCATGCATGAAGTTCGGAAGAGCGACCACGACAACATCCGTGTCGGGATGATTGATCGCATCTTCGAGAGACGTCGTGTACTCATCGATTCCCCATCTCTCTGCGAACGCCGCACCGCGTTCATCGGAGCGTGAGTAAACGGTGGCGACCCGGTCACGACTGCGCTGGGCATGGAGAGTCATGGTGTAGAACTCACCGATCAGGCCGGTGCCAAGCATCGTGACGTTGTGCGATTGCATCAAGGTGCTCCTTTGAGTATCTGTATTGGACAATCAGCGACGGCACACGATACGCAACATCAGGCGTGTCGTAGTAATCCGACCACAATCCCCTCGCTGAGAGCCTGCCACGACGCCTCGATGACGTTCTCGTGAACCCCGATGGTCCCCCAGGCCGACTCATGATCGGAGGTCTCGATGAGGACCCGAACCCGGGCCGATGTCCCGTCCTCACTGTCGAGTACCCGCACCCGGTAGTCGGTTAGCCGGAGGTCATCGACACCCGGATACCGGTTGCTCAGCGCACCACGCAGCGCCTGATCCAGGGCATGCACCGGTCCGACACCCTCGCCGACGCTGACCCGCCGTTCTCCGTCGACCACCAACTTCACCGTGGCTTCGGATACCACGTCCTGCTCGGCTCGCCGGTCGGACTGGACCCGAAAGGACTCGAGAGAGAAATAGGGGTTCTCCCAACCCGTCATCGCCCGCACCAGGAGCTCGAAAGAACCATCGGCAGCCTCGAAGTGATAGCCCAGGTGCTCGAGTTCCTTTACCTTCTCCACGATCAGGCCGGCGGTTTCCTCACTGACTTCCAGACCAAGCTCGTCGACCTTTGAAAGCACCGATGCCTTGCCCGCAAGCTCGCTGACCACCATCCGGGTGCGGTTGCCCACTTGAGCCGGCTCCTCATGCTCGTATGCATCGGGCCGACGCGCCAGAGCAGATGTATGAAGCCCTGCCTTGTGGGTGAAGGCTGACGTTCCCACGTAGGGACGATGCGGGTCCAGCGTGATGTTGACGATCTCTGCGATGTGGTGCGAGATGGGGGCGAGAAGTCCGAGGTCCCCTGTGATCGCCTTTCGGCCCATCTTGAGCTGAAGGTCGGGGATCAGGGTGGACAAGTCGGCATTGCCGGTCCGTTCGCCGTAGCCGTTGACACATCCCTGGACCTGTCTCACCCCGAGCTCGACGGCGGCGATCGACGATGCGACAGCGGTTCCCACATCGTTGTGAAAGTGGACGCCGACGTGGCCCTCGGGCATCGCCTCCTGAACTGAGGCGATGGACGTAAGGGTCTGAGCAGGCAGCGAGCCACCATTGGTGTCGCAAAGGACAATTCGCTCTGCACCGGAATCATGGGCGGCTTGCAGTACCGACATTGCGAACTCGGGATTTGACTCGTAGCCGTCGAAGAAGTGCTCGGCGTCGAAGAAGACCCTGCGGTCATGACCCTTGAGGTATTCGATCGACTCGGCCACCATCCGCACTCCCTCGTCGAGGTCGACACGGAGAGCCCCGGTGACGTGATAATCCCACGCCTTGCCGACGATGCAGATGAACTCGGTTTCTGCGGCGAGAAGAGCCTGCAGTTGGGGGTCGCTTTCGACCTCGCCTCTGGGCTTTCGCGTCGATCCGAATGCCGTGAGTGTCGAGTTGGTCAGGTCCAGCTCGGATCGGGCTCTCTCGAAGAACTCGGTGTCCTTCTGGTTGGCGCCGGGCCACCCACCTTCGATGAACGCCACGCCGAGGTCGTCAAGCAAACGGGCGACTCTCAGCTTGTCGCCAACAGTCAGGCTGATTCCTTCCTGCTGGGAGCCGTCCCGCAGCGTTGTGTCGTAGATCTCTAGTTCCATCTGCTTCTCCGAGGCCTGCCAATAAGAAAACCCTCTGCTGGGCAGAGGGCGATTGTCACAGACCGGTAGTGGTCTGCGCGCTATTCGATAATGATGCTGGTTGTCGGGCGTTCCATCAGGCGGGAAGTATGGCTGGCATATCCGCTTGGGTCAACACGCCGGGGGGATACAGGTGACACTTGAATCCTGTCGCGAGTTCCGTTCTCTTGGCGAATAACGGCACTCATGTGTGCCTCGTCAGGGATACATAATGATTCTCTTATGTCAAGGTGCCGGCGGTTTGTGGACAGGACTGGGATGGGTCACACCTGATTGGTGGACAAGCTCTTATTAGGTCACACGGTCCGCCAAGAACGGTCTGGGTGGGGTCGACAGGTCATTATCAGGACAGCATCAGCGATGTGTCAGCCGGTTTGATTGGGTCAGACCCCACCCGGATCTTAAGGGGTTGGGGGTAACTGCTCGAACAGTGTCGCTCCTTCCACTCGCTTCGGGTAAACAGGGTGGCATCCACCACTGCCACACAGAATGGGAATCAATCAGCTGACTCAATCAGCCCAATCGGGGTCCTCGCCGCCTGACAGGATGCGTGCCATACGGCCCACATCATCCCTCCCAGCCGGTTATGTGCGGGTCGGTTCTGGTCACTGTGGTTTCAGCCGTTGACAGTGAACAGGGTTGATGCGTGTTCGGGAAAAACCTCGTTGGGATCGTCGGACAGTTGAAAGCAGATGAGAGCGTGCAGTCCGACCCTGTTGAGAGTGACGGTGAGTGGGTGTTCGATGCCTCGTGTTCTCTCAGAGTTTAAGTACGGCGAGTACCTGTCTTCCTCCTCGTCCGACACGGCGAAGACCCCTTCGAAGATGTCCTCTGTACTGGTTCCCTCATCAACCTTGCGAACTGCGAACCCAATATCCAATCCCTCGGTTGCGTTTATGAACGTGAAGGTCACGGCTGAATTCACATCGAATTCAGTAGGTCCCTCATAGGAACATCCGTCATTGTGGCGGACGGTAATGCCTCCGAGGATCGGAGCAATGGTCGTTGAAGTCGATTCTTGAAGCTGGGTCGTGGTAGTTACGAGAGTCGTCGTTGAAGTTGTCGGTTGAGCTGCAACAGACGCCAACACCGACTGGGTAGTCGTCGGTTCTCCATTGGTGATTACTCCGCCACATGCCGAAACGACCAGGGCAGCAATCAGCATGACTATTGGTAATCGCATCCTCACCTCCTCGACAAGAACAAACGAACCTACCGATTATCTACCCACCGGGCCGCACATAACGGCACTCGGAAGCATGAAACGGTGACACGTACTGGTGCTAGGTTCCGTCGACTGTCAAAGGAGTCATGTGCGTCCATCCAGCGAACTAGAGGCGGTCGTTAGACGGTTTCTCGATGCTCGTGTCGCCCTGGATGTTGACGCAATGAAGGCTCTGAATTCCAAATCTCAGTATCTGCGGCAGATTGGTAGCGATCGCGACGAATGGAATCAGGGTTTCGACGACACGGTCCAGTCGTGGATCGACAGCCAGTTCCAGGATTCTTGGCAGGTCGCAGATGCGTCTCTGTTGAGGATCGAGGCTTATGAGAACGGGGATACGGGTTGGGCAGCCGTGGAACAAGAGCGGACACTGGTCAACGGACACGTCTTCGTCTTTCGAATCACCATGGTGTTTGCGCTGGAGACATATTCATGGAAGCTTGTTCAGATTCACTTCTCTGTTCCGGTCGCCGATGAACAAGTCGTCGGTGTCGAACTGACCGCGTCTCTTAATGAACTACTGACATCGATGGACAGCGAGACTGCAGCTAAGTCGGCCCTCGATGGGTCGCTCGGCACGGCGACCATTGTTTTCACGGATGTCGTCGGATCCACGTCTCTATCGCAAGCGATGGGAGATCGGGCCTGGTCCGATCTAATAACAACACACTTCGACACTGTTCAGGGCATCGTGGTTGATCAAAGCGGTGTTGTTGCCAAGACAATCGGAGACGGAGGGATGTACGTCTTTCCCTCAGGAGTCTCGGCTCTCACGGCGGCGATCGAGATACAGCGATCGACGGCCACCTCTGCAGGCAACGGGCTGCGCCTTAGAGTCGGAGTCCACACAGGAGATGTCGTTCGTAGCCAGACCGACTTCCTGGGCCTCACAGTGAACAAGGCGGCCCGGGTGGCTGCAGCTGCCCAGGGTGGCCAGATCCTCGTTTCGGCGTCAACAGTTGACATGATCAATGACACCGAATTCGACTTCGACGAACCAATCGTTGCTGAACTCAAAGGGATCTCTGGAACCCATGTCCTTCGACCACTCCTCTGGCAGGAGTCCAGCCAAACAGCCCGCACATAACGGCACTTATGTCCGCCTGAGTCAGGGCATCATGAGGGATACATAATGCCGGTTATGGGGCGGGGTTGGGGGACTAGTTCTCCAGGGGAGACGATGCCTGCCTGCTTACCGGGTCGATCTCACGGTGCCTGGCAGAGATCGCCACCCACGATCGCAGCTACTCTCGCGCAACGCTCTTGCTGAGCCTCAGAGACAACCTCTCCCAGATTCACTCTAGGGCCAACGTTCACCCCGGTGAGGTGGTGGCCCGGTCGGCTTCATCCCTACGTGACGGGGTCTTCGAACGATTCAGTCGAAGCGACGAATCGAGAAGTAGAGCTAGCGGCAGGAGCGGGCTGGGTCTGGCCATCGCACGTGAGATCTTCGAGGCACACGGCGGAACGATTGAGGTTGTTGATGGGAAGCTGCCCGGGGCATGTTTCGAGGTGCGTCTATCCCGGCCGCCTACGTCGACCGACTAACTCGAAACCCGTCGTGATACCCTCACCACGGGAGCATTCGGACCTCCCCAAGACGTCCAGTCACAGGAGCAAAGCACGTGGTTGACGAATTCTTTACTGACGTCCCCGGGCCCATCGGGTACCGTGGCCTCGAATCGTCAGACCCATGGTCGTACAAGGTATATCAGCCGGATCGGCTGGTCCTCGGCAAGCGGATGGAGGACCATATGAGGGTCGCCGTCTGCTTCTGGCATTCGTTCAACTGGCCGGGCAACGACGTCTTTGGAGCAGGCACTTTCGATCGTCCCTGGCTCGACGGAGCCGGAGATCCAATGATTGCAGCACACCAGAAGATGGACGCAGCATTTGAGTTCGTCTCCAAGCTGGGAGTGCCCTTCTTCTGCTTCCACGATGTCGATATTGCCCCGCAGGGTGAGACGTTTGTCGAGTCGGCGCGAAACCTCGAGGTCATGGTCGGCTATGCCGAGGAGAAGATGGCCGAAACGGGACTTCGTCTTCTCTGGGGCACGGCCAACCTGTTTTCGCATCCGAGATACGCAGCAGGTGCGGCCACCAATCCCGACCCGGCCGTCCATGCCTACGCAGCCGCCCAGGTCAAACATGCACTCGAATCCACCCATCGTCTCGGTGGTAGCAACTACGTGCTCTGGGGAGGAAGGGAAGGCTACGAAACCCTCCTCAACACCGACCTGGCCCAGGAAGGCACCCAACTAGCACGGTTCCTGACAATGGTCGCCGAGCACAAGCGCATGATCGGATTTGAGGGAACCCTGCTGCTCGAGCCGAAGCCTTCCGAGCCGACAAAGCACCAGTACGACTACGACTCGCAGACGGTCCATGGCTTCCTGGAGCGGTTCGATCTGGCCGACGAATACAAGGTCAACATCGAAGGCAACCACGCAACACTTGCCGGTCACAGCTTCCACCACGAGGTCGCCTACGCGGTATCGCATGGCATCTTCGGCTCGATCGACGCCAATCGCGGCGACCCGCAAAACGGCTGGGACACCGACCAGTTCCCCAATTCCGTCGACGAGCTGTCCCTCATAATCTACGAGATCCTGATGGGTGGCGGCTTTGGTAGTGGAGGCTTCAACTTCGACACGAAGCTGCGTCGCCAGTCCCTCGACCGCACCGACCTCTTTCACGGCCACATCGGGGGGATCGACGCCCTGGCCAAAGCGCTTCTCGTCGCCGCGGACCTCATCGAGTCGAGAACCCTCTCCGGGCCCCGGGCCGAGCGTTATGCGGGATGGTCTGGAGATCTCGGAAAGGGAATACTCTCCGGCTCCGAGAGTGTCGAGTCGCTCGAAGCCAGGGTGATGTCAGGGGAACTGGACCCGACACCGGTCTCGGGACGGCAGGAGTACCTCGAGAACCGTGTGAATCAGACAATCTGGGCCTCCGAAAGCTGAACGATTGCAGGACGCCATTGTGTCCGAGATCGAAATCGAAATCGGCCAGTACCGAATCAAGACGACCAATTCCTACGGGCCTCGCATAGTCGGCACCCGCAGAGAGGGCAGTCCTGAGATGTTGGCTCGGCTGCCTGACGACGTCGCAATCGATCTGGACGAAGGGGGCGCCTACCTTTTCCGCGGAGGTCACCGGCTCTGGGCCGCCCCCGAGGTGCCAGCAATCACCCATGCCCCCGACGATCATCAGTGCGAGGTGACCGAAAGCGGTGAGGGACTAACGATCAAAGCGCCTCCCGACCAGGCGGGCTTGGTCAAGGAGTTGAGGGTCACAGCTGATGAGGACGCTCTTGTTATTGACCACACGATCACAAACGCCGGATCCGCCGACATCACACTTGCTCCATGGGGGATCACCCAGTTTCGACTCGGAGGAACGGCCCTTCTCCCCCTTGCCGCACCCGGGCCATCGACCGGCCTCCAGGCCGATCACAACATGGTTCTCTGGCCATACACCGACCTCAGCGACGACCGGCTCACCTGGACGGAGACAGCCGTACTCATCAAGGCTTCCCCGGGTGAGAAACTCAAGATCGGATCCGGCCCCAATCCGGGACATCTCGGCTACTTCTACGACAGGCATCTGTTCACCAAGATGGTCAGTCCGGCCGAAGAGGACGAGTATCCGGACATGGGAGCCGTCGGTCAGGTTTTCGTCAACGAGGACTTCTGCGAGTTGGAGAGTGTCGGGCCGATCGACACCCTGTCTCCAGGCTCATCGACCTCGCTTCAGGAGACATGGATGATCTCTGAGTGCCCAAACATCGAAACGGCCGGTCGACTCGTGTTGAATCGGAGGTCATCGTGAGTTTCGTCATCGGAATCGACACCTCGACCACCGCCACCAAGGCGGTGCTCATAGACCGTGAAGGCAGTGTCGTGGGTGTCGGCTCGGCGTCCTACGACTACGAAACTCCCGCACCTTTGTGGTCGGAGCAGGACCCGCATCTCTGGTGGGACGGCACAGTGACAGCAATCCGGCAGGTCATGGGCGAGCGCGAGATTGCTCCCTCGGATGTGAAGGCGGTCGGCTTGACCGGCCAGATGCACGGTTCAGTGCTCCTCGACAAGGACGGCGAAGTCGTCCGTCCCGCCATTCTCTGGAACGACCAGAGAACCGAATCTGAGTGCGACGAGATCCGTGGCCTCGTCGGCCACAGGCGTCTTATCGAAGTGACCGGCAACGACGCTCTCACCGGCTTCACAGCTCCAAAGCTGTTGTGGGTACGATGAAACGAGCCGGAGAACTGGGCCCGGGTCAGCCAGATTCTTCTTCCCAAGGACTACGTGCGCTTTCGACTCACCGGGGAGTACGCCAGCGATGTGGCCGGCGGATCAGGGACGATTCTGTTTGATCTTGGATTGAGAACCTGGTCGCCAGAGATTCTCGACGCCCTCGAGATCGACCCGGCACTGCTACCTGCCACCTTTGAAGGCCCCGAGATCACCGGAACCATCTCGGCCACCGCAGCCGAGGCCACCGGACTGAATCCGGGAACTCCGGTAGTGGCCGGGGGCGGTGATCAATCGGCCAATGCCGTTGGCGTCGGTGCGGTTTCTCCGGGCGTCGTCGCGTTATCTCTGGGAACGTCAGGCGTGGTCTTCGCCACCACCGATGGCCCCCAAGTCGAGCCGGATGGGCGTGTCCACGCCTTCTGTCATGCCGTTCCAGAGCGCTGGCACATGATGGGTGTGATGCTCTCCGCCGCGGGAAGCCTCCGCTGGCTACGCGACACGGTCGCACCCGACTCGAGTTTCGACGATCTCGTGGGGCCGGCGGCGGAGGTGTCGCCCGGCAGCGACGGTCTCCTGTTCCTCCCCTACCTGACCGGTGAGCGAACCCCTCACCCCGACCCTCAGGCGAGGGGAGCCTTTGTTGGTCTGACAGTCAGGCACGACATCAGGCATCTCACCAGATCCGTCTTGGAGGGCGTGGCTTTTGGGCTCAGGGATGGCTTCGACCTGATGATCGATTCTGGTGTCCCCGCGCCTACCCAGATCCGAGCATCTGGCGGCGGGATACGGAGTCCGCTCTGGCGCCAGATCCTGGCCGATGTGCTCGACGCCGAGATCGCCACGGTGCAGACCGAGGAGGGTGCAGCCTACGGAGCAGGCCTCCTTGCCGCTGTCGGGGCAGATTGGTTTGGCTCCGTTGAGGAAGCTTGCGCCGCCTCGGTCGTCACACAGAAAGTCGCCACGCCTTCAGGGCTAGGCCCGACTTACGCGAAGGCTCATGCCCGCTATCGATCTCTGTATCCGGCTCTGGCCCCGACGTTTCACGCCCTGTCGGAATAGGCGAAGAGACCTACCCCCAGGAGGTCTCCGTCACCGGCCTCAGTGCGACCTCGAGAATTCGATGGTTCCTCGGCCGGGTGACGACAAAGGCAACGACTTCGGCAACATCCTCAGGCGACATCATCCCACCGAGCTCGGGCATGTCAGGGGTCCTCCCCCTGCCCATAGCGAAGTCGGTAGCCACACCACCGGGTGCAACATTGGTGCACCTGACTCCGCTTTCCCGAAGCTCGTGATCCAGCGCCCGGGTCAGCCCGATCTGGGCGAATTTCGAGGCTGAGTAGACGGCCTCCAGCGGAAGGCCCCGTCTTCCCGCCTCACTGGCCAGCATGACGATGTCCGCTGCATCACTTTCGACTAGATGAGGAAGAGCGGCCTTGATCGAGTAGAGGGCGCCCTTGACGTTGACATCGATCATCTCCTCCATCTGATCTGCTGGCAGATCGAGGAATGGCCCGTAAGCACCAACACCTGCGTTGACTACGAGAATGTCGAGACCGCCGAACTTCTCAACCGTGGCTTCGACAATGGCAACCATTGCATCCGCATCCCGAACGTCAGCCGGTTGGGCGACTGCACTTTCGATGCCGAGGTCATCACCACTGCGTGATGCGAGACCGAGTCGAGCGCCCTCGGCCGACAACGAGTGTGCCACCGCGGCGCCAATGCCACGACTCGCTCCGGTTATGAGCGCGACTTTGCCGTCGAGTTTCCCCATTTTCATACTCCTTGTTGTGACTTGGTGAACGTCACCCGTGAATCTGATCGAGGTCCAAGTCGGTGACCTCTCCGGGCAGTTTCCCGACGATGATCATCGCCAGGACCTCATCCATCGTGACGTCTTCCTTGTTGACTGTGCCCACCAGCTTGCCCTGAAGCATGACGCTGATCCGGTCGGCCATATCGAACACGTCGTGAATGTCGTGGGAGATGAGGATTATCCCGATCCCCTCCGCTTTCAGCTGCCGGATCAACTCCCTGACCTGTTCGGTCTCGGCCGGGCCCAGCGCAGCGGTCGGCTCGTCCATGATCAGAATTCGAGCGTTGAAGTAGACCGCCTTGGCAATGGCCACAGATTGCCGCTGCCCACCGGACAGCGACTGAACCGGGACCCTGAAGTTCTCGAACTTGGGATTGAGACGACCCATCACCTCTCTCGTGGCGCTTTCCATGGCCGAATCGTCCAGCGTCTTCCACCGGGTCAGCATCTCGCGACCGAGAAACATATTGGCCGGGGCATCCACGTTCTCGGCGAGAGCGAGAGTCTGATAGATGGTCTCGATCCCGAGCTCCTTGGCGTCACGCGGAGTGTGGATTTCGACCTTCTCTCCGTTGATGAAGATCTCGCCCGAGTCTCCCGGGTGAGCACCGGAAAGCGTTCGAACCAAGGTGGTTTTACCGGCACCGTTCCCTCCCACCAGAGCGTGCACCTCGCCCGGCCTCACGTCGATCGTGACGTCCTCGACGGCGTGAACACCACCGAAAGCGACATGCATGTGCCTCAATTCGACAAGTGGTGGCCCATTCCCGGCCTGGTTCATGGTCATGTTGCCCTCCGTCGGTAGATGCTGTCGATTGCTACCGCCCCCACCAGCACGATGCCCACGACGATGTCCTGGAGGGGTGCGTCCACGCCCATGAGCACCATCCCCGATTGGAGAGATTGCATGACGAGCGCACCGAGAACAGCTCCTGGAATGGTGCCCACCCCGCCGGCAAGCGACGTCCCGCCAATGACCGCCGCTGCGATTACGTACAGCTCGCTCAGAGTCCCCAGCGATACGACACCGGCGTTGAGACGAGCCGTCGACACGATCGCTGCGACTCCGGCGAGGATCCCCATGACCATGAAAGTCTTGACCACGATCCACCGGGTGTTGACACCACCGAGAACCGCAGCCTCGGGATTGCCGCCGATTGCGAACACATAGCGGCCGTATTTTCTACGGGTGGCGACAAAGGTCATCACCAGCGCGACGCCGAGCATGATGAGCACGGGATAGGCAATACCTCGAGAGATCTCGAGGCCCCCTTCTGGCCAGGCGATTCCCTGCTCGGCGGCGACTTCCATGGCCACCCGCTCGGGGAGGTAGTACCTGTTGAGTACCGCTATCGCCCCGAGTATCACAGCCACACCGATCACTCCGATGGCAAGGTCGGCCCACAGCGGCCTCAATTTGAACCCGAATCTCCGACGATTGCGGCGCCCATTGACCAACATGAACACCAAACCGGCACAGGCAATCACACCGACGACCCAACTCCAGGTGGCCCCGATGGAACCGCGGGACCCACCTCCAAGAAGCTGGAATGTCGAATCCATGGGAGCGATCGTCACTCCCCTGCTGATCCACCAAGCCGCCCCACGCCACACCAGGAGGCCGCCCAGTGTCACTATGAAGGAAGGGACTCCGGCATAGGAGATGATCACGCCCTGGAACGCGCCGACGAGAGCACCAATTAGCAGCGCGACGACGACGGCGATGATCCAAATAGACCAATGCTCGAACCCAAGTATCTCCGGTAGCACCTCTGTCTGCAAAAGCGCGATCGACATCCCGGTGAGTCCGAGGATGGCACCCACCGAAAGATCGATGTTGCGGGTCACGATCACAAGGACCATGCCGGTGGCCATGATTCCCACCGAAGAAGTTTGGACTGAGAGATTCCACAGGTTCCGCGGCGTCAAGAAGGTGCCGCCTGACATGAGATGGAACCCAATCCAGATCACCATGAGGGAAACGATCATCCCGAGCAGCCGGGTATCGACCTCCATTCTGCGGAGCAGCGATCCGACGGAGCGGGTCTCTTCGATAGTGTCTGTGGGAGTCTCGGGACTATCGGTCACGAGCGGTCACTCTAGAGAGAAGTGATGACGCGTCGCGGCGCCCACGATTTCTCGCGGGCGCCGCAATGCATCGTCATTCAGTCGTTGTTTACGGACAGGCGTCCACAGAACCCGGTGTCACGTTCTGGCACAAGGTTTCCGTGTTGATCCACCCGGCATCGACTACCAGGCTGAGGTTGTCCTGCTGGATAGGAATCGGCACCAGGAGAATGGTGAACATGCTGTTCCCACCCGGGGTGTCGAACGTGATGGTACCGGGGAGATCTGCCATGGCAGTTCCTCCGGCCATCGCGACGGCAGCCTCACCGGCGGCCTTGCCCAGTTCACGTGCGTCCTTCCAGACCGTCACGGTCTGGGTGCCAAGGGCAACACGGTTGAGCGCTGCTCCATCGGCGTCCTGACCGGAGACGGGGATCTGCCCGTCAAGGCCCTGATCGGCCAGAGCGGCAATGACGCCACCTGCGGTGCCGTCATTAGAGGCAACTACAGCGTCCAGGGTGTTGTCTAGGTCGGAGAGGATCTGCTCCATGTTGGTCTGGGCATTCTCCGCTAGCCAACCGTCTGTCGACTGGGTGGCCACGTTGACGATCGTGCACGTCGAGCCAGCATCTGGCGTCGTCGAGACATCACAACCCGCAGCCTCGGAGAGCACCTCGATCTGTCCTCCGAAGAGGAACTCGGCATTGGCATCACCTGGGTCACCCTTGATGAAGACATAGTCGCCTTCGGGCACTTCAGCCACGATCGCCCGTGCCTGGATACGACCCACTTCGACGTTGTCGAAGGTGATGTAATAGGCGCCATCGTTCTCGATGAGACGGTCATAAGCCACTACGGGGATTCCCTGGTCGAGGGCACTGGTCACCCCAGGTTCGACCGCCACGCCGTCAACAGCGAGGATGATCAGGGCGTCGGCGCCCCGAGTGATCAAGTCTTCGATGTCGGCGAGCTGCTGCTCTTCTGAGGACTGGGCATCGGCGCTGATGTAGGTGCCACCGGCGGCCTCGATAGCCGCAATGATGTCTGGCTCATCCCACTTGGCCCAGCGCTCTTCGTTGAAGTTGCTCCACGACACGCCGATGATCAACTCGTCGTCGCCACCACCTGAACCGTCGTCCGTTGCCGTGGTGTCATCAGTGCTGGCACTCGTCGTGTCCGAGGAACTGTCGCCGCAAGCGGCGAGAATCAGGCCGAACACCAGGAAAAGGGCCAGCCATTTTGTCTTGAATTTCATCTGTTTCCTTCCTCCATTTCCACCGATGCCGTCTCGCACCTCGTGATGCCGCATCGATGTGAGGGGCAACCATACCTATCAGATGAATTGGTGTGCAACCACCTTTGTTCTGTTCGACAACAAATACGGCAGAAACACCGCCGAAGTCACTCCAACGCGGAGGAGGAAGCAGCGGTATCGCAGGTCGATTCCCAGTTTGCCCAATGGAACCGGTGGTCTAGCGATCGTCCGAGCGATATAGTGTTTTCCCCAACAAACCCGGGTGACAGGTGAGCATGGTCGATAGAAGCAGTAGCAAGGTTGCTCATAGCCGGGGAATGGGGGCAGACGAGCTGCGCCGGCACAACCTCGAGTCGGTGCTGAGATATCTCCATCTGACGGGACCCGCCTCCCGATCACAGCTCACTACGGTCACTGCACTCAACAGGTCGACCATCGCGGACCTGGTTGCGGAGTTGACCGAGCTTGGCTTGGTCGAGGAGACACCGGGCACCACCTCCTCAGGTCCGGGCCGGCCATCCCCTATCGTCGTTATCCGCCCTGAAGGTGCAGTGGTACTCGCGATCGAGATTTCTGTGGACTCGGTGGCGGTGGCCACGGTCGGCCTTGGAGGCCACGTCTACAACAAGGTGAGAGTCGCACGGCCCCGGGGTCAGTTCTCGCCGAAGGTCACGATCCAGGACATCGCCAAGCTTGCTGGACCCCTCTTTGACTCTCTCCCTGGAGGTCGCACCTACTTCGCCGGGATAGGAGTGGGCGCGGCCGGAGTTGTGCGACGGTCGGACGGCGTCGTGGTGGTCGCCCCAAACCTCGGATGGCAAGAGGTGCCGCTCGCCGAAATGCTGGCCACCAGCCTCGGAATCGACCAACCGATCTCAGTGGCGAACGAAGCCGATCTGGGCGCCGTTGCAGAGCATCGAAGGGGCGTCGGTTCGGGCATCGACCATCTCATCTACTTGTCAGGCGAAGTTGGGCTCGGAGCCGGCGTCATTCTGGACGGACAGCCGCTGTTGGGTTTGGCCGGGTATGCAGGCGAAGCAGGCCACACTCTCATCAACCCCGAAGGGCGGGAATGCCGTTGCGGCGCGATTGGATGCTGGGAAACCGAAGCCGGGGAAGCTGCTCTACTCCGTCACGTCGGCCTGGAGGCAGCCGATACCGGCACCGACACCCTGGAGTCGGTCTCCGAGCGGGCTCGCTCCGGGGACCCGAAGGTGCTCGAGGCATTGGCCGAGGTAGGGCGTTGGCTGGGTCTCGGCATCGGCAACCTGATCAATACCTTCAACCCCAAGCTTGTCGTCCTCGGTGGCATGTATCACCGATTCTTCGAGTTTCTGGAAGGGCCGGCAAATGAGGCGGTCAAACTGAGGGCTCTCGACGCTCCGAGACGAATGGCAGCAATCACCAGGAGCGCCCTGGGAAGCGATGCGCCTCTGATCGGCGCAGCCGAGCTGATGTTCTCGGATGTACTTGCAAGTCCCGCATCGATATCTGAGGTAGCGAACACGCCGGGGATAATCTCCGCCCACTGATGGCAATGAGGCCACCGAAAGTAGTGGCGGCGATCCTGGGAGTAGTGCTGGCAGCAGGGGTGGCCGCAGGCGGATTGGCACTGGTCAATGCGCAATCGAACGACGAATGCTCCCGGATCGCAGACGACACGGGCTGGTCGGTGGCCCGCAAGTGGAACGAGGCGCTCCTCGACGCGGTTAGGCGAGATCTCCCCGCACCGACCGTCCATGCTCGGAATCTTTTCCATACGTCGGCGGCCATGTGGGACGCATGGGCGGCTTACGACACCGACGCCTCAGGACACTATGTAGACGAGACCCACACAGCATCGGATGTCGAGACGGCCCGGGACGAGACGATCAGCTACGCCGCATATCGGGTGCTCGAGGCCCGGTACATCGACTCGGTCGGCGCGTCGGAGACCATTCCCGAGCTTGATCGGCTCATGGAGTCGCTCTGCTACCCGATCGACGTGACCACGACCGAAGGAGACACCCCGGCCGCATTTGGAAACCGGATCGCACGGTTCATCCTTGACTCCACCGTTGATGACGGTTCAAACGAGCTCGAGGCCTACGACGACCCCGGCTACGAGCCGGTCAACCCCCCACTCGTCGTGGATTCGGCCACCGGGACAACCATGACCGACCCCAACAGGTGGCAGCCGCTCCAGATCGAGCAGATGATCTCCCAGAACGGCATACCGGTCGAGAATGGAGTCCAGGAATTCGTTGATCCTCACTGGGGTCACGTAGTCGGATTCGCACTTGTCGATGGAGGATCACCGGGACTGCCCATCGATCCGGGTCCACCTCCCTATCTGGGAGACCCCGCCACAGATCAGGCCTTCAAGGAAGCCGCAATTGAAGTGATCGGGTACAGCAGCAACCTCGACCCGGCCGAGAGTGTGATCATCGACATCTCACCGAGATCCCTGGGAGCCAGCCGTCTGGGGACCAATGACGGTTCCGGATACCCGGTCAATCCTGTCACCGGGAATCCCTACGAGCCGAATCTCGTCAACCAGGCCGACTTCGGGCGGGTTCTCGCCGAGTTCTGGGCAGACGGCCCCGACTCGGAGACACCGCCGGGTCACTGGAACACAGTGGCCAATACAGTTTCGGACAACCTCGCTCCTGAACTCAGGATCGGAGGGGAAGGACCGGCAGTCGATCGTCTCGAATGGGACGTCAAGCTGTATCTGGCCCTCAATGGCGCCAACCATGACGCCGCGATCGCAGCTTGGGGATCGAAGAACTACTACGACTACGTTCGTCCCATCTCGATGATCCGGTATATGGGTGGGCTGGGCCAATCGAGCGATCCGTCCCTCCCTTCGTTTCACCCCGACGGCTTGCCTCTGGCCTCTGAACTGGTTGAGCTCATCACCGAGCAGTCCGCTGCTCCCGGCGAGCGCCACGAACATCTTGCCGCCCACATTGGAGAAATCGCATTGCTGGCGTGGGCAGGAAACCCCGAAGACCCTGAGACCGAGATCGGTGGTGTCCACTGGATCCTTGCGGTCACCTGGGTCCCGTATCAGAAGCCAACCTTCGTCACACCCGCATTCGCCTCGTACGTATCGGGGCACAGCACATTCAGTCGGGCGTCTGCTGAGGTCCTATCGGCATTCACCGGTAGCGAGTTCTTCCCCGGGGGGATGGGAGAGTGGACGATCGCCGCCGGATCACTCGAGTTCGAGTCTGGACCGGAGTCGGACATCACACTTCAGTGGGCGACCTATGCAGACGCCGCCGACCAGGCCGGGCTCTCCCGACTCCATGGTGGCATCCATGTCCGAGCCGACGATCTCGCAGGGAGACTCATGGGGGCGACCATCGGCCGGGACGCCTGGGAAAACGCGCAGAGCTACTACAACGGATCGACCAGTGGCTAGAAGCAGGTCAGAGGAAGGCGCATCAGCGCTGGCCTGGGGTGTTTACGGAGCCCTTGGCGCCCTTTTCGTCATCGGCCTGTGGTTCCTCGTCACAAACCTGCTCGCAACTTCGTCGCCTTCGGAGGCCTACGACCCTCCCCTCTTCGTCGAAGAGGGTGCCGCGTCGGGAGTGGACCATGTCTATGACGGAGAGTTCACCTTTTACGTCGGTGGTGGAGTCGCCGTCTTCGACTGCGACGACGACAGCAAACCCGATCTGTTTTTCGCAGGAGGCGAGAACTCGGCTGCGTTGTTTCGCAACGACAGCCCGATCGGCGGTGCTCTTCGCTTTACTCCCCTGCCTGCCACCACGACTGATCTGACCGAAGTCACCGGTGCTTACCCGCTGAACATCGACGGCGACAGTCACACCGACCTCGTGGTTCTGCGCTACGGCGAAAACGTTCTCCTTAGGGGATTGGGCGACTGTCGGTTTGAACGTGTCAACGAGGACTGGGGGTTTCGGGGTGGCGATGAGTGGACGACCGCATTCAGCGCCCGCTGGGAAAGGAACGAATCGTTCCCGACCATGGCGCTCGGCAATTACGTGGCACTGAGCGAATCCGGCCAGCAGGATGGGACTTGCTCGGACAACGAGCTGCTCCGACCGAACGAATCGGGAAATGGCTACGGGACTCCCTTGCCGTTGACCCCCGGTCTGTGCACTCTGTCGATTCTGTTCAACGACTGGAACCGGTCGGGTCGGGCTGATCTGCGGATGACCAACGACCGGCACTACTACCGGGACGGCGAAGAGCAACTCTGGCGCATCGAGGAAGGCCAGCCAGCCCGTCTCTACACCCGTGATGAGGGCTGGAGGAAGATGCAGATCTGGGGTATGGGTATAGCCACCTACGACGTCACCGGTGACGGACTGCCCGAAATCTTCCTGACCAGTCAGGGTGACAACAAGTTGCAGACACTGGCCGACGGTCCCTCCGAACCTGCATATGAGGACATCGCCATTCGTCGTGGTGTGACGGCCCACCGACCGTTCGTCGGAAATCAGATCATGCCTTCGACTGCCTGGCACCCCGAGTTCCGGGATGTCAACAACGACGGTTTTATCGACCTCTACATAGCAAAGGGCAACGTTGAGGCACAGGCTGAGTTCGCTACCGACGATCCGAACAACCTGCTGCTGGGCCAGCCCGATGGGACCTTCGTGGATAGTGCCGAGGCCGCGGGAATACTCAATGTCGAAAGGACCCGCGGAGCAGCACTGGTTGATCTCAACCTCGATGGGATGCTTGACCTAGTCGAGGTCAATCGCCGCGAGACGGTCAACCTGTGGCGAAACGTCGGCTTTGGCGACTCCGACCAACCCGAGGAGATGGGCAACTGGATTACCCTCGAGATCATCCAGCCAGGCACCAATGGCGACGCGATCGGATCATGGATCGAGGTCCGGATTGGAGATCACGTGTCAACACGTGAAGTGATCGTCGGCGGAGGCCATGCCGGTGGTCAGCTGGGGTGGATCCACTTTGGACTCGGCCCTGCCCGGCGCGCCGAGGTCCGCGTACAGTGGCCGGACGGCGAGATCGGGCCATGGACCAAGATTGATTCGAACCAGTTTGTGACGATCGAGCGTGGCGACCCAACGCCTCGGGTCTGGGTCCCGGCAGAGAACTAGGCGAAGGAAGAAGACTTGGAGGCACGGCTCACGAAGATCGACGTGCTCCCCTTCTCCTACATCCCCGCCTACCTGCCGCCGTTTCTGCTCAGGCCGAATCAGGTGATGACCCTGGCCGGTTAGCCAGAGCCGAGAATCGTCTCGATGACCTTCATGTTGGCCACTGCGTCCGTGAGCGGCACGGCTACCTCGGTGTCGGAGAGCACAGCATCGGCAAAGGCCTCCGCCTCGATCGTGTAGGCATCAGATACCGGGAAGGTCTTGGTCTCGGTCACCCCGCCCTTGGTCACGAAGATTCGGGTCTCTTCGTCTGGCGGGATATTGAACGGGATCTCGATGTCGATGCGCCCCTTGGTGCCGATGATGTGTACACGCTGGTCGTCCTCGGCGCGAATGGTGCACGTGAACGTCGACCGACCTCCACCGGGGAACTCGAGAATCGCCGAGGTCAGGATGTCTATACCCATCTCAGAATCACGCTTCACCGACGCCTGGACCACTGACGGCTCGGAGCGGAACAGCATCCGGGACAGATTGATGTTGTAACACCCGATGTCCATGATCGCCCCTCCCCCGCTCTCCATCCTGTTCCTGATGTTGGTCGGGTCGTCGTTGTAGTAGCTGAACCAACTTTGCACCGCTTGCAGATCACCGATTTCTCCGTTGTCGACACGACGGACGGCATCGACCCAGGTGGGATGGAGCCGATACATGAACGCCTCGGCAAGCTTCACCCCGGCAGCCTCACAAAAAGCCACCATCTCCGCCGCCTGTGCCGAGCTCATGGCAAGCGGCTTCTCACAAAGGATGTGCTTGCCCGCCGTTGCGGCCTTCATCGTCCATTCCGCATGGAGGTCATTGGGAAGCGGGATGTAGACGGCATCGATTTCGTCGGACGCCAGCATCTCCTCGTACGACCCGTAGACGTTCGGGATGTCAAGGGTGGCGGCCGCTTCCCTGGCCCGGTCGAGATCCCGCGACGAGATGGCCACGACTTCGCAGTTGTGGCCACGTTGAATGGCAGGGGTGACCTTCGACATCCCAATGTCGGCCGTGCTCAGAATCCCCCAACGAAGTTTTGTCAATTGCCTCTCCTTGTCTCAGGTAACACACATGAGGTCCAGGCACCGCCGTTCCCGCTCGACGCCATGGCCGCCTCAACAAACTTGACCCCGATGAGACCGTCCTCCGCATTGGGGAACTTCAGCGCCAATGGATCCACGGTAACTCCGGCGCGACGGGCCGCGATCGCTTCGGCGGCGTCGGAGTAGATAGTCGCAAAGCCCTCATGAAATCCCTCGGGGTGACCGGCAACGATCCTGCTGGCCCGCGCCGAAAGTGGCAAGGTCCCGGGACCGTTGGGTGTCCTGATCTGGGCGGGACTACCGAGGGGCTTGAAGCTGAGGGCTGTCGGCTGCTCCTGCATCCACTCGACGCTTCCCTTGGTGCCGGAGACCCTGACCCGCAGACAGTTCTCAACACCAGCCGCGGTCTGGGTAACCCAGAAGACTCCTCTGGCGCCGTTCTCAAATCGCAACATCGCCCCGCCGTAGTCGTCCGCCACTCGGCCCGGCACAACTGCGCCGATCTCCGCGGCGACCTCAGAGACCTCCAGGCCGGTTATGAATCGGACGAGGTTGTGGGCATGAGTTCCGATGTCACCCATCACAAGCGAAGGGCCGCCCCGAACCGGGTCGTAACGCCACGGAAGGCCTGCATCGGGATCCGGATCGTGTTCATCGGCCTTGCCACCCTGGACGTATTCGACTTGAACCAACCGAATCTCGCCCAATTGGCCATCTTCGACCATTGCCCGCGCCTGGCGGACCATGGGGTATCCGGTGTAATTGTGCGTCAGGCAGAAAATCAACCCGCTGGACCGAACACGGTCGAGCACGTCGAGTGCCTCTTCGAGTGTGTTGGTCATGGGCTTGTCACAGATGACGTCGAAGCCATGATCGAGAGCCGCGATGGAGAATCGGTGGTGACTGTCGTTAGGAGTCATGATCGCGATGACATCGGCGCCGTCATCACGGCTGGCCTCGGATTTGATCAAATCGAGGCCTCCGCTGTAGGACCGCTCTTCGGTGACGCCTACCGCCACCCCGGCTGTCTTCGATTTCGCCGGATCCGAGGACAGCGCTGCCGCCACCAGCTCATATCGATCGTCGATCCGCGCCGCGGTCCGGTGCATGGCACCGATGAAGCTGCCGGGGCCACCACCGATCACCCCGAGGCGGAGACGTCGCCCCAGTATTTCAATGACAGCGTTCAAATCCATTGGGTTCCTACTTCGTGAAACCCCGAACTTACAACGCGATGAGAGTCGCCAGCGTCTAGCCGGGCCAGGTCCGCCCGTCGGGGAAGAACGTGCGGTAGTCCGAAGGGAACGATGTAAAGGCCGAGAGCCGGTCGAGAGACTGATCTGCAAGAGGCCCTGACAGCCCGACTCCCAGGAACGGGTCGAAGACCGTCCCCGAGTTGATGTCGACAAGCCCTTCGTCGGTCAGCTCCAGTTCGGCTACCGACGTGTCGAGCTGCCTGCTGAAGACGGCCCAGCGCTCATCGTTTTTGGGGTCGATCACCACTGCAATCTCCACACCCGCCAAGGTGTCGTTGACGATCCCGACTTCACGCAGTGCTTTGACGAGGTATGCCGCCGCCTCGGTGCCGAGGTCGAGCACAATCGCCATCCGATCAAGGTCAAAACGACTGGAAAGACCGGGGGCATCCAGCGCCAGAGTTTCTGGTTGGCTTTCGATCCACGCCTCCCAGGTCGTCAGAGTCGCCGGATACGGCTCGAGGGCCTCACCTTTCCGGGGCCCGGCGATTGCCTCACCAAGAGGCTGACTCCATATCGAACCGGTGTCGTGATCCCACCAGGTCATCGCATTGCCCCAAAGTGCTCCCTGGTTACCAAGCACCAGGACCTCTCCGTTCAGTTCTCGGCGATGGACCATCGCCGTAGCGCAGAGTGGTCACCAGGTGACCAGAATCGGTATCCCCTCAATATCGTCGACGACCATTTCCCGATTGTTGAGGTGAGAAACGGGATAGGCCTTGGCATCCTCGGCGCCCGTCACCCCAATCACCAGCGCGTCATCGGGCCAATCGACCTCGCCGGCATCGACAAAGACCGGGGCGTAGACCGGGGCAATCTGGTCACGCCCGAGTATTTGTCGGTATCCCTGCGGCATGTCCTCGCCGGCTCGCGCCGGGTCGTAGACCTCGCGAGGATCGAGGGCGTCGACTTGCTCAGCAGACGCAACCGGATCTTCGGACGGTGCATCGGTGCTAGGCCACAGGGCAATCAGGGCTACTGCAACAACCGCGAGCCCGACCGCGGGCCACAGAATCCGCCTCTGGTCCATGAGAGTCCTAACGCCAACATGGACAACCCGGTTCGCCAAGTGTCTCTTCCCCGACCGTCCAAGTGAGAATCCCTTAGTGTTCGACCCAGATGATCGAAGCGAGCCATGTGCAACTCTCCGACGGCAGAAAGATCGGGTATCAGGAGTATGGAGATCACAACGGCAGCCCGGTCTTCTTCTTCCACGGTTGGATCGGCTCACGACTCGACTTTGCCCCGAACGATGGGATCGCTCGGGAACTCGGAGCACGTGTGATTGCAATTGACCGACCCGGTTGCGGATCGTCGGACTTCAAGGAGAATCGTCGCCTGTTGGACTGGCCGGACGACGTGTCGGAACTGGCCGACGCTCTTGGTTTCGACAGGTTCGCAGTCTGTGGCCATTCGTTTGGCGGACCGTACGTTGCTGCATGTGCCTATCGGCTTGCTGACCGGCTCACGTCGGCGGCGATCGTGGCCGGCATCTCGCCGTTGTTCAAAGGCGCCACCGACGGAATGCCCGGATTCGTCCGTCTGGCCCTCTGGTTGGGCGGCACCGCCCCGGCGCTGACCCGGCCTTACGTCGCCATGATGGGAAGAATGGTCAAGAACCCCGATTCGATCGCAAAAGGAATTGGCTCGCTCTTGCCTCCCGACGAGTTGGCGCTGCTCGACACACCACGGTTTGACGGGTTCTTCGAGAACTTCGATGAGATGGTGAAGAACGGCTCAAAAGGTGCCTACTGGGACGCTCGCGTCTTTCTCGGAGAGTGGGGTTTCGAGTGCGAAGACATCAAACTGCCGGTGACTCTGTTCTATGGCACAGCCGATCAGAATGTGCCGATCCAAATGGGTGAGTACTACCGGGATGCGATACCCAACTCAGAGGCGACTTTCTACGACGGCGAGGGCCACTTCATCATGTACTCCCGGGCGGAGGAGATCCTGAGCTCGCTGCGGGACC
>Ga0255052_10000878_pt1 | contig 23405 bp, 24 predicted proteins | sample JV7_2_21_MG_FD_188632 | JGI IMG/M metagenome (GOLD analysis project Ga0255052, IMG submission 188632) | Seawater microbial communities from Jervis Inlet, British Columbia, Canada - JV7_2_21 | ecosystem: Environmental > Aquatic > Marine > Inlet | place: Canada: British Columbia | collected... | reverse complement strand
GTCGGTGAAGTTGGTGCAGGAGGAGATCTCTCGGTAGCAGTCGAGGGCCGGCAGCCAGACCTCGAGATCGTAGGTCTTGGCGGCCGAGAATCCGAGGTCGCCGCTGGCCAGGGTGACGACCCGGTACGGCAGGCCGAGCCCCTGAAGAACTGCCTCGGCGTGTCCGCAGAGCTCCTCGAGACGCTCCCATGATTCCTCGGGCCGAACGAAATGAACCAGCTCCACCTTGTGGAACTGGTGCTGACGAATCAGACCTCGAACGTCGCGCCCATGCGAGCCGGCTTCGGCGCGGAAACACGGTGTGTAGGCACAGTAGCGAACAGGGAGCGCCGACTCGTCAAGGGTCTCGTCACGATGGAGGTTGGTCAGCGGCACCTCTGCAGTGGGCACCAGGTAGAGGTCGAAATCTTCCACGTGAAACAGATCGTCGGCGAATTTCGGCAACTGACCTGTACCGAAGAGCGCGGCCGAGTTAACCAGGTATGGCGGGATGATCTCGGTGTAGCCGTGCTCGCCAGTGTGAACGTCGAGCATGTAGGAGATCAATGCCCGCTCGAGCGCCGCGCCCTTGCCGCGGAGGACCGCGAATCGGCTCGAGGCGACCTTGGCTGCACGCTCGAAATCAATCATCCCGAGTTGGGGGCCGAGGTCCCAGTGGGCCTTGGGCTCGAAGTCGAAGTCAGGGTGCTCGCCCCAGATTCGCTCGACCCGGTTGTCGTTCTCGTCGACCCCGACCGGGACGCTCTCGTCGAAGAGATTGGGGATCTGAAGCTCGAGTTCGCTGAGTTCGGCCTCGAGACCCCTGGCGTTACCTTCGAGGCCCTTGATCTCCTCACCAAGTGCGGTCATTTCCGCCTTCAACTCTTCGGCCTCGTCCTGGCTCCCGTCTCGGTACAGACCGCCGATCTCCTTCGAACCGACGTTGCGGCGTGCTTTGAGCTCCTCGACCTGCACCAGCACCTCCCGCCACGAGGCATCGACCTCGAGCATACGATCGAGGGGCGCGTCGGTATGGCGCTCGGCAAGCATGGTACGGACCCGCTCGGGGTCGTTTCGGAAAAGATCGCGGGCGAGCATCGGCACTCCTTCGGCGGCGACTATAGCAGTTCGAAGGACCCCGACACGCCGAATCGTTGACCGAGAACGAACCCAGGTTAAGGGTTAAGAGTGAAGGGTTAAGGTCAGAGAAAGATAGGGGGGAGGGGTGAGCTTTACTCTTAACTCTTTACCCTTTACTGCGATGTGATCCGACCGGCACATAAACCTGGGTGCCGCGGCGGCTGCGCATGATCTGTTTGACGAACGCATCGAAGTCGGAGGGGTTGTTGACGAAGTCGATCTCGTCGGTGTTGACTACCAGCAACGGCGTTTCCCGATAGTGGAAGAAATAGTAGGAGTAGGCCTCGCTGAGCCGCTCGAGATAACCTGGTTCGATGGTGCGCTCGAAATCCCGCGCCCGCTTTTTGATCCTCTCAAGAAGCACCTCGACTGATGCCTGGATGTAGATCACGAGATCTGGTTTGGCAACCTCTTGCTCGAGCACGGGGTAAAGCTTCTCGTAGACTCGGAGATCGGTGTCGTCGAGATTCAAATAGGCGAAGATCCGATCCTTCGGGAAACTGTAGTCGGCCAACACCAACCGTTGAAAGAGGTTCATCTGCGCGATCTCGCGCTGCTGTTGAAAGCGCGACAACAGGAAGTAGATCTGGACCTGGAAGGCGGCGCCGGCGCGCCCTTCGTAGAACGACGGCAGGAAAGGGTTGGTGATGTCCTCGAGCACCATGACGCCCTCGAATCGATCGGCGAGGAGCTCGACGAGCGAGGTTTTGCCGACCCCGATGGGGCCTTCGACGGCAATGTGGCGAAAGGGGATCTTGTCCCGCGTCATTCAGTGCATCCACTCATCGGGCTCCGGTGATCTTAGCAGGGACCGGGCCCCGAGGCGTTCGGGTGGATTTTCATTCAGCGATCAGTCGAGCGACCACGAAGAGGACGCACATCGCCGTCGCGAGCGTGCCGTTGGCGGTGAAGAACGCGGCGTCGACCGAGTGCAGATCGTCGGCGCTGATCAATCTGTGCTGCCAGGCCAGCAGAAGGCCTGCTGCCGCCACCGCAAGCAGCCGGATTGGACCGCCGCCGGCGGCCAGAGCAAAGGCCAGAAAGCCGGCGAATGCGAGCAGGTGAGAGATCCTGGCGACCACCAGGGCCTGCCTTCCACCAACCCGAGCGGGGAGCGAGTGAAGGGTGTGCTCGCGGTCGAAATCCTCGTCCTGGAGCGAATAGATAACGTCGAAACCGGCCACCCACAGCGCCACCGCGCCGGCGAGCACCAATGCGGGCCACTCGACCCTTCCGGTGACTGCGATCCATGCACCGACCGGTGCGATGCCGAGAGCGAGGCCGAGCCACAGATGGGAGGCGGCGGTGAAGCGTTTCGCGTAGGAGTAGCCGAGCAGAACCGCTAACGCGGGCGGTGCCAGGACCAGGCACAGAGAATCGAGGGATGCCGCCGCGAACAAGAAGAGGGCCGCTGAAATCCCGGTCACGGTCCACGCGAAGTTACGGCTCAGCCTTCCCGCTGGTAGTGCACGGCCTGCCGTGCGGGGGTTATCGGTGTCGATTCGATGGTCGGCGAGGCGGTTGAAAGCCATGGCTGCGGTTCGTGCAGACACCATGGCCATCGCCACCCACAACCAGGTGTGTGCTGTTGGCCAGCCTGGTGCGGCAGCGGTGATGAGGGAGATGACCGCGAACGGCAACGCGAAGACGGTGTGTTTGAAAGCGACCATCTCACCTGTCTCACGAAGACCGGCAAGGACCCGCCCTGTTGGGCGGATCAGCCCCGCCATCGGAGGCCGTTGTCCTCAGAGGGAATCGCAAGGAGATCGAGCAGGCGCATGCAGTAATGGTCGACGAAGATCCGGTAGGCGGATTTTTCGTCGGGTTTGAGATAAAACGCGGGCAACGGCGGCACGATGTGGGCACCGGCCTGCGCCAACCGGAGAAGGTTCTCGAGCAGAATTGTCGACATTGGAGTCTCGCGGATCCCGATCAACAGCGGCCACCGTTGCTTGAGTGCGACATCCGCGACCCGTTGTGCGAGGCCGCGTGAGATGCCATTGGCCAGCGACCCGGCCATGCCGGCCGAGCACGGCAGCACCACGACTCCGTGGAGGCGATGCGAACCGGATGCGATAGGAGCTGCGAGATCCGAGTCGGTGTAGGTGTGGATTCGACCGCGTAAATCATTGTCGAGTGCGAGGTTGTCCCGAATGGCCCGTGCACTCGTCCACTCCGAACCCATCTCATGGGCAAGGACCTTGGAGGCCGCGCCGGTCACGACCAGATGGAGAGCATCTATCTGGCCGCTCTCGAGTGCAGCTACGGCGAAACGAGTCGCAAGAACGCTGCCGGAACCCCCGGAAACCAGCAGGGCCAGCTCCAACGCCACGGTCAACTTTCCCGCCGTCGTTGGAGGTCAGTTGGTTGAATCATCGGGGGAGTATAGCAGCCGGTCACTGACAAAACTCTTTGACACCTTCTGTGGTTGGGTTTCGAGGGCAAGTGTAAGAACTCTTTGTCATGTGGGTGTGGTGCAAATTCTGGAGATGAGATCTAAACATCTGAAAAATAAACATTTCTCATTCGATGAAGAGTTGGCACGGATGGTGCTCCTGTGGGTTACGAGTGAAAGGAGGATGCCATGAGCGGCAAATGACCCGGCCCAGAAACCCATCGACCAACTCGCTAAAGAAAGGACTCATTATGCAGCACCGTAGATTATTGTCTCTGATCCTGGTGGCGCTCGCCATCACCGCTGTTGCTGGGACCGCTGACAGCTCGCAGCCCTCCGGGGTGGTGAACATCAACACCGCCTCTTCAGGGGAGCTCGAGCTCCTGCCCCGGGTGGGCCCGGCCCTGGCTGGTCGGATCATCGAGTTCCGCGAGGCGAACGGCCCGTTCCGGACCGTCGACGAGATTCTTGCGGTCAAGGGCATCGGTGAGAGCTCGTTCGAGAAGCTCGAACCGTTCATTGTGACAAGCGGAGCGACCACCCTTGCCGACAAGGTGAGGCTGGCGCGTTCGACCGGCGGCGAGAACGCTGCCGACTGATGTACAACGCTCGTTCGAGTCGGTACTTCGAGTTTTGGCTCGGGCGAGACAACTACAGCGTGGACGGGATGCGGCCCTTCGGGGCCGCGTTTTTCAGGAGTTGGACATGGTTATTGGAAATTCGGGTGAATCGGAAAACCGTGGCCTGTCACTGATCGAGGCACTCCTGGTGCTCGCGGTGTTGACAATCATCGTCACTGCCACCCTCCCGGATCTCGCTGAGATTCGGGGCGCGGCGGCCCTGGGAGCGGCGTCGAGTCGGATCAAAGGGCTGCTCTTTCGGTGCCGCGCCTATGCGATTCTGAATTCCCGCGCGACCGCTGTGGTCTTCGAGCACCGTGGGGATGGCTCCTGGCGATGCTTCATCGCTGTCGATGGAGATGGCGACGGAATCCGCACACGCGACATTCACAGGCTCATCGATCCGGTGGTGGGCGAGGTCCTTCACCTCGATGGCGGCGGTGCGGGTCTCGGAATCTTGCAGGATGAGTTCGTGCCCGATCCCTCGGGACGCGGCCGGTTGCGGGGCGATCTTGGTGATCCGGTCCGTGCCGGGCGCGGCAACATCATTACCTTCACCCCGCGCAGCACCGCGACCCCTGCCTCCATCTATCTCACCGACCACCGGGCGCGGATGCGCGTGTTGAGGGTCTACGGTGGCACCGGTCGGGTCATCTCGCGAGTGTGGAGGTCGGGTTGGCCCAAGTGGCGGTCGGAGGGCATGTGAGGAGCCGCAGGGCCTCCTATTGTTGTTCAGCGGGCCGCGGCACGGATATCTTCGACGACGATTTCGCTTGGGGAAACCTCGACCGTACCGAGGAGCACGGAACGTGTCACCCGCGCCCCCTCGCCGACGATCACACCCTCTGCGACCACAGAATCCTCAATAACCGCTCGGTCCGAGACAACTGTGCCGCGGCCGACGAGGGAGTTGCGGATCGAGGCGCCGGCAGAGACTTTGGCTGAGGGATGGGTCCACGTCGTGCCAACTAAACGAAGGAGCATCACCTCGAGATAATCGGTCGGTGTACCGATCTCTCGCCAATGGCCGGCCACCACCAGGCCACCGAGCCTCCGCTCCTTCTGGGCGGGGGTCCACAGAGCGACCGGTATCTCTCCAGGGGTTGCCGGCAGGGCGTCCAGCGCGTCTCGATTGACCGCCATCACCCCGGGATACAAAAACGGGACCTCGAGCGGGTCGGGTCGGCCCGGGGGGTGGATCTCTGTCACGCGCTCATCGACATCGAGAACTACCCGAGACCACCGTCTGGGGTCGAGGTGGGGAAGAAGTGCGAGGGTCACGAGATCGCCGCGCGCGAGATGGTGTTCGGCGAAGCCCTCCAGATCGAGGCCGAGGGCGCCGTCACCGTTGATGACGAGCACAGAATCCTCGTTGCCGAGCAATCCCCGGTCCCTGGCAACCGCCAGACCGCCAGCTGTTCCCATCAGCTCGTCCTCAAACGAGAGAGCGATCTCGACTCCATCGATCTTCACTTCGGATACAGCCTCGGCCATTTGTTCGGCCAGGTGGGAGACGTTGACGACGATTCGTGTGGCTCCGGCCGATGCAGCCAGTCTCAGCGCAGAGGCCACGACCGGACCATCGGGCATCGGCAGAGCCGGCTTGGGCAGAACCGAGGTCAGCGGCCGCATGCGCTCACCGAGACCCGCGGCGAGAACCATCGCAGTTTTGAACACGCAAGCCGTCATTCGGCAAAAACCATATCGGTGGGGAGATCGAGCTCGGGATGAAGCTCTCTGTATTCCAGCCAGAGACTGACATACGATCCTCGCACCGCCGCTGCAGCGTCGAGTCCGAGAAGGCGGGCCGCCCGTTCGAGCCGCTCAGGCGGTCCTTCCACCTCGACGAAATCGCCCATCGGAGTGTGATCGAGGACCACTGAGAATTCTTCCAGGAGCCACTCCTCGCGGTCCTTCTCGTACCTCATGAACACAGAGAAACCAAGGCGCTCGAAGATCTCGATCATGCGAGGCAGGTCCGAAAGCTCCGTCTCATGCTCCTCCCGCATCTTGATCGCGCCGCGGTAGCTGACCGGGCCTTTGAGGGTCAGGAGGTTCCGATCTCCGTGCCGACGCAGACGGAGCAGCGAGCCTGCGGTGCGGAGCCGGCCGTCATGCGAGTCCAGGAGAAGATTGATCTCTCGGGCCATGGCCTGAACGACGACCGCCCGCTCACGACGGAGAGATGCCCGCACCGGTTCGAAATCGGTCACCGGGATCTTGAGCTCTGACTCGAGAGGTCCTTTGGCCACCTTCAGAGCTTATATGGAACGCGGAATTTGCGCCAAACCGCCGACGGCAGAGACCGTGTACCATGAACGGATGCGGCACGTCGTCTGGGGTACAGCCGGGCATATTGATCACGGCAAGACCACTCTGGTGAAGGCTCTCACCGGCACTGATTGTGACCGCCTGCCCGAGGAACGCGAGCGCGGGATCACCATCGACCTCGGCTTTGCCCAGCTCAGCGAGGACGAGATCCAACTCCATTTCGTCGACGTTCCGGGGCACGAGCGTCTGGTGCACACGATGATTGCCGGCGCGTCGGGAATCGACCTCGCCCTTCTTGTGGTGGCTGCGGACGAGGGGGTCATGCCGCAGACCCGTGAGCACCTCGATGTCATCCGTTTGATGGGCGTGCCGGGCGGTGCGGTGGCGCTCACCAAGATCGATCTCATGGACGATGATCTGGTGGAGTTGGTTACTGAGGAAATCCGCGAGCTCCTGGCGCCGACCGCCTTCGCCGGGGTTCCCGTGGTACCGGTCTCGGGGCAAACAGGGGCCGGCATCTCTGAGCTGAGGCGGGTGCTCGTCGAGCAGGCCGGAGAGGTTCGTCCGCGACAGGTTGAAGGACGTCCTTTCCGTGAACCGGTTGATCGTGTCTTCAGTTTGACCGGAGCAGGTACGGTGGTCACCGGAACCTCTCTCTGGGGCGAGCTGGAAGTGGGCACGGATGTCCGGATTTTTCCTCACGACACGGCCGCCAGGGTGCGCCGGTTGCATGTTCACGGCGACGAACGCAGCGTCGTCGAGGCTGGGGAAAGGGTTGCTATCAATCTTGCAGGCGTCTCGCGTGAGACCGTCAGCCGTGGTGACCAGATCATTGCTCCGGGTCCGTGGGAGGTCACTGAACTGGTGACTGTCGGCCTCGAGTTGCTGGCGACTGCACCCGGTCCGATGGACGAGGGCGACGAGGTCGAGGTCCACGCACTCGCGGCGCGTGTGCCGGCGCGTGTCGATCGCCTCTCTGTGCGACCACTCCCTCCAGGCTCTCGTGCGACCGCCCAGATCTCACTTCGCCAGCCGATGTTGCTTTTTCCGGGAGACCGCCTCGTCCTGAGACGCCCGTCGCCGGTCAACACCTTTGCCGGCGGTAAGGTGCTTGACGCTCACCTCCGGCGTTGGCGGAGACGGGACAGTGCGGCTCTGGACAGCCTGCCCGATGTCCAAAAAAGCGCCTGGCCCGACCTCCTCTCCAGCTGGATCGATCGTCACGGGCTGGCCGGATTCACCGTACCGGCGATGGCCGGCCGCCTTGGAGTCTGCGATGGCGCCATCGAGGCACCCCTCGGCCGACTCCTCGAGGAGGACATCATTCAGGCTCTGTCGACCCAGCCGCCAACCTTCGTGATGACAGGGCGGATTGCGCACCTTGCCGACGAAGCCGCACAGGAACTCGAGCGTCGGTTGGCGGGAGAAGAGGTGTCGGCCGGGATTCCGGCACGGGACTTTGCGGGTCAACTCCTTCCACGATCCGCCCTGCCCCTGGCCGAGTATTACCTCGAGGAGTTGCGCGGCCGCGGAACTCTCGAGCTTTCAGAGGGAAGAGTGGTGCCACCCGGCAAGGAGAGTCATATGACTGCTGCCGGCGAGGCGCTGACCAGGAAGGTGGAGGCGCTTTATCGAAAGGCCGGTTTCGATGCACCGTCGCCGGGCGAGGCCGCGGATCACCTCCAGGCGAGACCTGCGACGGTCGAGGGGATCTGCCGCTACCTGACTCAACGCCATCGGCTGGTCCGGCTGGAGGGCAAGTTCCTGATTCATCGCGCAGTCATGGACGAAATGGCGCGGCAGGTCCGTGAATGGGAGGTCGAAGACTTTGCGGTCGGGGACTTCAAAGGACGGTTTGGTCTCACCCGCAAGCTCGCCATACCTGCTCTCGAATGGCTCGACTCGGAACGGGTAACGGTCCGGCATGGGAATCGCCGCAAGATCATCCGGCGCAAAGGTTGATTCGCGCCTTGTACCAAGCCCTTGCCAACAACCGGGACGGAGTTATGAGTGAAGCTATTAGCTTTTAGCAATTAGCTATTAGCTCATCACAGCGTGTCTGGAATCGGTAGGCTTCGAGCTGGGGCTTGACAAGTCAATTGCCGAGTCGACCCTTTCGCGGCAGCTAACAGCGTTAACCCTTTACCCTTAACGCATCGATGCGTGGGCACCTCGGCCAAATGATGTCTGTTGATCCGGGGTTGGAAAGCACTACTGATCGGGAGTGTACTCGTGGTCGCGAACAACCCTGGAGGTTGTCGAAGATATCCCCGATATCTTCATTCTGACGCGGGCAGAGTACTCGACCCAAACCGCCACAGGAGCGCCGTCCCGGGATGCGGGCTGCATCCTCCAGCTGGCGAGATAGCCCGAGAACCACGGATCGAGACCGTCGTAGAGCTCCAATGGAACGTAGCGGTCACATCGCCCGTTCTCGGTGACATGAATGAGGGCGCGGATGTGAATCTCGTCGTCTCGGCCGGGAGCGTTGACCTTGATCCGGCGCGGCGCGGCCAGTTTACTGAGCTGCGCGTGCGGCGTTGCCTTGAGGTTTCGCAGGCTTCCGGGCGGTTTCATCGCCACCGGTTGGTTGGGAACAGAAGGTGTCTCCAAGTCGGGCATCTCGAGGGTTTGATCGACGATCTCGCTTTCTTTGACCTTGCCCTCCATGCCGATCTCGAGCACCACCCACGAGGGCTGGGGTGCGCCGCCGGCGGTGGCGGGATCGAATCGGGAACCGTTCAAATCCTCCACAAGCGAGGCCGTGAGACCGGGGACCGGGAGCTTGAGTGGCACGGCGCCGAGACAGACCCCTTTGGCATCAACAAATGTAGCCACGATTGCTGCACCCCGAATGTCGACTTTTCGGGGCAGGCTCGCCTGGAGCACCTTTGGCGTTTCATCGACAATTATCGCGAAGGGGTTGACGGGCAGCAGCTCCACCAGAGGCACGGGGAGCGGGATTTCGACGTCCATCCTTTGTTGCCAGGCCCGGCTCGAGGCGCTTTGAGCCGCGGCCGTGGTCGCCACCAACACGAACGCCGCGACGATCATGATGACGCGTTTCACAGGGGCATCCTACCACGTACTCCGGTGATGAGGGACGCGCGTAGTACACTTCCCCGCCATGGGACGGGTGGCGTACATCGTGTCACCGCACGGATTTGGCCACGCCGCGCGTGCCTGTGCGGTGATGGTGGAAGTGCATCGGCAATGCCCGGCGACCCACTTCGAGGTATTTACCGAGGTGCCGAAGTGGTTCTTTTCAGAGTCCCTTCCCCATTGCTTCTCCTATCACCGCTTCGCCAGTGACGTTGGGCTGGCCCAACGCTCTCCGCTGGTCGAAGACCTCGAGGCAACGAGCAATCGTCTCGACCGGAGCCGGTTTGATGACCTCGAGAAACATGGACCACTGGCGGCCAAGCTTCAGAAGCTTGGATGTTCCGTCGTCATCGCCGATATTTCGCCCCTCGGATTGGCGGCTGCCGCCGGCGCTGGAATACCCTCGGTACTGGTCGAGAACTTCACCTGGGATTGGATCTATCTCAACTATCCGGACGGGACGTCGCGATTACGCCGCCACGGTCGCAGAATGGTCGAGATCTTCGCCTCTGCAAACCTCAGAATCCAGGCGGCCCCGGTGTGTGAGCCGTCACCGACGGCAATGAGCGTGCGACCGGTGGCAAGATCTCCGAGAACGGGAAGAGAGACAGTTCGCGCCTCGCTCGGAGTACCGGCCGACGAACCGATGATCGTGGTGAGCATGGGCGGCGTGCCGTGGAATTATGGTCACTTCACGGACTTCGATCACTCCGATGGCGCCTGGGTCGTGGTCCCGGGTGGATCTGAGCGGGTGGCGCATCGCCGGGGGCGGTTCCTCATGCTCCCCTTTCATACCGATTTCTATCACCCCGACCTGGTGGCGGCATCGGATCTGGTGGTCAGTAAGTTGGGTTACAGCACGGTGGCCGAGGCCTATCGCGGGGGCACTGCACTCGCCTATGTGGGGCGTCCGCGTTTCCCGGAATCACCGATCCTCGCTCGGTGGGTTGAGGAGCACATGGTTGCGGCCGAGATCGGAGAGGATGCGCTGCGCAACGGCGCCTGGCTTGCTGCGGCGACCGAGCTCCTCGAGGTTCCGCGCCGGAAACCGGATGAGCCGAATGGAGCGGTTCGGGCGGCGGAGATCATTTTGGAGAGGTTTGGGTCGGTGATCGGGTAAGCCCCAATCCGGAATCGGGCACGGAAACGGGCACGGGCACGGGAGGAGAACGAGCCCGTCATGGAGCCCAGGCAACCTGCGGCACTCGTCGTGTTCCCCCTTAGTGCTGCTCCCTTCCGGGTCTGACACGGTTCGAAGGACGACGATGCACAGGGCCCGAGCTCCATGCCGGGCTCGTATTGGACCTCAGATGGCGGAGAGGGCGGGATTCGAACCCGCGGTGGAGTTACCCCCACACACGCTTTCCAAGCGTGCTCCTTCGGCCTCTCGGACACCTCTCCGTACGAATCGATTCACTGTCAAAGAAAGTGGCGGAGAGGAAGGGATTCGAACCCTTGGACCTCGTGAAAGGTCAACGGTTTTCGAGACCGCCCCGATCGACCACTCCGGCACCTCTCCGCGATCGGGCCCCGTATTCTACGACGATTGCCGTTGTTTGGCAAAGAAGCGCCGGAGCAGCTCTCGACACCTGTCCGCCTCGAGGCCCCCGCGGTGGGCCAGGGGCGGGCCAAGTCGCGGATCGGCGGCCAGATCAATCACTGAGCCGAGGGCGCCGGCACGTTCATCCTCTGCTCCCCAGATCACGAGCTGGAGCCGGGCTTCGCGGCACGCTGCAGCGCACATGGGACATGGTTCGAGGGTGACGTAGAGGGTGCAGTCCGAAAGGCGCCAATCGCCAATCTCCCGACCCGCTTCGCGGAGGACGATGACTTCGGCATGGGCCGCCGGATCGGATTCCTCCTGTCGACGATTTCCTGAGCGGGCGACGATTTCACCGCCGCGTGCGACGACGGCACCCACTGGGACTTCACCGCGCGCTGCGGCCGCCTCGGCCTCCGCCATGGCTGCCGCCATGAAGGAGCGATCGTCGTCGTCAAAAACCCATTCCGGCAACATTGGTCGAGAATAACAAAAGGGCCCCGATTAGGGGCCCTTTTGTTATTCAAACCTGGGGCGGGTTACTTCACCTCGATCCGATCGCCGACTGCGAGCGGTGCCCATGCGCGGGTGATGAGGGCCGTCGAGTAGGATTCGTCGACCGTCAGCACACCAACCTCACCCATCACCAAACGAGGCATCCCCTTGACCGGGTTGTCACGGAACACCGTTGCAAAGGTGCCGGGGTAGAGGCCCTCGGCCGCGCCGAGGTCGAGGAAGACCAACCAGTGGGTCCCGAGGTCAATCTGGTCGTCACGATTGTAGGTGATGTATCCGGTGGGTTTGCCGTTTGGTACGTCGCAACGGTCCGTCGGGTCGGGATCGATCACCAGGGGCACGGGAACCGGTGCGAAGGGTTTCAGGACATCGCCGATAACGATCGGGTCGCAGGCGTAGGTGACTTCGGCGATCGAGGTGTCTTCCTGCGAGCACAACACCTTGAGCTGGCCGACCTGGCTGAAGACAACGCCGAGGCTAGAGTTCGAGACCGGGTGATGGAGCGGGCGGATCCGGTGGAGGATGAAGAACCGGTCGCCGGCCTTCACCCCCTGGTTGATGCCGCCATCGATATAGAGGATCTCGCCCTCGGAGTACTGGTCCTGATATTCGATACGTTCAGACGACTCGACCGTAAACGGGAAGATACTCTCATCCTGGACGAGCTCGGCGAAGCAGTAGACATCAGCCGAAGACCCGAGCGGCCGGGGCATGATCTCGACACCTCCGCCGAAGTCCTCGACGTACTCGGAGGTCACGGTCTCTTCGAAAGGCACATCGGCCTCGGCCACCGGCGCTTCCTGGACCGCGAGATCGATTACCACCGGGTCGCCGGGGTAGATCCAATGCGAGTCCTTGATATAGGGGTTCCGCTCCCAGATCTGTGGCCACAGGAACGGGTCACCCAGATAATGGGCGGCAAGATCCCACAGGGTGTCGCCCTTGACGATGGTGTGCACCATGGCGCCTTCGGGAAACTCGGTCGGCGGGTCGTACGGCGTCCAGTGATCGTTGACAAAATGCAGCGGTTGCGGAGGCGGAGCCACCGACTGCGCTGCGGCCATCAAGGGAAGGAATACGGCAATGATGGCGAACAGATTTTTAGCGCTCATAAGCCCTCTCCCCGCTGAAGATAACACTATTTGAGGTTAACCTATGGGCGCCCGATCCGTCAATCCTCGTTCTTATCCTCGGTCTTTTTTCTCAGTTCTTCGAGACGCTTTTTCCACGCGGCGTCGCGCCCTTCGATGAGCGATTCCAATTCGCTAATCTTGGCGTTCACGGCGTCGAACTTTGAGAAATTCGGATAATTTTCCTGGATATATTGGAAACGCCACAACGCACCCTCGTAACGTTTATTCCTTTGGTAAAACTGGCCGACAATCCAGTCGTGTTCCGCCAGTAACTCATTGAGAGCTTTGATCCTGGAGTCGGCCTCGGGCAAATATTGCGAGTTCGGATAGAGGTTGATCAGCTGTTCATATGCGGCTAAGGACTCGTGGATATCACTCAAATCTCGGTCCGGGCGGAGCTTTCGCGCCGAGTAGGTGTGACCCACCATCAAAAGGGCATAATCGCGGTCCGGGTCGTTCGGATAACGGTTCGCGAAATCGCGATACCGAAGCCGGGCTTCTGTGAGATTCGTCACATCGTTCTTTGCCGAATACGTATCGGCAACCCGCAGAGCGGCCTTGTGGCCCATTGGGTCGTTCGGGAAGCTGTCATATACGAAAGCGAACAGCTCACGGGCCCTCTGATACTCCTTCTCGGAGTACAGGGCTTCGGCCTGTTCGAAGATGGTTTCTTTGTCGAGATTCGCCAACTGGTCCAGCAGATCATCCTCCTTGCTGCGGCCGCTTTTGCAGCCGAAAGCGAGGATGACCACCGGCAACAAGATGATGGCGACCCGCCGTGCGGACGTCATCTCTCACCTCCAACGGTCGCGGCCTGGCGCAAATCGGCGATCGCGGAGGCCCTGTCTTCGAAACCGAAGATCGCTGAACCCGCGATCAGGGTCGTCGCGCCGGCGTTTGCCAGCGATGCCACATTCTCGAGACAGACGCCGCCGTCGACAGCGATGTCCAACGACCTGCCGGCAGCCATCTGCCGCAACCGGCTGATCTTGTCGAGGGTTTCGGGGATGAAGTCCTGTCCACCGAATCCCGGGTTGACCGACATGATGAGGACAAAGTCGGTCCAGGGCAGGGCGTCCTCGAGCAGCGAAAGGGCGGACGCGGGGTTGATAGCGATTCCGGCCTCTACTCCGCCGGTGCGGATATTTTCCAGTGTGCGCTGGAGATGGTTGCAGACCTCGATATGAACCGCGATCCGAGCCACCGGAGCCGCAATGAGATCGTCGATAAGATCGTCGGGATCGGTGACCATCAGGTGCGCGTCGAGGGAGATCTTCGAATTCGATGCTATGGCGCGCACGACAGGCGGCCCAAAGGTGAGGTTGGGCACGAAGTGCCCGTCCATGATGTCGAGATGCAGAAGGTCCGCACCTCCCCGCTCGACCTCAGCCACCTCGTCCGCGAGGTGCGAAAAATCGGCCGAAAGAAGCGACGGTGCTAATCGAATACTCATCGGCTCACCCATACTGTGATGATTTCGGACGGCGCCACCGGCGACCCGGCCGGTGGGTACTGGCGAAGCACGAGTCCGGAGGGGACACCGGGGTAGTTCACCTCACGGGCCCGACCCAGACGCAATCGGTTCAACCTGCAAAAGCGTTCGACCCGACTCAAGGGTTGCGATACCAACCAGGGCATGACCCACAGTTGTCGGTGCGGGGCGGTGTTGACCAGGAGATCGATCCGGGTGATGGGTGCCACCTGCTGACCGACGGGTGGTCCGGTTGCGATCACCCTGTCCGCTGCGCCTTCCCCCTCCACCCGGGCTCGCATCCCCGGCACCAGGCCTGCTCGCTCGATCTCGCGCTGGGCTGTGCCGAGAGAGTTCTCGCGAACCTCTGGAACATCGATCGTCTTGCCACCGAGACTCACTCGAACTGTCACCATCGAGCCCGATTTTACGTGAAATCCGGGTGGCGGCTCCTGGAAGGCGATGGCGCCTGGGACGACCGCGGTCGAAAACACGCCGGGCTCTTCCACCGTCATTTCGAGACCGAGGTCATGCACCCGTTGTCTCGCCTCTTCCAAGGTTTTCTCACCGAGGTCGGGCACCGCCAGCGTGCCCCGGTGGACGGTGTGCACCAGTGCAAACCAGAACACAACTCCAGCACAGAGCAGGAAGAGCAAGGCGGCCAAAAGACGTTTCGCCATCGGCGCAAACCTTAGCACGGCAGGGGCTCAACCCTTAGTGTACTCAGCCACGGAAGATGAATTGGCGGACGCTTTCGGGCAGGAAGCGGACGATGTCGTTGAAGAGCACCACCACCATCAACAAGATGAGAAGGTAGAACCCGACCTCGAGAATGCGCTCCTTGACCTTGAGTGGGAGGTCCCTGCCGATGACGCTCTCGACCGCGATGACCGTCAGGTGTCCGCCATCAAGGATCGGTATCGGCAAGAGATTGAAAATGCCCAATTGGAGCGAGATGATGCCCATCAGCATGATCAGGGCCTCGATGCCGCTGCGGGCGGCCTCTCCCGAGATCTGAGCAATGCCCACTGGCCCCGAAACCTGCCGGAGCGAGGCCTTGCGGGTCAGCAAACGGCCGATGACCTGGAAGGTCTGGATGGTCATTCGATGGCACTCGATGAAACCGGTTCTGATTGCCGGCAGGACGTCGAGAGTCTCGACGACGGTTGGAAAAAGCGGAACCACGCCGATCTTTCCCGCGCCGGCCTCGTTCATCGTCGTCAAGTCGAAGCTCAGCCGATCGTCATCCCTGATGACCTCGAGCGTGATCTCGACACCGGGGTGCGGTTCGATAAGGAGTGGGAGTTCGTAATACTGAGTGACAGGCTCGCCGTTGACGGCCACAATTCGGTCGCCCGTGAGAATGCCGGCGCCGGCGGCCGGTCCACCTGCCCGTGGCTGGACGACGGAGTCAAGGAAGGGTTTGATCCCCGACACTCCGAAGCCGTAGAGAAAGTCGACCCCGAGGGTGACCGGGACCTCGGAGACAGAGCCGTCCCGCTCGACCTTCAGAAAGACCTCTCCACCGCCAGCGGTCAGCAGGGCAATCTCGAGATCACGCCAGTGATCGGAAGGTTCTCCCTGCACCGCCCGCACGAGGTCTCCCTCGCGAATCCCGGCGAGGTCGGCGCCCGAACCGGGTTCCACCCAACCGACTATCGGCGGATCGTCGAGGTAGGCCTGGACCTCAACACCGATGACAAAAGCGAGGGCTACGAAACCTACCGCCGCAACGATATTGGTGAGTGGTCCGGCGAGCAGGATGAGGGTTCGCTTCCAGCGCGGGAGGAGTTCAATGTCGGCTGCACCGTCGCCGACGACGTCCGACTCGTCAGGCCCGAGACCGATAATCCGAACATACCCGCCGAGCGGGACCAACGAGATCCGATAGTCGGTCCCGCCCCGCTCGAATCCCCAGAGGCGCTTGCCGAACCCGATCGAGAAGACCTCGACCGGCGCCCCGAGTAGCCGAGCCATCGCAAAGTGGCCCGCTTCATGGATGGTGATCAACACACCAATGACAAAGACGAAAGCAGCAAGTGTCAGCATCTACTCTCCGAACCAACCTCAGTGTCGAGGTATTTCCGTAGTTCTTCTCCGGCGACATCCCGAGCCTCTCGATCTGCGGCGAGAGCCTGCTCGATGCTGGCCAGCGGACTGTTGTGTGCGCTCCACCGGTCGAGGGTTGCCTCAACCGACGCCGCAATCGTTGGCAGCGAACAGAGACCGTCGAGAAAGGAGGCCACCGCCACTTCGTTGGCGGCGTTGAGGACCGCCGGCATTTCGCCGCCGGCACGGAGGGCCTCTCGAGCCAACCGGAGGGATGGGAATCGTTCCTCATCCGGCGACTCGAAGGTGATCGGTGGGGCCGTGAGGAGGTCGAGACCGGGCATCCGACTCGGCAGCCGATCGGGCCATGAAAGAGCATGGAGGATCGGGAATCTCATGTCATTGGGCGCCATTTGTGCGATCAGCGCGCCATCGACGAACTCGACAATCGAGTGGATGAGGCTTTCGGGATGGACGACGACCTCGATGAGATCCTCCGATATCGAGAAGAGGTGATGGGCTTCGATGATTTCCAGCCCCTTGTTCATCATCGTCGCTGAGTCGATCGTGATTTTCGGCCCCATCTTCCATGTCGGGTGGGCAAGAGCATCAGCCACATTGGCCTCGGCGATCCGGTTCGGCGACCAGGTGCGGAACGGACCTCCGGATGCGGTCAGAATCAGGCGCGTGACGTTGTCCGACGGAGCGTTGCCGAGGGCCTGGTGGAGGGCGGCATGCTCGGAGTCGACGGGCAACAGATTGATGCCGGCCTGTGCGACCTCGGCCATGACGAGACCGCCGGCCACCACGAGCGTTTCCTTGTTGGCCAGGGCGATGTCCTTGCCGGCGCGGATTGCGGCCACAGTTGGCGTCAGCCCGATCGAACCGACCAGCGCCGACACGACCATCTGTGCGGCCTCGAAACAGGCGACTTCTTCGATCCCTTCAAGGCCGTCAACGAATCGTGTGTGTCCGAACTCTCTCGCAAGCGTCTTTGCGTCCTCGGCCCGAGCGACGGCGACCAGAGGGGGCTTGTGGTGGGCAACCTGTGACCGCAGCAGCTCGAGGTTGCGACCGGCGGCGAGAGCGACGATCTGAAAACGGTCGGGAAACGCCTCCACCACAGACAATGTTGAGGTCCCGATGGACCCCGTGGATCCAAGGACGGCGACTCGTTTCATCCCACGAGGCCGGTCAGCAGGAGGTATCCGAGCACCAGTGGCGCCGGGTAGAAGAGGCTATCGGTGCGGTCGAGCAGGCCACCGTGCCCCGGTATCAGATTCGACGAATCTTTGATCCCGCTATCGCGTTTGAATAGCGATTCGATGAGATCACCCACCGGGGCGGCAGCGGCAAGGATGGTCGCCAGAGCGAATATATGTATGGTACTGAGCTCGAGATCGAGGATGAAGGCCGCAGCGGCTGCGGCCACATAGGTGGTGGCAATGCCGCCCGCCAGCCCCTCGAAGGTTTTGTTGGGGCTGATTTTCGGTGACATCTTGTGGCGGCCGAAATTCCTCCCCACATAGTAAGCGCCGGAATCGCCGACCCAGACGCAGGCAAGGAAGAAGAACAGGACCTTGACCCCGTCAGGTTCCTCCGGCCACAGCCGCAACCACCCGAGACACGCGGCCGTTGCCCCCAGATAAAGGACCGCAAAACACTCGGCAGCGACCCCGGCGAGGCTCCCCTGCGGCGATTCCGAACGGGTCAGGCGAACGGTCGGCAGGATCACCAGGGCCGCGACCGCTGTGACTGCGAGGCCGTTGACGCCGCGAAGCCATGACGCGACCAGAAGAGCGCCTATCAACATGAGGACGAGCCATCGACCGACCACGATGTCGGCGGCTCGAGCCAGCTTCAGATACTCGTCGCACGCGAGCAGCGTCGCCACTCCGAGGATTGCGAGGAAACCCCACGGAGGCAGCCAGCCGATGGTGACCACCATGATCGGGATCGCAGCAGCTGCAAACAGCTCACGCCTCACGAGGTGGCCCCTGGCTCTCCGGTCGGTGTGAAGACGTTGCCATCCGGGGCGAGACCGCCGAACCTCCGTTCACGCTGCTGGAACTCGAGGACTGCGGACAGCAGGTCCGCCGTGGTGAAATCCGGCCACAGCACAGGACAGAAATAGATCTCGGCGTAGGCTACCTGCCAGAGCAGGAAATTCGAGATGCGTTGTTCGCCCGATGTGCGGATCAAGAGGTCGGGGTCCGGGCAACCGCTGGTCATGAGGTGGTCGTTGATCCACTCTTCGTCAACCCCGTCCGGGCGGAGCGTGCCGTTGACGCCTTCGGTGACCCCGGCACGGATCACATCCGTCAGCTCCTGGCGCCCGGAGTAGTTAAGGGCAATCTGGACGAGAGTGCCGGTGCAGTCGGCGGTGCCGTCTACAGCGCGTTGCAGCTCCCGCTGCACCGACTTGTCGAGCTGATCGATTCGACCGATAGGACGGAAGCGGAGGTTGTTGGCGCGCAGGTTTTTGAGCTCGCGGTTGATGTATTCCTTGAGCAACGCCATCAGGGTCAATACCTCGTGCCGCGGTCGCTTCCAGTTTTCGGTCGAGAAGGCGTAAAGGGTAATTACCTCGAATCCGAGACGAGCCGCTGTTTCCACGGTCTCCCGGACCGATCGAATACCGGCACGATGGCCCTCGACACGAGGCAACGAGCGAGCCTTTGCCCAGCGTCCGTTGCCGTCCATGATGATGGCAACGTGGCGGGGCATGCGATCAGGGTCGATTCGCTCCAGGATCTCGCGTTCGCGGGTGCCGGGTTCGGCGATCTCATCAAGAAGCTGCATCACAGTGAACACCAGGGCTGGGAAGTCTACCATAAGGTCTCATGACAACATCGCTGAGTTCTCAACCGACTCCTGTACACCGTAAACGGCGGGGCAGCGCCGATAGTAGACATGCTCCAGGCACAGTCCATGGGCGGGCGCGGTACGGATAGGCGCACCGGGCCGGGGGTTCTCGATCAGGTTCCTCAAATCATCCACGTCTCGCACTCCCGAACCGACCTCCAACAACGCCCCCACCATGCGACGAACCTGGTACCGCAGGAAGCCCTCGCCGAAGAAGTCGAGATCGATGCCTTCGCGCCGTTGACGGGTTCGCACCCGAAAGAGGGTGCGAGTGGTTGTTTCAGTTCCTGGATTGGGGACCGTGAATGACGCCCAGTCGTGCCGTCCGACGAGCAGATCGAGGGCGGCCGAAAAACCTGCGGAATCGGAGATTTTCCTCACTGCAGCCGAACGCTGATCGAACCATGGAAATCTTGGCTCACTCCAACGGGCGCGGTAGGTATAGAGCTTTCCCAGTGCGCTTTTGCGGGCGTGAAAGGTCGCAGCGACGGGACGCGCCGACAGCACCCGGATCTGCCGGGGGAGTCGGGAATTGAGGACGCGGACCAGTGCCTCGGGGGGAATCGAAACGGGAGGATCGAGGTGTGCGACCTGACCTGCGGCGTGAACTCCGGAATCGGTACGGCCCGCGCCCACGACTGAGACCCGGTGGCCGCGAAAGAGCGACGCGAGCGCTGCATGGAGCTCGCCCTGCACCGTTCTTTGGCCGCGCTGTTTCTGCCAGCCGTGGAACGATTGACCGTGATAGGCAACCTCGAGCTTCATTCGACGCACCATTGCGGGTATCCTCGCACGGAAAGGGGGATCGGGCGACGGCGGCTTGGCGGCTCTACGTTTCTGGGGGGCCGTGGTACGAGCTCTCCACCCTTCGGCCCGATATCGAAGACAACCAGCGCCTGCGGGAGGAGCACTACCTGGTACCGACCGGAAAAGCGGACAACACTGGAACAGAAACCTCAGCACAAACTATGGATCGATCGCGGAGGGACACTGTAGCGACGGTACAATGAGTGCAAATGGTGGAGTTGGTCTTCGAAGATAGCGGCGTGTCGCACCGAGTTCCGGTGCGGGACGGCCTTACGCTCGGTCGCTCGAGTGACAACGATGTTGTGTTGAGGGATTTTTCGGTTTCGCGGCACCATGCCCGGATCGAAGAGAAAGATGGCGAACTCCATCTTGTCGATCTCGAATCCACCAACGGCGTCAGAATCAACGAGGAATTCGTCGGCTCCGGCGCTTTTGTGCTCGGCGATCGTCTCGGGGTCGGAAGCTTCGAACTCAGAGTCGAGGAGGCGGCCAGCGATACCGGCGGCCTTTCGTCAGCCACTTATCTGCGACCCCTGTCGGAGTTCAACCAGGACTACGGACTCGAGGGTCAACCGCAGGAGATTTCCAAGGAAATTGGTCCCCGTGAACGAGTCTTCGAGATTCTCGCCCAGGTGGCTAAAGTCCTCATTCAGGTCGAGGAGCTCGATCCGGTGCTCGAAAAAGTGATGGATCTGGTCTTTGACCAGCTTCTGGTAGACCGCGGCTTCATTGTACTTTTCGATGCCGACGGCAACCCCCAGCTCGAGCTCAATCGGGTTCGCGAGTCCGAGGTGGACGAGGGTGCCGAGGTACCGATTTCGCGCACGATCCTCGATATGGTCTCGCAACAGCAGGTGGCGATTCTGACTCACGATGCGCAGGCCGACCAGCGCTTCGAAGCCGGACGCAGTGTCCGCATTCATCAAATCCGGTCGGCCATGTGTGCACCGCTGTGGCACCGCGAGCGGGTCATCGGGGTGATCTACGTCGACTCGCCTTTGCACGTGGGTTCCTTTTCGGCCTCCGATCTCGATCTCCTGACCGCTCTTTCGAACTACGCCGCGGTAGCGATCGAGAGGGCTCGTTTGAACGAAAATATCCGTCGCGAACGGCAGGCCCGCGATCGCCTCTCGCGCTACCACTCGCCAGCGGTGATCGAGGCTGTCCTGTCGGACTCGGGGGATGACCGCGCTACGGTGACCGTGCGCGAGACCTCGATCCTCTTTGCCGACATCGTTGGTTTCACAGCCCGCTGCGAGACCCTGCCACCGGAGGATGTGGCTGCCTTTCTCAACCAGTTCTTTTCGCTCGCCGCTGATGTGATCTTCAAAAACGGTGGGACACTCGACAAATTCATCGGTGATGCGGTGATGGCGTTCTTTGGCGCGCCCTTGCCTCAGGACGACCATGCTGAACGAGCGGTTCGCTCGGCACTCGAGCTTGTGGCCGCGCTCGATGAGTGGAACACCGAGCGCGAGGCGGCGGGTGACGACCGGATCGAAGTCCGCGTTGCGGTCAACTCGGGTCCTGTCGTGGTCGGTGACATTGGTTCGGCGACCCGGGTCGACTACACGGTGCTCGGCAATACCGTCAACGTCACCTCCAGGCTCGAGGAGCATGTCGCCGAACCCGGCACCATCGTGTTGGGGGAGTCGACCCAGGCGGCGGTTGCCGATATCTTCCCAACCGAACCGCTGGGCTCGGTCCAGCTCAAGGGCCTGAGCCGCAAGATCAACATATTCCGTGTCGCAGCAGAGGAGATCGAGGAGATTGAGGCGAAGAGTTGATGCGCCTCGACGATCTGGTCTTTGTCACATCCAACCCTGGCAAGCTCCGCGAGGCCGAGGCAGTGCTCGGTCGGTCGCTCGATCATTGCGGACTCGACCTCCCTGAACTGCAGACGCTCGACCTCGAGGAGGTGGTGCGTGGCAAAGCGGAGGCGGCATGGAAAAGCCTCGAGCGGCCGGTCCTGGTGGAGGACACGAGCCTCGAGCTGGCCGGTCTCGGTGGCTTTCCCGGTCCGCTGATACGGTGGTTGTTGCTGAGCGTCGGGCCCGAAGGCATCTGTAGGATCTCTGGCTGTTTCGACAATCGTCGCGCCACTGCCCGCTGCCTGGTTTGCGCCACCGATGGGACCACCGAAGTTTTCGGCGAGGGGGTGGTGGAGGGCACAATCGCTCCGAGTCCCCGGGGAGAGGGCGGTTTTGGTTGGGACAGCGCCTTCGTCCCATCCGACGGCGGCGGCCGCTCCTACAGCGAGATGAGCGAGCACGAGAAGAACCTCATCTCCCACCGCCACAAGGCCTTCATCGCCCTCCGCGATGCGCTCGCGAGCGCCTGACCCCCCGCACGCCCGACTCTCGATACTGGATACTCGATACTCGATCCGCCCACCCACCCCTTGACAATTCAGCAGGAGGAACTATTGATTCGATGAATCGAGCATCGAGCATCGAGCATCGAGCATCGAGCATCGAGCATCGAGCATCGAGCATCGAGCATCGAGCATCGTGTTAACCTTCGCGCCATGCGGCAAGAACTGCTGTCGAAGCAGAGCTCCGAGATCCGAGGGATGTTCGGGCGCATCGCCCACCGGTACGATCTCCTCAATCGGGTGCTCTCTCTTGGCCGGGATGTGAGCTGGCGAAACACCGTTGCACAGCGGGTGGCGGCCGCCCGTCCCGAGCGGGTGCTCGACGTCTGCACGGGCACCGGAGACCTCGCCCTCGCCATGCATGGGACGACCGTTATCGGCGCTGATTTCTGTCTGCCGATGCTCCGCGAGGCGGAGTCCAAGGGCTGCCGTTTGCAGACGCATCGATGGATGTGGTGACGGTCGCCTTCGGGGTACGGAACTTCGCTGACCTCAATGTCGGCCTCTCCGAGCTCGCGCGAGTGCTTCGTCCCGGGGGCGAGTTGCTGGTTTTGGAATTCTCCCGTCCGCGCGGGCCCATGGCACCGGTGCTCGGGTGGTGGATGCGGAACGTCCCGCCTCGGGTCGGGCGGTTCGTATCCGGAGATCCTGAAGCCTACACTTACCTGCCGGCGTCGGTCAGCACCTTCGCCGAGGGCAGAGAAATGTGTCGGGCTCTGGAGGCCGCTGGGTTGAGCGACGTTGAAACGCTGAGGCTGACCGGTGGTGTCGCTTCGTTGTACCAGGGGAGGCGATCATGATGGACATCACAACTAAGATGCTCGACGGGTCCCGAATCGCCGCCGAGATTCGTGAGGAGGTCGGCACCGCGGTTGTCGCCCTTGGCGAGCGCGGAATCACAACCCGTCTCGACGTCGTTTTAGTGGGCGAAGATCCCGCGTCAATGGTCTACGTGGGCTCCAAAGCGAAGACCTTGGCCGCGCTCGGGATGATGTCCGAAACACACCATCTGCCTGAAAACACCCGCCAGGCAGAGCTCGAGGCCCTGGTCGATGATCTCAACGCCAATCCAGAGGTTGACGGCATTCTCATCCAGCTGCCGTTGCCGGACACCATCGATACCGCGTCGATCCTTCGTCGCGT
>Ga0255052_10000877_pt1 | contig 23408 bp, 21 predicted proteins | sample JV7_2_21_MG_FD_188632 | JGI IMG/M metagenome (GOLD analysis project Ga0255052, IMG submission 188632) | Seawater microbial communities from Jervis Inlet, British Columbia, Canada - JV7_2_21 | ecosystem: Environmental > Aquatic > Marine > Inlet | place: Canada: British Columbia | collected... | reverse complement strand
GCGATCCCAGATTCGCCCGAGTAATTGCTTGTCATGGTTGGCGTTGGCGGCAATTCAGTTGGTTTAACGATGCGCTTCGGCGGTGTGGGAACCAGCGGGTCAATCGGGGGTGGTACCCGGACCCAGTTGATCTCCCATGGATCGGCTACCTCGACGACAGCACCAGGCTGTATCCCGATTAACAGGTTCATGACATACAGCAGGGCCAGGGTGACTGCTGTGCTGGATGTAATTGCGGTGGCGAAGTTGGCAAACATTTTTGCGTCCTCTTGCTGGTTCCCGCGCCGGTCGAATACCTTGAACAACTAGGTATAGTGTACATACCTAGAACTACAAAGTAACCGTTGACATACCTTGTAGTTCGAGGTATGGTCGGAGAGCTAAACAGCAGAAGGGCACACACATGGCGCAAACTAATCCTCCCTTCATGAGCGGCGTACCAGAGCTCCTGTTGCTCCGCCTGCTCGATCAAAGCGAAATGTATGGCTATGAACTCGTACGCTCGGTTCGAGCGGCTACGGGCGAGGCAATTTCGTTGGGCGAGGGCGTCATTTACCCGGTGTTGCACTCACTGGAACGTAACGGTTCTCTCAAGTCGAAGCGCAAAGCGGTTTCTGGCCGCACACGGGTGTATTACTCAGTGACTGGAAAAGGGCGGCAGCGGCTGGGAAAGCTGCAGGATGACTGGCGCCGTATCCAGGGAGGTATAGCCAACGCTCTGGAGGTTCCAAGCCATGCATGAGCTTGATCTTTCGCGTTTACAAAGTGAGCTGCTGCGCTCCGGCGTTGCCCCGCGACACGTGCGTCGCACCGTCGACGAACTCAGCGATCATTATGAAGACCTCGTCGAGCAGGCCTTGTCGGAAGGTCTCGACAACAGGTCGGCACGCTCTGATGCATTGGCGAGGCTTGGTGAGGTTGGAGACATTGCGCAAGCTGTTCGTGCACAGCCTGAGCTGCGCAGCTGGGCTTTTCGTTTTCCACGCGTGGCGGCCGTCGTTTATCCGCTCACCTGTGTGGTGCTTTTGCCGGCTGCTCCGGTGTTCATCGGTGCTGCGCACGCAAACTATCTCGCCAGATGGGCGGTGTGCCTGTTCCTGAGTGGGGTGGTCACGGCGGCCATGTTCCTGATGCTGCAGATGGCTATAACGCTGACCTGATAGTTACTGCCCGGATGTGGGCGTGTAAATCTCCAGCGTTGCCCTGACTTGCAGCTTGCCCTTGCGGTGCTGCTCGATAACGACGGGCAGGTAGCCCAATTGCTCGGCGCACCAAAGTGTCGTAACGCGCTTGGAGCCCTCAGCCTGGTGTTGCACGCCGACAACCTCGAACTTCCCGGCAGGAACCTTGACGGTCTTCTTGCCGATAATCTGAACATTGACCGGCCGCAAGCGATCGACCTCGAACATGGTGTACTTGTCGCTCGCGTCACCGCCAATCAGGTCGTGCATAACCTCGTATTGAATCGAAACCCTGTCGTGAGCGAGGCCTTCGATAACGGACACGACATCACTGCCATTGACCGTTCCGCGCGCCTCTCCGGTTTCCCAGTCAAAGTGGATAGTCGCGTCTTCTTTATCCCGCGACAGGGTGTCTCTGGACACATACTCGCGTGGCCGGACGCCATCGGGTGCCGTGTCGAAATGTGAGGTCTCAACGATGCTGCCGCGCGAGAACATGCGCGACATGCCGGTTGGCACGATAACGTGGGTCGCCGAATATCCCGTCGCTGTTTGCTGTAATTCTGTGTCCAGCTGACCACTCAGAACGCTGATCTTCACCTTGTAGGTGGCCGTGTGCGGCGTCAACAGGGACTCCGCCTGCAAGGGCGCTGCGTACAGTGCCAGCAACAGCAACAATCTCAGATATTGGTTCAAAAACCAGCCCTCAGTCGGCCTTAAGCCGGTCCTCACATTCTTTCATGAGAGACATGACTCGTTGCTGAACGTTCAGCCTGTGCGGTTCAATATCATCGAGCCGTGTTTCACGCGGAATCTCATAGGGCTCGCCGATGCCAATGACGACGCGACTAAATGGTTTCGGGATCATGAAGTGGTCCCAGCGATCTAGATACCAGGCACGGTCGGCCGCACAAGAGACCGGCACGATAGGTACACCGCCAACCCGGGCCATGACCATCACGCCGGTCTTTAGCTCATGCTGCGGGCCCTGAGGGCCGTCAGGCGTCGTGACGATCGAATATCCCTTCTTCATCATCTGGTGCTGGTCGCGCAGTGCCAGGGCGCCACTCTGGTTGGCCGAGCCGCGAATGACTTTAGCGCCATAGGCGCGCGCGATGCGTTCCGGCACCTCGCCATCCACTGAACCAGAGATCAGGAAGCAGGCCTTGAAGCCACGTTTTATCCAGTCTCGGACAAGACCCGAACACAGCACATGGTGCTGGTGCCAGTAGGCCGGCGCACATACCGTCTTGCCGTCGAAGAACGGCTCGATATGTTCCTGACCAAAAACGACCTGCACGCGATACGTACTCGTCACCAGGCGAGTGATGCCCCGAATTACTGGCATGCCGATCGCATAGTAGAAACGGCGCAGCTTCGTCATGCGCCGGTCCGAACGTGGATTACGGCGTGACTCGACCGATTGATAGTCTTTTGCTTGTTTATTGCTCATGGCGATTGGTTGGCGTCGTTGCGGCGAGTTTGCAGTATCGGTTCGGCGCCGGTCAATGTAATATTGCGCCTGCTTTTCCAGCCAACTCGCTATGCAACTTTACGACACTCTGATTGACCTGCTCTCCGACCTGAAGAGCCGTGACCGCCATATTCGCTTCATCGACGGGGAAGACGACGAGAGCATCGTTGCCTTTTCCGAGCTGTGGGATCGTGCCCTGGCGCTACTGGGTTCCCTGCAGGCTCGTGGAATGGAGAAGGGCGACGAGCTCGTTATCTTCAGTAAGTCCAACGAGAGCTTTGTCGTTGCGTACTGGGCGGCGATTCTCGGTGGAATCGTGCCCGTGCCGGTTGCAGTCGGCATCAGCGACGAGCACCGGCACAAGCTGTTTCGCATACTGCGCCAATTGGAACGCGGCACGCTCTTCACAGAATCGGATCTCGTCGATCGCCTGATCGAATTCTCAAAGAACAATGAACTCGACGACGTCACCACGATCCTGGAATCGCGGACAGCGCTGATGAGCGATGTTGTTCCGGGTAATAACGGCGCGATTTACGCGGCAACGCCAAACGATCTCGCGTTTATCCAGTATTCCTCAGGATCAACGAGTGACCCGAAAGGCGTCTGCCTCACACATCGCAACCTGTGTGTAAATATTCGCGCCATCGTGGAAGGTGCGGGTTGGGGCGAGGACGACGTCAGCCTGAGCTGGATGCCCCTGACTCATGATATGGGACTGATCGGCTATCACCTCAGCGTGCTGGCGGCTGGTATGAACCATGCCGTCATGGACACCAATGCCTTCGTGCGCAGGCCGCTCCTGTGGATGATCAAGGCCCATGAGTTGCGAGCGACGCAACTGTGTTCACCAAATTTTGGTTACAAACACTTCCTCAAGCTGTTTGAACGCAAGGGCCTGCCGGAGACGGACTTGTCCTGCGTAAAGTTGATCCTGAACGGGGCCGAACCGATCTCGTATTCGCTTTGCGAGGAGTTTCTCGACGCACTGGCGCCCTACGGCCTGAAAAGGACCGCGATGTTCCCGGTCTATGGCATGGCGGAGGCGACGGTTGGTGTCTCAATGCCCGAGATTGGTGTGGAGTACTCGCGAATCGTTGTCCACCGGCACTCGCTGCGAATTGGCGAGCCGTACACGCCCGCGGAACTGGAAGACGCGGATGCCGTCAGCTTTGTCAAGGTTGGTCGGGCACTTCGTGACGTGGAGATTCGTATCGCGGACGACGCCGACCAGGTCCTCGAGAATGGCAAGGTCGGCAATATCCAGCTTTTCGGTGGCAGCGTGACCGAAAAGATCTACGGTGACGATGCAACGACCGCGAGCCTTTTTACGGATGACGGCTGGCTGCGCACCGGCGACTGTGGCGTGTTTGTCGATGGAGACCTCGTAATAACCGGGCGTTCCAAGGACATCATTATCGTCAACGGACAGAATTACTATCCGCACGATATTGAGGAAATCGCCGCAGATGTCGAGGGCCTGGACCTGGGCAAGGTCGTGGTGGCCGGAACGAGGACGCATGAAAGCCAGACCGAAGAACTGCTCGTTTTCGCAATGTTCAAGCGTGATCTCGACACCTTCAAAATACTGGCGAATAAGGTCATCGCCCGCATCGGGGAACATACGGGTCTCGAAGTCGATCACGTGATTCCGGTGCGAAAGATCCCGAAAACAACCAGTGGCAAGATTCAGCGTGCCGCGATGCTCAGTGCTTACCTCGATGGCGAGTACGACGAGGTGCTGGCCAAGCTGGCACCGGAAATCTCTACAGAAGGTGTAGACGATGATCCGCTCGTAGCCGAACTGGAGCTGATTTGCCGCGAGTTTTCGAAAGAACGCATGATTGGGCCCGAGGACAACCTGTTTGAGGTTGGTATCAGTTCACTGACGTTGACCGAGATCGCGCTGGCTGTGGACGAACGATATCCCGGAAAACTCGACATAAGTGATATCTTCGACTACCCGACATTGCGTGAAATCGCAGACTTCCTGCGCCAAAGCGACTAGAGACCTACTCCAATGATCTACTCGAGAATTGCCGGCACAGGCAGCTATTTGCCTGAAAAAGTCGTCACCAACAAGGATCTTGAGAAGTCGATCGAGACGTCCGATGAGTGGATCCGGGATCGGACCGGCATCTGCAGGCGCCACATTGCCGCAGAAGGGGAGACCTGCTCGGATATGGCATTGGCCGCCGCGCACAAGGCCATCGAAATGGCCGGCATCGAGGTAGGTGATATCGACCTGATCGTGATCGGTACGACGACGCCTGACAAGATATTCCCGAGCACGGCGTGCATCGTGCAGCGCAAGCTCGATATACACGGATTTCCGGCATTCGATGTACAAGCCGTGTGCTCAGGTTTCGTTTACGCGCTCGATATCGCGAATCGGATGATTGTCACGGGCGGTGCGACCACTGCGCTCGTGATTGGCAGCGAGACCTTGTCGCGTATCGTCAACTGGGAAGACCGTGGCACGGCTGTGCTGTTTGGCGACGGTGCCGGGGCCGTGGTGCTGCAGGCCAGCGATACGCCCGGCATTATTTCGACCCACGTCCATGCCGACGGCGCATTTGAGAACCTCCTGGAGGTGCCGCACGGGATTTCAAAGGGTTACGACCAGGTTCAGGCCGGGAATGCCTTCATTCAGATGCAGGGAAATGCGGTGTTCCGCAAAGCTGTTGGCACACTTGGATCCATGGCCCAGGAAACCCTGGACGGAAATGGCGTCGACAAACATGATCTGGACTGGCTTGTGCCGCACCAGGCGAATCTGCGAATCATCACCGCGGCGGCGAAGAAGCTCGACCTCTCAATGGACAAGGTTGTGGTGACGGTCGACGAACATGCGAACACGTCGAGCGCTTCTGTACCACTCGCACTAGATACCGCTGTGCGTGATGGGAGAATTGAGCGTGGTCAGCTGCTGCTTTTTGAGGCATTTGGAGCCGGATTTACCTGGGGTTCGGCGCTCGTCCGCTTCTAGCAATTTGTTTGTTTCTTGATCAAAAACAGAGTATTATTTATTAAAGTAAATTCGATAAAAATCTTCTAACATCTTCTTTTATAAGGTGAAACAAAAATTCTGAATACCTGATAGACTCTCCGTGTCCGCAGCTAGCGGTACTGTAAAAATAATAATAAATAGCTTGCAATAACATTACAAAAAACAAGCACAAGGGGATAAGAGATGGGTGTAGATAAAATCGTCAAACTCGTTGGCGTTCTGGTAGCTATTGTTGCTGCCTTCGTGGCAATCCCGTATGGAGCCGCTCTCGTCGCTGTACTGGGTATCGCCGGTGGCTGGTTCACAGCCGAAGAAGACCGCCAGAGACTCCTGATCGCCGCCTTGGCGTTGATCGCGGTCCATGGTGCGCTCGGTGCGATTCCGGCTGTTGGTGAATACCTGACGACGGCACTTGGTGGGCTTAGCGGCCTGTTCAACGCTGCCGCAGCTACGTGCATCGTTCTTGGTGTCGTTGACAGACTCAAACCGTAATAGACTTCACCCGTTCAAGGTGATGTACGAAGAGGCCGCCTCTATGGGGTGGCCTTTTCTTTTGCTTGTTGCAGGCATCGCGATGTTTGGCACGGGCTTGCCGGGCAAGGCCCAGGCTGATCCACCGCCAGTTGAGACGATCAGACAGGCTGTCGAGGCAGGCAAGCACGAGGCGGTCGCCCTGTATCGGGAGTTTCTTGCGCTGCCGAATGACGCCGGCCATGTCGAGGATATCGAGACGCTCATCGTCTGGATGGAGAAGGCTTTTGCCGAGCGCGATTTCGAAACGCACCGAATAGCGACCGACAGCAGCCCGGCCTTGTTTGCCCAACGCCTGGTGGCAGGCGCGAATCGAACGATTCTGGTTTATCTGCAGGCCGATGGCCAACCCGTCGACCCTTCTGCCTGGGCGCAGGAAGATCCATTCGTCCCGGTATTGAAGGCACCGGATGAACTTGGGCAGTGGCACCCGATACCCTGGGATTCGCTGAGCGAGCGTTTTGATCCGGATTGGCGTGTATTTGCCCGCTCAGCGTCAGATTCCAAGGGCCCGATGACACAGTTCATGACCGCGATCGGGTTGCTCGACGGGCTGGGCTTCGAGCCGAACTACAACCTCAAGGTCATCATCGATACCGAGGAAGAGCTCGGGTCGCCGCACCTTGCTGCGGCCGTCGCACGCGAGAGCGACCTGCTTGCCGCCGATTTCCTGCTCATATTCGACGGCCCACCGCATGCTTCGAATGCACCGACCGTGACCTTCGGCGCTCGCGGGATCGCGACAATGACGTTGGTTACCTATGGTCCCAAGGTGGCGCAGCACAGTGGGCACTACGGTAACTTCATGCCAAACCCGGTCTTTGACCTGGCGCGAATTCTCGCTTCGCTAAAGGACGCCGACGGCCGCGTAACGCTGCCAGGATTTTATGACGGTGTTGCCATCAGTGATGAGGAGCGGCGACTGCTCGCGGCGGTCCCGGATGACGAGGCGCAAATACTCGCGAACGCTGGCGTGGCCCAGCCCGATGCAGTCGCTGCATCGTTGCAAGAAGCCCTGCAGTACCCGTCTCTTAATGTGCGCGGCATTCGCGCCGCCTGGGTTGGAGACGAATCAAGAACAATCATCCCGCCTCGTGCCACCGCGGAGATCGACATCCGGCTGGTCAAGGAGTCTGATGGGCAGCGTCTGATCAACCTGGTCAGCGAGCACATCCAGAGCATGGGATTCCATGTTGTCGACGCGGAACCTTCTGACGCCGAACGGGCGCGCTATCCTAAACTCGTGACAATAAGCTCAGAGATCAGCTACGGCGCGTTTCGCTCCGACTTTGACTCGCCAGCCGGTCTGATGGCGCGTGCAGGGATGCGCTACCTCTATGCAGAGGAGGCGATCCTGATACGAACGATGGGTGGATCTATTCCGATTTCGCCGCTGGTGGAGACGCTCGGTGTATCAGCGGCCATCGTGCCGACCGTAAATATCGACAACAACCAGCACAGTCCGAATGAAAATATCCGCCTCGGTAACTTTGTTGAGGGCATTGCCATCCTGATGGCGGTGCTCAGTCAGGACCCGGGCTAGAGTTACTTGACATAAACTTGGAAAAACCCCGTTTTCGCCGATTCTAGTGAGACCCGGTTCACACTTTCGGGCCAACCCTGTCTCTATACTGCGACATTAGTGCGGTCGCACTATGGCGACAGGCAAAAAGGGCCCGACGGAATGGACAAAAAGGAAATGGAAACGCCGCTGTCACAATCCAGCGTGTCAATGAAGCTGGAGTTGATTCAGAAACGTTGTAGTGAGCTTATGGATGAGCCGGACGCGATGTTGGAACTGGCGATCGATGAGCCCGCAGCCGAGGATCCACACGCAAGCGATCCGTATAACCTTCAGCGCTCCTGAGAGGCTGCTTTGTGCATGGCGCGCAGGATCTTCAGGCGCCATAACCACATGGCCAGGATGAGCAACGCCGCGATCGGCAGGCCCAGACGCGGATTCAGAATCACGACAAAGTCATAGAGACCGTGCAGCCCGGCTGCAACGGCGAGACTGGCAATCGTTGCCGGCACAATCGAGCGACCCGCAAGGTAGGCCTGGCCAATCCAGTGGCCCCAAATCGACGCGAATAAAATGTGAATGACCGGGCTGGCAAAGCCACGGGCAAGCGCCTCGGTTGTTGTCAGGTATTCAAGGTATTGCCAGTTCTCGATCGCTGCGTATCCCAGACCGATAAACGACGCATAGATGATGCCGTCCATGGGCTCATCAAATTCCTTGAATCTCAGGACAACAACCAGGAACGGCAGCAACTTGGCGAGTTCCTCGATCGGGCCGATTGCGAGCAATGAATAGGCGAACAGTGCCCAGGTGTTGGTATCTGCAAGATAGCCTGCGTCAAATCGAAGGCCGGCAAAACCAAGGCCGGAATACAGCGCAGTGGAAATCCAGGCGGCGGCGACACCCAGGGCGAACGTAAACGCCAGGTGCCCGACCGGTTCAGGCAGGTGTCGGTCCTTATAATAGTGGTAGACGGCCCAGAACAGGACCGGTACGGCGATAGGCGCTATAAGCAGTAGCTGCTCCATCGCCGTACGGTTTATCTATCCCGCCGGGTCAGAAGCGTACCGTGCCTTGCAGGCTGATCGTCGAGCCACGTCCGTAGAAGGCGTAGTTCGATTTCGCTCCGAAGGTGCTTCCGGCCAGCGGTGTGTCACCACCGAAGCTCAGGACTTTCTCATCGGTGAGGTTCTTCGCAAGCGCTGCGATTTCCCAGCGACCCGATTGGGAGCCGACGCTAACGCGTGCGTTTAGCATCGTGTAGCTGTCTTGTACGAGACCTGGATCGAATGTCGCGGAGGCATCGTAGTCGTCGGTGTAGAACACGTCGAACAAGGCAGCAACTTCAAGATTGCGGCCTACAGGTACGCGAATGTCGAATGAAACGTTGGCCTGGAAGTCCGAGACCATCTGGTTGGAATTACCCGTGTAGTCGCAAAGCTCCGGCGTGCCGTCGCCATCAAGATCGACGTCCGGCGTCGCACCAAAGTAGCACTGGCCATTCTGGAAATCGGTGAATTCGAAGTCTGTGACTGCGAGGCCACCCGATACGGTCAGGAAGTCGGTTGCTGCCCAACGCATATCCACCTCGAGTCCCTGAATCTCGGCACTCGCGGCATTGCCGACGTTGAAGCCGAGGACGCCGTCGAAGATCGAGATTTGCAGGTTGTCATACTCGGTGAAGAAGCTCGCGAAATTGAGTTCCATAGCGCCATCGGCGAGCAGGAACTTGCCACCGAATTCAATGTTGGTCGCTTCTTCATCTTCGAATTCGAACGATGTTGCCATGTCCGGATAGAAGTTTTTGTTGTTTGCACGGAAGTCAAAGCTACCGGACTTGAAGCCTTCTGCTGCGCTGATGTAAAGCAGGTTGTCGCTACCGACGTTCCAGACAAACTTGATCTCCGGTGAGGTCTTGGTCTTGTCGCGCGAGCCGTTGACCGGCAGGACGCCCAGGCCGCCGACGCAAGTCGGGTCGACACTCATGCACGGTATCCCGGTGCCCGGATCGACACCGTAAAGCAGCGCGTTGGCCGGGCCAGCAAGTGCCGGTACAGGAAACTGCGATAATGGAATCAGGTTGGTCGATGTGATGCCGAACAGGCCGCCATAGATCAGCGGTGCAGCGATTTGCGCAGCCGGTAGCGGTGAAAAATCCTGGCTCACGATCTCAAGCGTTCGGAAACCGTCACGCTCGTCTTGCGTAATGCGCGCACCGAGTTGGACCGTGAAGTTGTCGCTGACGTGCCAGTTAAACTGAGCGAATGCACTGATAACATCGTTGTCAACTGTGGCGAGACGCGAGGCTTGCGTGCCTGCGACCCAAGTACCGCCGCCTGCCGGCGCAGCCGGATTACCGTTAATAGCAGGAACGAGGATTGACGTCGGATCTACGATGATCTGATCCGCGTATTCGTGCTCGCTCGTCTGGTAGTAAAGGCCTGCGATGTAGTCAAAGCGCTCGCCGATCGGCGACGAGAGCCGGAACTCCTGGCTAAACTGGTCGTAGGTCTCCTGCAACGCTGCGCCGAATACTACAGCGCCTGTGAAGTCGCAGTCACAAAATTCATCGTATTCAAACGACGACATAGCCGTGATCGACTTGAAATCATAATCACCGAGTGCCCAATCGAGCGTCAGCGCGAAGTTCTCGGATTCGTTGTAGCTGAAATCGCCGTTCGATGACCGAACATCGTCCTGAACAACGTTGTTTACGCTCGGGTCAGCGCCGAACACCAGCGAGAGTACCTGGTTGTACTGCAATCCCTGGAAGGGTCCACCGGCTGCTGGCAGCTCATTGACGATTTCAATATGGCGACCGTCAACATCAAACTCTCCAACTTCGGCTTTCAATGTTGCGATGAGATTGTCGGTGACATCGAATTCGAGCGTGCCGCGAACTGTCCAGTCCTCGCGGTTCGGCTCTTCTTCTTTAAGGGTTTCGTTCCACACATAACCCTTCAGCTCGCGCTGTCTTGCTGCTACTCGATAGCGAAAACGGTCGGTGATCGGTCCCGATACCACGCCCTCGATAATGGATTCGTCGTCTTCGAACTCCCAGGACGCCCTGAAGCTGCCCTCGAATTCATCGGTTGGCCGTGCCGTGGTGATATTGAGTGCACCTGCGACCGAATTCTTACCAAACAGAATGGACTGCGGCCCACGCAGGACCTCAACGCGTTCAATATCCAGGAAGGGCGAACGCCACTGCTGTGCGCGGCCAAAATGCACGCCGTCAATATAGGTGCCAACGGATTGCTCGAACGCCTGGTTGATACCGGATCCAGCGCCGCGAATGAATGCGTTGGTTCCGATGCCGGTTTCGGTCAGCGTGAAATTGGGAACCAGGAACTGAATGTCCTCAGCTTTCTGGATAGCTGCATGAGCAATCGTGTCTCCGGTCACGGCTGAGATCGAGACAGGTACATCTTGCAGACCCTGTTCGCGATAGGCTGCCGTCACGATAATTTCTTCGAGCGCCCTTGTGCCTTCCTGGGCGTTTACCTGGCTTGCTGGCAGTGAAATGAGTGTTGCGGATACAACAAACGCCGAAATTCGTCGCAGAACGCGAGGTTTCATAATGCTCCCCCTGTTTAAGTTATATTGAGTATTAGACGCTCGCAGTTGGTAGCAGTCAATAAGTGACCATAAATATGATGAACAAACTTTTGTTACTGATAACAATTATCACCTGGCCCGTTGTCGCGTCAGCGCAACAGGACCTGCGCAAGGAGGCGGCGGCATCGACGCGTGACGCGAATGCGGCTGTCGCGAGAGCGTTGCCATTTTCGAATACTGAGGACTTTGCACTTGCTGACCGGGGCCTGATCGCGAAGCCAGCAAGCATCGAGATTCGAAATGATGCGGGGAACGTGGTCTGGGATCTGGGCCAGTTCGCGTTTGCCAACGATGACCCGCCGGCATCGGTCAATCCGAGCCTTTGGCGCCAGACGCGGCTGAACTCCCGTTACGGGCTGTATGAGGTAACAGAGCGTATTTACCAGCTGCGCGGGTTCGATGTTTCGAACATCACGATCATCGAAGGTGATTCCGGATACATCGTGATCGATCCTTTGCTGACGGCCGAGACCGCAAGAGCGGCGATGCAGTTTGCTTTTGAGCACCTGCCCACGAAGCCGATCGTCGCGGTGATATACAGCCACAGCCATGCGGATCATTTCGGCGGCGTCAAAGGCGTCATCAGCCAGCAGGATGCGGATGAGGGCAATGTGCGTGTCATCGCATCGGAAGGGTTCATGGACTATGCCGTGTCGGAGAACATTCTTGCCGGCAATGTGATGACACGTCGTGCGTCATACATGTTTGGCTCGTTGCTCCGTAAGGACGAGAAGGGCGGCATCGGCGCCGGACTTGGCAATGCGATATCGACCGGCGAGGTTACATTGATCACGCCGACCGAACTGGTTACGGAAACCGGCCAGGAACTCGTTATCGACGGTGTGCAATTTGTTTTCATGAATACGCCTTTCGCTGAAGCGCCCGCGGAGATGATGTTCTACCTGCCGCAGATGAAAGCATTCTTCGCGGCGGAAGAGGCCAATGGCACCTTGCACAATCTCTACACGATGCGTGGCGCCCAGGTGCGTGACGCGTTGCTGTGGAGCCAATATCTTCACGAGGCGATCGACCTGATCCCGGACGACACCGACACGCTGTTCGGCAGTCACCACTGGCCGCGCTGGGGGTACGACAATATCGTCGATTACCTGGGCAACCAGGGCGATGCGTATCGCTATATCCACGACCAGACGCTGCGGCTAGCCAATCATGGCTACACATCGGACGAGATTTCAGAGCAACTGGAGCTGCCGCCTGAGCTTGGGCAGGTTTGGTACAACCGCGATTACTACGGCACCGTGAGTCACAACTCCCGCGCTGTGTACCAGAAATACCTTGGTTATTTCGATGGCAATCCGGCGAACATGCATCCACTACCGCCGGAGGACGCCGCTGCCAGGTATGTGGAATTCATGGGTGGGGGCGACGCTGTGCTTGAGAAGGCACGAGTCGCTTATGACGACGGTGATTTTCGCTGGGTTGCTGAAGTGGTTAACCACGTCGTGTTTGCAGATCCGGGCAACACGGCGGCGAAGCGACTGCAGGCAGATGCGCTTGAGCAACTGGGCTACCAGGCCGAGTCGGGTCAATGGCGAAATTTCTACCTGACGGCTGCGAGCGAGCTCAGAAACGGCATAACGACAGCCGATACGCTCCGAACCGAACGTGCCGACATGATCAATGCGCTGACGCTAAGCGAGTTGTTCAATGCCCTGGCTGTGCGTCTTAACGGGCCCGAGGCCGCTGGCAAGCACACAGTCATCAATTTCCATTTCAGTGATTCTGATGCTGATTACATGGTGACGCTTGCCAATGGGGTGCTGAACCACGCCGTTGGCCAACGTGCTTCAGACGCTGACGTCAATGTCGAATTGACCCGCCGTGGTTTTCTCGGCATGGCGATGGCCGGTGTGCCCGTTGAATCCCTGGTCGAGTCACAGGCGATTCAGGTCGATGGTGATGTTGCCGCATTGGTGGAACTGATTGGTTTGCTCGACAGCTTCGAGTTCTGGTTCAACATCGTCACGCCCTAGACATTGTCGTTACACGCTGGCCGAGCCAGCGTATCGCGTCTTCGGTACGTTCTGACCACGGGTGGCCGAAACCGAGTCGCACGAAATTGGTGTAGCGGTTTGACGGCGAGAAGATCTGGCCCGGTGCGATGCTAATGCCAGCTTCGATCGCGTCGTTGAACAGTTCTTCTGCGCTGACGTTGGACGGGAGTTCCAGCCAGAGAACCGATCCGCCAACCGGTTTCGAGCTTCGCGTTTCTGCGGGGAAATGGTCCGCGATCATTGCGCTCATGCGTTCGGCGTTTCGCCTGAGCACCGGTCGCAATGTTTTGAGGTGCCGTGCGTAATTACCTGAGGCGAGGAAGTCTGTCAGCGTCATCTGCTGCAAAAGACCCGACGAACATGAGAACGCTCGCTTGAGTCGCATGATCTCGTCGATAAAATCCGGTGCGAGTACCCAGCCAATGCGATAGCCGGGCGCCGCGGTCTTCGAGAACGAGCCGCAGGTGATGATGCGTGCACTGTTACACAGAAACTGAGCAGGTACCGGGCGAAAGCCATCGAACCGCAAGTCGCCGTACACATCGTCTTCGATGAGCACGGTGTCGAACTCCTCGAGCATCTGCACGAGTCGGCGACGGTCGCATTCCGGCATGGTCACACCAAGGGGGTTGGACAGGGTCGTCGAGAACATGCACGCCTTGACAGGATACTGCTCCAGCGTAGACCGCAATTCGGCCAGCACCACACCTTCTTCAGGGCAGGTCTCAACCTCGACGGCGAGCATGCCCAGGCTGTCTATGAGTTCAAGCATGCCGTGATACGTCGGCGTTTCGACCGCGATGACGTCGCCAGGCGAAGCGACAGCCTGCAGCGCCAGTAGCAACGCTTCCTGGCCGCCGTTCGTGATGGCTATGTGGTCCGGTTCAACCTGCACACCCGCGCTGTCCAGGTAGTGATAGGCAATTTGGCGGCGCAAGGGCGCTTCACCGAGCGTGGACGCGTAACCCAGGCTGCGTTCTTCGGCGCGCGCCATAATACGTTTCATTGTTCTGTGCAGGGTCTTTGCGGCAGGTTTTGCCATGCAGGGATTCGCAATCCCGAGCGGTTCAAGGTCCGGGTGATTGATGCCCTCGTAGACGCGAACCATCAGTGGTCGGCAGTTCAGGCACACCGGCTCCCCGTCTGAGGACGGGGCGGGGCGAACCAGCGGGTTGGTGGCCCTGTGGCGCACGTAAAATCCTGACTGTGGGCGCGATTCTATACGCCTTAGGCGCTCGAGCTCGACGTAGGCCTGGCGGACAGTTGGGATGCTGACGCCCGCGCTGTGGCTCATCTTGCGCAGAGAGGGTAGCCTGTCGCCTGGGCGAAGCGTGCCAGCATTGATATTTTCGCTTATTAAATCAATAACCTGGCGGTACAAGTAGGTGTTGTCCTGTTTGTCGACGGAGAGCATAACTGTATAGGTCACATTTCTGAAAAACTGTATCTGTTATATACCTAGTGGATCCGTATAGTCAATCCCACGTCGCAACCACAAGCAGGAGACAACGATGAAATCCAACACCCGCAACCACGTTGACCTTCGCAATCACCCCGGTAAACGTTGGCGGTCGGCGCTGCTGGCGCTTGCACAGCCGGCGGCTCGCATGCACAAATACCGCAATCTGCACCGGACGATGTTCTACGACACTGTGTGCGAACTGGACCGCAAGGACTGCTAGTGAGCAATTTGGCGCTCTACCTGATTACTGTGCTGGTCTGGGGCTCGACCTGGTTCGCCATCGAGTTCCAGCTCGGCATCGTGGAACCGGAAGTGTCCGTTGTGTACCGTTACGCAGGCGCTTCACTCCTGTTGTTCGCGTGGAGCAAGTACAAAAAGCTGAACCTCGCATTCGGCATTCGCCAGCACGGCTGGTTTGTACTTCTCGGGCTATTCCTTTTTGGACTCAATTACGTACTCGCGTATCGGGCCCAGATTTACATTACCTCGGCACTCACGGCGATCGCATTTTCTTCAATCGTGTGGATGAACATCCTAAATGCACGGTTTTTCTTTGGCGTCAGGGCGGGGCGCCGCACGCTGTTCGGTTCGCTTCTCGGTATAGCGGGTATCGTGACGTTGTTTGCACCGCAGGTTAGGGATATATCTTTTACGGACACGGTGTTCTTCGGTTCTGTGCTGGCTTTACTCGGCGCGCTGGCTGCGTCGTTCGGCAACATGGCGTCGCAGGGCGCACAAAAACGCGGCTTGCCCATCGTGCAGTCCAATGCCTGGGGCATGTTTTACGGCTGCGCGCTATCGGCGATTTCCTCAGTCGTGGCGGGGCACACGTTCAACTTTGATTTAGCCACTGGTTACGTTGTGTCTCTCGCGTACCTCACAATTTTCGGGTCGATCGTCGCTTTTGGCGCTTATCTGACCCTGCTTGGTCGCATTGGGGCGCACAAGGCCGGCTATGCCATGGTGATGTTCCCGGTTGTTGCGCTGGTGCTTTCAATCGCCTTTGAGGGCCTGACGCTCAACACGTCAATCGTCGTGGGAACGCTGCTCGTATTGGCGGGCAATGTGTTTGTCCTCGAACGAGGAAATGGGCAACGCCACAATTCGACCCTGCCATCTTCGCTGGATGACGTTCAGTCGACTAGCTGAGCGACTTGTTGTTCGACCGACCCCGAATTTCGTACGTGTCTGTTAGTTCTTTTTCACGCATCAGTTCCTCATGACGTTCCTCGATGCGTGGCCAAAGGTCGCGTACAGCGGGAACGTCAATGCGAAATTCGTCATGCAATACAGCAAGCAGTTCATCTGCAGAGTCGAGTGTTTTCGTGTCGATGCCGCTTGATGTTGCCAGGCTGAACACTTTGCCACGCAGAGTCTTGTGTTGATCTGGCAGGCGAAGCTGCGCGACGAGGTTCTGAACGAACCCTGATGACGGATCGGTTTGCAGGAAATCGCACTTGTCGGTCAAGGTGTCTTCGTCGGCTTTTTCGTCCCGAAAATCAAAACTGAATTCACCCTTGCCGAGATCTTCCCAGAAGCGCCAGTGACCATCGTCAGTTTTGCGAAGACCAATATGAAAGGGCGCTTGTTGATGCTCGGATTCAGCGAGCGGTATCGGCGCGATCATGCTGCCGCCGAAGCCCACGTCGACGAGAAATGTCTGGTCCGCGTCAGCAGTTCTTACGAGCAGACACAGGTGATTGGCGTTCGCGACGTCGCCGCGTTCGATACGCATCACGGCGGCCGCTACACGGGTAACGTCAAAACCAACTTCAGATAAAGCCCAACCGAACAAGCCATTCTGCTCATAGCACCATCCGCCGCGCTGCCTCAGGACGATTTTCTCGTAAGCAGCGGCAGGGTCCGTGGTCAGTTTTGCACCGAGTTGCACATCGAGGTTCTCGAAAGGCACGCTTTGCACGTGATGTGCGAGCAGGTCCTCGAGGACAGTCAGTGACGCTGCAAGTTCACCGTCGTAGGAAATACGCCTTAAGTAGTCCGGCAACAATGACTACTTGACCTTCACCGCGAGCGTGTCGTGGTGGCCGGAAATGAGCGAACGCAAATAGAACGAGATATCAGAGCGTGCCTTGAAGCCTGCATCAATAGCAGCCGATTCCTTGTCCTCATCGCTAACGTCCGACGGTGCCGCAAACGCTTCCATGTCTTTGTGGAAGCCGATCGTAAAGGCATCGACATCTGATCCTGCTGCACGACGGAAAATCATGTTCGGTTTCAGCTCCGTCGCAGTGAGGTAAGTGTTCTCCATGCGACGCTGGTCGAGTAGTTCCTCGGCCTTGCCGGGGGCCGCCTCGAACATCTCAATATGATAGAAGCTGTTGTCGTTATACGCGGCACTGACATCTGCCCACGATGGACCGTAGGCGTAGTGGTCTTCCTCAAAGGCAATCAACTCGAAACTCGGGGCGAGAAAGCCGGGTTCCAGCGCCGAGTCCTGGTCAACGGCCGTAATGATCATGAGGTCCCAGTGATCGCCTTGCGAATGACGCATAACGAGAGGAGGGCGCTCACCAGTTCGTCTGGCAGCGATAGAGTCCAGCAAGTCCGGCAGTGAGCCCACAGCAGCTCGAACAGTTGTCACTCGATACAGTTGGTCGCCCTCAAGTTCGCCAGCATGGGCAGGTGCGAAAAAGGTGGCCGCGATTAAGAAGGTCAGCGCAATTCGTGAAGGCATACGTGTGAGTCCTACTGTAGTGATGCAACTCAGCATGATGTTATTCTGGCGATAGAGCAACAACAAGGACTGATCATGGTCGATGTACTTTCACCGGACTCCTACATTCAGGGCACCGACAGCCTTGGTGGTCTAAAGATCGATTCGGCAACGATGTTTGCCGATCACAAGGGCGTACACAAACCCCGCATCGAGAAGAAGCAACGCAAACTTGCCGAGAAAGTCACATTCCTGAAAGACTTTCTCGAAGATGGCGAGCAGTTGCTTGCGATTACGACGGCGGTATCGCCGACGTCATTCATTGAGCAGTGGACGACGGGTTTTATTTTCGTTTACATCAAGCGATGTATGCTCGTATTTACTGACCGGCGTGTCTTTCACATACCGACAACGACGGGCTTTGATTATCGCGAGTCTGTGGCGGAGATTCGTTACGGCGACCTGGAGTCGATCGCACAGAAGGGCAGCCGGCTAAAGATTGCGTACAAGACAGGCGGCAAGGATCTGTTCCTGTACGTTCGTGGTTCGGAGCGAAAGAAGATTCGCGCCCTGCTGGAAGTCGGTAATCGGCTTGCTGCGCCGGGCGCAACCGGCAACCGGACCCATCTTTGCCCGAAGTGCACGCACGTACTTGAAGTCGATCGATTCGATTGCCCGGGTTGTGGCAAAGAGTTCAAGAACCGAACCAAGGCGCGAAACTTGTCCTTGTGGCTGCCCGGTGGAGGCTATTTTTACACCGGCCATCCGTTTCTCGGCGTGATGGACGCCATGATCGAGCTCTTGTTCCTGGTCATTATTGCTGCAAGTCTTATTAACGGCGAATGGGCCGTTGCCGGGATATTCGGCGTGCTACTCGCCGTCGAAAAGGCCATCACTGTTTATCACGCGAATCACTTCGTGAAGGAGTACTTGCCCGTTGAGGGTGTGACGATTCACAAGAGTCCGATGCGCAAGATAGTCGGTGTTGTCGGAATGGTGTTCGTGCTGGGGTTTGTCGCCCTCGGTGTTCTCGGTGTCCTCGTGGATACGGGTTATGTGCCATCGGAGCGAGTCCTGAGCGCTGATGAAGTTTCAGACGGCGACTACCAGACACTTCGCGACGAGGGCCTTCTCGAACAAGGCGAGATGGTTGAGTATTTCTTTTCCGAAGGAATCCTGTCCATCAAAGAGGGCGGTAGTATTCTGACCAACTATCGCGTCATCGCCTATGAGCAAACAGAAGATGATTTGATCGACTACTACTCCATTCTTAACAACGAGATTGTTTCGGTAGACCTCGTTGAACAGGGCACTGCGACAGGCTACAGCGTTTACCAGGTCAACGGCGTTGGTGACGACAACTGGATCTACCTGTATCTGCCACACGAATATGGAGACGGAGAACGATTCGCGAATGCTGTGAGAGCCAAAATCCAGCAGTAGGGATGTGCCGTTTATGCGTATATTGTTATTTTCCGTCGTCTCAAGATCTCGTTCGCGCCTGGGAATGAACCAGCCGCACAAAAAGAAGGAAAACACCCCATATGAAACGCATCCCGCAAACCATCCTTGTAGTCGCCGCGTGCGCTCTGACATCCGTAGCCTGGGCGCAAGAACCTGGCAATCACGAGGCGCTAACTAAAGACGATATCGCCAAGATCACGACAACCGAATACTCGCCCTATGCCGGCCGGAATTTTCCGACCCGGCCCCTTTGGGGTGACACGCACCTGCATACCGCCATTTCGGTTGACGCAGGCACGATGAATCGAGTCGGACAGGAAGATGCTTTCCGTTTTGCACGCGGCGAAGAAATCACAACGACCCACGGTCTTCGCGCGAAGCTCTCGCGCCCCCTCGATTTCCTCGTTGTCTCCGACCATGCCGAGATGTATGGCCTCATGCCGCAGTTACTCAGCGGCGACCCGGAGATCCTGGCAACAGAGGTCGGGCGGCGATGGTATGAGGAACTGATCAGCGGCGATAAGGACCGTATCTTCGCGACGGCCATGGAAATTGTTGCCTCCCTCTCGAAGACGGACCCGCCATTCGAGAGCAGCAAGGCCGTGCGCAATGCGTGGAATGCCTACACGGCGCTGGCCGATCGTTACAACGAGCCGGGCCGTTTTTCGGCGATCATCGGTTTTGAATACACGACCATGGGCGGCGATAACTTACACCGCAATGTACTCTTCCGCGGCGATGCCACTGAGGCTGACCAACTAATACCGTTTTCCCAGTTCGACAGCAAGAATCCCGAGGACCTCTGGAGATTCCTTGATCGATTCCAGAAAAATACCGGTGCGGAGGTACTCGCGATTCCCCACAATGGCAATCTCAGCAACGGCCGTATGTTTAACGTTAGAACGTTTGACGGCAAGCGACTCAGCGCGGAACTTGCCGAACTGCGCGCACGCATGGAACCGATTGTCGAGGTTACGCAGATAAAGGGAGACGGCGAAGCGCACCCGATGCTGTCACCCAACGATGAGTTCGCCGATTACGAGACGTGGGATAGATCGAACCTGAATGGCACCGAGGCCAAAACGCCCGACATGCTGCAATACGAATACGCGCGCGAAGCCCTGAAGACCGGGCTGGTGCTGGAACAGAAACTCGGCGTGAATCCCTTCAAGTTCGGCATGATCGGCAGTACCGACTCGCACACCAGCATGGCGACAGCTGAGGAGGAGAACTTCTTCGGCAAACACTCTGGCGTGGAGCCCGAGCCGCACCGTTGGGAACACGTTGTGATAGAAGCCCCCGATCCCGACTTCACCGTCATGGGCTGGCAACAGGCTGCCAGCGGTTACGCGGCCGTATGGGCTGCCGAGAACACCCGAGAGGCGATCTTCGACGCGATGATGCGTAAGGAAACCTATGCGACGACGGGCAGTCGTATGACAGTACGTTTCTTTGGTGGCTGGAACTTCACCGCGGCCGACGCCGAGACCCGGCTACCGGCCAATGCTGGTTATACCAAGGGCGTGCCAATGGGTGGCGATCTTCGCAAAGCCCCGGCAGATAAATCCCCGAGCTTCCTCGTCGCCGCTTTGAAAGATCCTTACAGCGGCAATCTCGATCGCATCCAGATCGTCAAAGGATGGCTTAACGCCGATGGCAAGACCGAGGAGCGAGTGTATGACGTCGTGTGGAGCGGGGACCGTCAGGCCGATGCGGGCGGTACGCTGCCACCCGTCGGCAACACAGTTAACGTGAGTAAGGCGACCTGGAGTAATTCGATCGGCTCGCCCGAACTGATGGCCGTCTGGACCGATCCGGATTTTGATGCCAGCCAGCATGCCTTTTATTACGCCCGTGTTATCGAGATCCCGACACCTCGGTGGACCGCGTACGAGGCACTGCGATTCGGCATCGAGATGTCGTCCGACGTGCCGATGACAACCCAGGAGCGCGCCTACACATCGCCGATCTGGTATACGCCGTAAATCCGACCGTATGCGTATCTTGACATCGAGCCTCATTATATGAACGAAACACAAATAAAGTTTCACTCCGAAGAGTTCGATGGGTTGCCGCAGCCAGGTTACGCCTCTCTTGCAACTGTAGGCATGCTCGTCATCATAATGGCTTGCATGATTTCGCAACAGGCGGTTGCCGAGCTCAGTCTGGTTGCGCCAAACCTGTATTTCAACTATGACCATGGCGGCTCAAATTCGGCCGTCCTAATAACGGATGAGGGTGTGCTGGTTGTAGATTCACGCATGCACCCGGACGATGCAAAACGTCTTCTCGCAGACATTCGTGAGATTACTGATGCGCCCATCCGATACGTCGTGAACAGCCAATTCCATGGCGATCACTACATGGGGAACGTTGTATTCCAGCGAGAAGGAGCTACTTTCATCGCGCACGAAGACACTCAGGCGGTGATAAAGGATCGTTTCCAGTTCGAAGTCGAAAACAGGCCATTCGCCGCAAGAGGACAGGATCCTAATGAGGTGGTGTTGGTACTGCCGGATATATTGTTTGACAGCAAAATGACGCTAAATATCGGAGGACTCGATGTCGAACTAATATATCTTGGGCCCGCACAAAACCATGGGGACACGTTGACCTATTTTCCGCATGCTAAGGCGTTGCATACGGGCGGTGTATTCCATAGCAACAGCTGGGCTAACACCTCGTATACGCCGTCGTTCGATGGCTGGCTCGACGTGCTGCGCGCCATGATGGAAATCGATGCAGAAATTTATCTTCCGCCGCACGGGCCAATAGCCAAAGCAGAAGACGTTGAAGCGTTTACACAATTTATTGCGGAGCTGACAATCAGCGTCAGAGAGGCTGTTAAGGCGGATATGACGCTGGATGAGATGTTGCAAACACTCAAATTCGAAAGTTACAGTGAATGGCGCGGCTACGAACGGCGCGAACAAAATCTCACAGCGATCTACGAGTTCATGACTACGGGAGAGGCAGTTTACTTTGTCCCCGAGGCTCGCGCGAAGCCCGCGTCGAAGCAATAGTCAAGTCACCCATACGCCAGCGGGCGGCTTCTGGCCGTTAGCGAACGTTCGAATATCCTGATTAATACCAGGTTGAGTGACTGCTCTTGGGGAAAGCGGATATTCGTATAACGTAGACAAGGGTGAATTGGTCTTGCCTACGTTTGGTGGACACCTGAGTTAAGTCCTAATGTCCGTTTTTCGAACAGGACAGGACTGATATTTCCGACATATCCATGCCGGCGTATTCGGTTGTAGAAGCGCTCGATGTAATCGAACACATCGGCACCACAGGCGGGCTGCAGCCCGGCGTAAGGGTTTTCACCTATAGAGACATGTTCGATCTAGGCTACGTTTTCTTAAAGTAGTTTGTTTTGAGAAAGGCGAATCGAGCTAGGGGAGGAATCATGAGCGAACATCCAAACGCGGCATTGCATCGAAAGGCCCACGAGGCTTTTTCCAGGGGCGATAAGGATACGTTGGGCGAGATGATCGCCGAAGATGCCGTTTGGCATAGTCCTGGCAAGAGCCCGGTCTCTGGTGAGTTCCGTGGCCGTGAAGCAGTTTTCGGGGAGTTCTTCGCCAAAATGGACGAGTTGAGCGGTGGAACTGTTGAGTTTGTCAAACACCAGGACTACTTCGGCAATGACGAGCGTTCGGTCGCTCTCTTCCGATTTGGCGCTACTCGCAATGGCGAGACCATGGAGGTCGGAGTTTGCGAGGTCATACGCTGGCGTCGCAGCCAATGTGTGGAGGAATGGAGTTACTGTGACGATCAATACCGATGGGACGCGTTTTGGTCCTAGAGCAGAACGCAGTGAAAAGAAGTTTGTAAGATCAGCCCAGCAAACCGCATAACGAAGCAAATGCAGCCACCCCGTCATTCGGCGTCGCATTACTTGACCGAGCTAGTGACGTCCGCATTCTCCATTGTTCCCCAGGAGGAAGAAATGACAAGAGGGATTCAAACATATCTGGGGTTCTTATTTGTAGTGTTACTCATCATCTCAGGGTGCGGATCGATCCAAAAGACTACATTGGAGGAGCGTAACAAGGAACTTGTTCAGCGCATGACCGAAGAAGTCTGGAGCAAGGGCAATCTCGAGATACTAGACGAGCTGTTCTCACCAAACTTTGTTCAGTATTTCCTCCCTATGGGTTCCGAAACAAAGGGTCTTGATGAATTCCGAGTGAGCGTAGGGAGTCATCGCGAGGCTTTTCCAGATTGGGCAGAACAAATCAAGCGGATCGTTGCCGAAGGAGATTTAGTTGCGATTCATTTTACGTCCACCGGAACGAACGACGGTAGCTTCCTCGGCAACCCACCCACCGGCAAACAGATTCACATAAATGAGATGTCGATATATCGAATTGTTGACGGAAAAATTGTAGAACAGTGGCTCATTCCAGATCTATTGAGTCTAAGTCAACAGCTCGGCCTCGTTCTGCAATCAA
>Ga0255052_10000876_pt1 | contig 23419 bp, 20 predicted proteins | sample JV7_2_21_MG_FD_188632 | JGI IMG/M metagenome (GOLD analysis project Ga0255052, IMG submission 188632) | Seawater microbial communities from Jervis Inlet, British Columbia, Canada - JV7_2_21 | ecosystem: Environmental > Aquatic > Marine > Inlet | place: Canada: British Columbia | collected... | reverse complement strand
GTGAATTGTTGAGTCTCGTGGTCAAAGGTGTTGAGCCCACCGCCAAAGGTGCCAATCCACAAGACGTTGTTGCTGTCCGCGAGAATGTAGGTTATGCCGTCGGAGCTGATGCTTGCAGGATCCTCCGGATCGTGTCTGTAGTGAGTAAAAGAGTTGCTTTCGGCATCGTAGCGATTCAGGCCTGCGGCCCGGGTCCCGGCCCAGAGAGTTCCATCGCGGTCCGCGTGTAAGGACGTAACGCGATCGCTGCTCAAGCTGGTGTCGTCATCCGGCACGTGCCTGATCTGGCGAAATCGGTCGGTCGTACGATCGAGTAAATTCAGGCCGCCGCCGTAAGTCGCGACCCATATGTCGCCGGCCAGGTTCTCCGTGAATGACATGATGGTATTTTCAGTCAGGCCCTGGGCGTTGTTGGCGTCATTTCTGTAGTGCGACATGGCGCGGCTGCCGTCGTTCCACCGGCTCAAGCCGTCATAGGTACCGATCCAGAGCACACCGCCACGATCCTGGTAAATCGACGAAACGTTGTCGTGCGACAGGCTGTAGCGGTCGCTGGAGCTGTTTAAATACCGGTCGAAGCTACGCGTGGTCGGATTCCATGCGTTCAGGCCGCTGATGGTGCCGATCCACAGGACGCCGTCATCATCCTGAAAAATTGCGTTGATACGATCTGCGCTGATACTTGATGCAACGTCCGGATCATGGACAAAGTGCTCGAACGATGCACTGGCACGGTCGAATCGGTTGAGCCCGCCCGCCTCGGTGCCGATCCACAGGGCATTGTCCTTATCTTCATAAAGTACGCGCAGCTTATTATCACTAATGCTGCCTGGATCATCCGGATCGTGCTTGTAATGTGTGAATGAGCCTGAGGCCGGATCAAATTTGCTGAGCCCGCCGTCTGTCGCAACCCACAGCACCCCCTCGCTGTCCTCGAGAAGGCTCCAAACATGATCGCTGCCAAGACTGGCGGGATTGGACGGATCGCTCGAATAGTGAGAGAAGGTTTCTGAATTACGATCGAAACGGTCGAGACCTGCGCCGTCCGTCCCTATCCACAAATCACCCGAGCTGTCCTCATAAACCACGCGAACCCGGTTGTCGCTAATCGAATTTGAATCTGCGGGGTCGTGAAGATAGTTGGTGAATGTCTGGCTTGCGCTGTCGTAGCGTGACAGTCCGCCGGCGTCCGTGCCGACCCAGAGCGTGCCGGACCGGTCCCTGATCATTGTGCGTATTGATTCGTCCGATATGGACTGTGGGTCATCCGGGTCGTGAGAAAAAACCGAGAATTCAAAGCCATCGAAGCGATTCAAACCCTCCTGGGTTCCGAACCACATATACCCGTCCGGATCTTGCACGATTGTGTAGACAAACGATTGTGACAGGCCCTGATCGCGCGACAGCTGTTGGAAGCGAACGCTCCTCGATTCGTTCGCTGCCGACTGCATCGACTGTGCCAACAATGACAAGAAGAGTGCAGCCAACGCGACTGTCTTCAGTCGCGCGCGCCCCCTATGATGTCGAAACGCGAGCGGCATGTTATTCCTGCTCCACCCATACGTTGATGGAGACCGGAAGAATATGCCCGTCGTTCCAGATCATGCCATCGTTCCAGATCATGCCATCGTTCCAGATCATGCCATCGTTCCAGATCATGCCGTCGTTCCAGATCATGCCGTCGTTCCAGATCATGCCGTCATTCCAGATCATGCCGCCGCTCCACAGGTACCCTTCACTGAAGCTGTAGCTGCCATCCCACTCGTAACCGTCCATATCCCTGATGTAGTAGTCGCCATGTTTGTTTTGCTCGGCACGTCCACGGAAGTGCATCTTTCCGAGCAGGTCAGCGTTGATGTCCAGGCCCCTGTTTGCGCATTTGTAGCTGCTGCTGCGGACGGCCGCGTAGGCATCAACCATGCCTGCGCCTTGTTGGAAAATGCTGTACGCCGGATTCCCATCATCGTTCAACGCCGGACGAGCGCTGCTCATCAACTTGCACTTGACCTGGTCCGGAGTCAGCCACGGTTCGGCGTCTAACAACAGAGCCGCAACCCCGCTGGCGATTGCCGCCGACTGCGAAGTGCCGGACATGGTGTAGTAGCTATCACCGTCGTGAAAGTGGGGATGTTGGGTGGCGATCTTGTTGCTCTCTTCCATCATGCCGCGCAAGTGGCCACCGGGCGCAACGATTTCGGGTTTGACGAAAGCCTCTACGGTTGGGCCGGCGGCGGAAAACGATGCGAGCGTGTCGTCACCCCAGTCCATCGGCGTCACACTGTCGGTCATTGCCCCTACGGTGATGACGTAGGGCACATTGCCCGGAACGCCGAGCGTCATGGCGCCGGGACCACTATTTCCGGCCGAGGCGATCACCACGATTCCAGAACGCCACGCGGCCATGACCGCCTGGTTAAGAGGATCATCCCAGTAGTAGGACCTGGGCTCGGTGCTGAAAGACAGGTTGAGTACTCGAATGCCGTACGCATCTTTGTTATTGACGACCCAGTCCAGGGCGCGAATGACGTTCGTGTAAGTGCCCATGCCGTCGTCATCGAAGGCTCGTACTGCGACCAGATCGGCGTCGGGCGCGATGCCGTTGAACTCGCTGTCTTTGTAACGACTGCTCAAGAGCAGGCTGCTCACATGGCTGCCATGGCCGTTCTTGTCACTATTCGTTTTGGTACTGAGCTTTCGGTCCGAGATGGCGTCGTAGTGGGCCAGGATGCGTTGCTTGCCGCGGGCATTCTTGGCCAGATAATTCGATTTACCCTTGTCGGCCCAGATGCCGGTGTCGATTACTGCCACGCCGACGCCGTCGCCGGTGACTCCCTGCCAATGCAAGGCGTCAGCGCCGACCAAACTCGCGACATAGGAGCGCTTCGCTTCCAGGTCGCTATCACCGCTGAAATCTATTTTCTCAGGAAGCGGAAAATCGATTGAGCAACCTTCGCGGAAGAACAGGCGGATCTCGTAAACGTCTTGCGCGGCGAGCAGACGTCGAAACTCGAACTCAAAGACCTCGCTTTCGCCCGATTCAATCCGAAGATCGGAATCGGCCGCATCCAGATCGACGGAGTTGAAAGTGGCGCTGACGCCGTAGATATTTCGATCGTAGATTTCCGTGTTGCTAATTTCGATCTCTTCCAGTCGACTATTTGAGGCCGGCCACATAACCATCATCTTCTCGACGTAAATATCGACGTCGCTGGTATTGGTCACTGTCCAGAAAATATCGTCGTCATCAAACCGCAATTCGGGAGCGGCGGCTAACGTGCAGCCGGGTGTCGCACCGGGGTCGTCGCCAACATGAACCGTGTCTGAGTACATCTCGCTGAATCTGTACGACAGGGCGCCGGCAGTTCCTTCAGCAACGCCTATAAATTGCATATCTCCGTCACCGACACTGATGCAATCCCAGGTAAATGTTGCGCCGCCATTGGCCGGGACACTTTGTGGCATGACCGAGGTCATCACACAGCTGGCAGAGGCGTCGCCGGACAGGTTTTGCGCCGCAACTTTCGCGTATACGCCGCTAATGAGCTGGTCGGATTTCAACGTCATTGTGAGGGAGGTCAATTCACCGCTCGCCATGGCAACATCGCGTGTCGCAAGCTCGATTGTCGTCGCCGGGACAGCCTTCACGGATGGACCCCCGGAAAGGTCTACTTTTGCGTCGGTAATATTCACGCCGCTGTCCTCATAAACACGGCGAACACCTTTCGTAGCGTGAAGTGCTCTTACCTGCGCGGCGTTGAGGCGGGCGCCGACCGAATTGATGATTCCAAGTTCATGCGTGATTTCTCCACCGACGGTAAGAACGACTGACTTGGCTTGTTCAAGGTCATACGACTGAACGATGTAGCTCTGTGTATCCCGATGTTCCAGCCTGTAATTGACAGTGGCAACGGCTAACCAGCTTGCACCAATGATCAGGCTCAGAACGGAATAACGAATGAATCGATTTCGCATACTAGCGCTCCGACGGTTTGTTGGTGGTATTGATGGACGCACATTTGCGCCGCGAGCTTTCGAAGCCAGGAGAAACCGTACTCGTCCGAATGGCGAATAGGCATTTCATTTGATTTGCGCCCCGATGATTCAGTTCATGAACCCAAGCGATTCTGTTTTTATTGTTGCCACTGTAACAAACTGGAATTGAATTGGCAGCTTTGGACGACAACAAGGTTTCAATCGCGCTTCGGCTTCACCAATATGGTCGGTTAAAGGCAGTCGCCTATAGGCGAGGAAGGTAACCATCCGCGTTAGCTACTGTGGACACCCGTTACTAGCGGGGGCTCGGCGACACTCGCTACCAGCGTATCGATTTCGCGAATGTTGGCAGATGGATACGAACGGTTTGCGAAGGAAAGGTATCCGACAATCCAAGGCGAGCAACCGCGCTGTCCTGAGTTGCTTCACGAATCGGTCCACGCCTGCCACCATCTTCAAAAATAGTTATTCCGCCATTACCTTTTCCAGCACTTCCGGCTCACGCCAGCGCCCATGCTTTAGGCGCAGCGCATAGACCAGGGCGATGGCGAGAACCAGTGCGACAAAAGCGATCCACGACACCTTGGGGCTGAGCTCGAACACCCGAATGATAAAAAACTGGGCGACGAGCATCGCCCAGTGCAGCGACACCGAGGCGACCATCAACCAGCGCGTGTCCCCCGCGCCCCGCAGGATACCGCCGGACACGAGTATCACGGCGTCGGCCATCACGTAGCTGGAGAGACCAATCATCATGAACGCAGACAGATCCCGAATGGCAGTAAAATCACCGCTCGGCGGCGCAAAAACCTCGACGAGCGGATATCGAAACGTGCTGTAAACGATCGCGAGCATCGCGGCGTAGGTCAGAGCAACGGCGAATGCGGCGGTCATGACCTCGTTTACACGCGCCATGTCTCGCGCGCCAACGAACCGGCCGATCAGGCTGATGACACCGACGTTCAGGCCAATCATCGGAACGAAGGCAAGAATGTCCCAGTTGAACACGACGGCGGCCGCGGCGCCCTCGGCAACGCCGTAGGACTGGAACATGAGCAAAAACAGGTTGAATGCTGCCACGTTCAGGAACAGTTCCAGTCCGGATGGAAAACCGAGCCGCCAGAAGCGTCGCAGAATATTTACGTCGAGCGAAAACGAGCGCTGCACACCGAACTTGTCACGGTGCTCCTTACGAAAGTAGAACGCGACAAAAAGCACGAAGGCAAGGACCGTGGAGACGACGGTGGAGACGCCGGCACCGACGATCCCCAGTGCCGGAAAGCCCAGTTTTCCAAACACCATCACATAGCAGAGTGGTACGTTAATGACCAGGCCGAATACGTCGCAGATCATGACCACGTGGGTCCGGCCGATGCCGGCAAAGTATGACGAGATGCAGGTCTTGGCCAGGGTGACCAGAACACCGGACATCAGGATCAAGTAGTAAGAACGCTCCAGTTCGACCTGCGCCGGCTCATGCTCCATGCCCTCGAAAATGCCGGCGACCAGGAACGTAATCAGTGTCAGAAACGGCGCGCTCATCACCGTCATGATCAGTCCCTGGGTGACGACTTTTGGACATTTCTCCACCTCGCCCGCGCCCAGGTACTGTGCGGCCAGCGCGTTTGCGTATGAGAATAGTCCAATGAAGAAACAAAACGAGAAGAACGACGCCACACCGCCACCCAGCGCCGCCGCCATGTGAGCTGGATCGATTTGCGACATGAAGTAGCGGTCGGTAAAAATCATCACTGCGAAGGAGCCCTGTGATACCACCATGGGCAGGGCAAGCCGCAGCAGCTCGACCATCGTTTGTCGATTGAAATTACGATGGAGTGGCAGCATGGATCCTCAGTGACTGCCGTTAGCAGCCGCCTCCGGACTCTGCTTCCGGGTGAGGATAGGTATCTGCATCATCCTCGTCAGGACGATGATGCCCCGGGGCCAGGCAGCTGAAGTTCTTTGTACGTAGCTTCATGGGGTGACTCTGGCCGAAAAAAATCGCACTATAGCGTCCAGTTTGACAAAAAACGCTTGGAGATTCATTGCGTTGAATATATAGGCCTCCTTACCTCAAGCGTGACTGACAAGTTTGGTCGTGTAACCGGAGATAAGCGAATGAGTAGCGGAAGTTTTGACGACGACCACGTGTTGACGAAGCGCGCTGAGCGCCGCGTTTTCATTTTGGAGCGAATCAATGAATCTAAGAATCGGATTATTGGGGGGCGGCTCCTGGGGGACCACCGTTGGGGCTCTGGTTGCGCGCAATACTTCCGTGACTCTATGGGCGCGCGATTCGGCCCGCGTCGATGAGATCAACGAGCAGCACACGAACAGCAAATTCCTGCCGGACGCGAAGCTTCCTGAGAGCCTTATGGCAACAACCGATATTGAGGAAGCTGTTGCCGGCGCCGACGTAATTGTCGTTGGCATTCCCTCGCAAGGATTTCGCAATGTGATCGAACATATCAAAGGCCATATTCGTCCATGGGTGCCGGTGGTCAGTCTATCCAAGGGACTTGAACTCGATACTCACATGCGCATGACCGAAATTATCGAGGACGTGCTGCCCGGACATCCTGCCGGTGTTCTGACCGGACCTAACCTGGCACGGGAAATCATGGCCGGCTACGCGGCAGCAAGTGTTATTGCGATCGCTGCCGGCATGGGCGATGGGCAGGGTGCCGGCGAAAATACACGATCCGCTGTTATCACGCGAGGCCTTGCTGAAATCACGCGGCTGGGAGTAGCGATGGGAGGAGAGCCGCAGACATTCGCAGGCCTGACAGGCATGGGCGATCTGGTAGCAACATGCACGAGCGCCCAAAGCCGGAATCGCACGGTGGGTTTCGAGCTAGGCAAAGGCAGGTCTATTAAGGAGATTATCGACGAGATGTTCATGGTCGCGGAAGGCGTCAAGAGTGCGCCGACGGTTATGGCGCTCGCAGAAGAGTATGGCGTGGAGATGCCAATTGCCGCTGAGGTCTATGAGGTTGTTCAGAACGCATGTGATTCGAAGAGAGCGTTTCGCGGCCTGTTGCGGAGCACCGCCGGAGCGGAGTCGGATCCCGGTTAGCGTTGTCCTGAATCGCCTCGCGACCACGTGGCGCATTCACGTCAGAGCGAAATCATTGCCCGATCGACTTCTGCAATCCAGCGCCGCTTGTCTGAATCGCTGAGAAAGCTTGCGGTGAACGCGTTTCTGGCTAGTGCATGAATGTCGGCGTCGTTTAAATCCAGGGCTTGTTGGGTACGGAGAAAATTCTCACCAATGTACCCTCCAAAATATGCAGGATCATCGGAATTGATCGTCACGCAAAGCCCGCGCTGAAGGAGTAGCTTGAGATTGTGTTGCTCTAGCGTTTCGAATACGCAGAGCTTTACGTTCGACAAGGGACACACGGTCAACGGTATCTGCTCGTCGACCAATCGCTGCACCAGCTCCGGGTCCTCGAGGCAGCGAACACCGTGATCTATTCGCTCGACTTTGAGTAAATCCAGCGCCTCACGGATGTACGATGGTGGCCCTTCTTCTCCCGCATGTGCGACCGTTAAGAATCCTTCCGCTCGCGCACGGTCAAAGACATTCACGAACTTTGACGGCGGATGCCCGGCCTCGGACGAGTCAAGGCCGACCGCGTGAATTTTGTCCTGGAACGGAAGGGCCTCCTCCAGCGTTGCCAGAGCCGCTTCTGCGCTGAAATGCCTGAGAAAACACATGATCAGCCTGAAGGTGATACCCAGCCGGGACTGCCCGTCTTGCAACGCACCGCAAACGCCATCGATAACAGTCCCGAATTCGACATCGCGTTCAGTATGCGTCTGTGGATCAAAGAAAATTTCAACATGACGAACGTTATCTTCCGCAGCCCGCTCGAGATAGGCCGAGGTCAGGTCGTAAAAATCTTGCGCCTTCCGTAGAACTTGAGCACCCGCGTAGTAAATATCCAGGAAAGTCTGCAGATTGCGAAACTTGTAGGCATCCCGGACCTCATCCACGCTCGCGTACGGCAACTTGATTTGATTTCGTTGCGCCAGCGCCATCATCATCTCGGGCTCAAGGGTTCCCTCGATGTGCAGATGAAGCTCTGCCTTCGGCAATCGCTGGATGAGGCTCATAGGATCCATGGGTAGGTTGCTAAGGGGTAGGAAGATTCTTGCACAAAAGTCAGGAATATAGGGGCTCCAGTACGCCCGTGGCGACTTCGTGCATCCAATTTGGCTATCCGGCCGAATCGTCGCGGTCTTGATTCGCTTCACGATTTTTCTCTCGCAGTTGAAGTTCGCAATAACTAGTATTAGCGACCAGACCAACCTTAAAACAGTCCAGGGGGCCACCAAATGCGATCACGTCGAGCGGACCATCTTTTAGTTCTCATGTTGGGGCTGGCATGCATGTCGACCAGCATTACCCGCGCCGCGGGTCCTGTCGAGGCGCTCAAAACCTGTGCGAAAATGACAGACCGAGACGCTCGGCTGGCCTGTTACGACAAGCTGGGAAAACGCGTACTCAGCGAAGAATCGGGCAATGAAGCATTGCCCTCGGTATCTGATGCTCAATCCAAAACTTCGGAGACGACGGAGACAGAATCCACCAATCCCTCATTGCCCGACGACATCGGTGGCGCAGACTTTGAGGAGCAATCGCAGTCGACGAAAAATCAAGACAAAGGGTTGATCACGTCCTGCAAAAAAGGCGCGGATAAGAGATGGTATTTCTCTTTTGACAACGGGCAAATATGGAAAGAGTCGAACAAGGGCAGGCGTCGATTCAAAGAATGCAATTTCATTGCGACAATTACGAGAGACGGGTTTGGTTATAGAATGCAGATCGAAGGCGAGACAATGAAAATCCGAGTTTCCCGGGTGAGATAGTACGCCGAATAGATGGGGGCCAGTAAAATTGCGGTTCGTCGACTGGATGCTCAAGCGGCATGACAAACAGAGAGCACCGGTCTGCGAGCGACGCAGGAATGAGATTATTCCTGCGTCGCTCGTTTGATTAGGCGTATCGTCCAGTCGGCGCCGGCCTGCACCCCAAACTGTTGCGCGAAGTTGCCGCTGTTAACGGCCAAGCCAATCGTCTGTAGTGAATCTGAGCAAAGCAAAGGCAGCCCTTGACCAACATAGCCGAACGATTGTGCGTAAGGAATGGCCTGTTGAAAAACCGGTTTGCCAGCGTGAGAGATCTCTACGAATACCGCTGAGTTGTCTTCGGGCGAAAGACCCACAGCATCGACAAGTGATTTAGGTATGTCGGTAATCTTCATCCTGAGTTCGAGCTTCGAGTCCGTCCTGGTTTTCGCCGGCTTCACGCTCGCGCTGAACAGTTTCGTCACTGTGCTCGGCGTATTCGTCCTGCGCTGGCGGCAGCCGGAGTTGCCACGACCCTACCGGACTTTCGGCTATCCGGTGACACCACTGTTGTATCTGGCGCTCACCGGCTGGACGCTCGCATTCGTGCTCATCAACAGGCCGACGGAGGGACTGTTCGGACTGGGCGTGATTGCCTCTGGTTTGGTTTTCTATCTCGTTTCCGCGCGCGTTAGTCGCGCTTCACCGCAAGCTGAGCAACGAGCGTCCTGGTAACTTGCGGAAGAAATCATCGATCAACTATGATCGTACGGGTCGAATCCTGACTCAGCGGATCCGTCCGCAGCGGCCTGTTCTTCGTCCTCTGGGCTCAAAATTATGCGCAGCATCTGTGTGCTCACGAGTTCCAGCTCTTCCTCATCGGTAACAGCCTCTGCCAATGGCTCTTTGACAAAGCTGCTCGCACCCTTTACTTCGGGTTCCATGTCTGTGCCGTCCAGTATGCGTTGCAGTTCTGTGTCGCTGATGATCTCGAATCTATCTTCGTCAACATTGCGCGCAAGCAATCCGTCCTGGCCTTCCGCAACTTCACGCAGGTGATCAGTCATATCGACATCATCTGCTTCGATGATCTGTTTCAGCATTTGCGTCGACACGAGTTCGAGCTTGGCAGTTTCAACGGGGTCAACCCAAACAGTGCGACCACGCTCGTCCGTCGTGACCTTGGGGCTGCGCAGTATCCTTTGGGTTCGATTCAATTTGTCGTTCACAACCACCTCCCGATCCATCATTCGAAAGATACTCAATTTAACCTTAGGTCATAACGGCCAGACTTTCCAATTTTCCGGCCCAAATCCATGTTCAGGTCGCAGTGGTATAGTTTCCGTATTGCTGTGCGCACATGGACGATTGAAAATGGGAAATAGACACAAGTGTCTCTGGCATCCGAGCTAAAGCGCTGGAACGTTCTCCGGGCAGCATTCGCGTATTGGGTTGCCCGACTTATGCAAGTTGTCTTCATACTCGGCACTGCTTTTCGAATCACCAATACTCAAGAGGATCTACCGGCTGGATCGTGGAGAGTCAATCAGCGAATCGATCCGCCCCTGACCGCCATACATTCAAGGGCGCGTTAGTAATCCCCATATCCCTGTCGTATCCTCAGCGGCCGTAATCGTTACCGGAGCTTATTCATGCGCCGTCAGATTTTTGTGGTTTGTCTTGTATCGATTGCGGCCATGGTCGCGAGTGGCGTACGAGCCGAGGTTTCAATCCGGGAACTGATTGACGAGGCGGGTCTTGTCGAGGGACCGGTTGCGGCGAGAGACCTGAAGGGCTGGCGCAAGCCAGAGAAAATGGTTGTTCGCGATGCGCTCGGCATTGCCGAACGCCTGCAAGCAGTTTATCCGGAGACAAAGATTATCGGTGTCGGCACATCGGCCGCGGCGGCCGCAGAGGCGGCCGGCGCCGATGCGGTCATCGGGTTTTGCAGCGACCACATTGTCGCAGCGGCTCGTGACCTCGTCTGGGTTCAGATTTTCGGTGCGGGATCGGAACGCTGCCTGGCGGTCGATAAAGTAGGCAACGGCGACATCCTGCTGACCAACATGCAGAAGATGTCTTCACCTGTCATTGGCGAGCATGCGGTGGCGATGATGATGAGCCTTGCCCGCGGCCTCGTCTCTTACGCCAAGGTTATGCCGAGCGGCGCCTGGGAGCGCGGGTTGGCTCGGAGCGGCGGTACGACAACGCTCGCCGGCAAGACAGTGCTGGTTGCCGGGCTTGGCGGTATCGGCACCGCAGTGGCGCGGCGGGCGCACGGCCTGCGGATGCAGGTTATTGCAACACGCAACAGTTCGCGCGTCGCCCCGGACTTTGTTGACTACGTGGGGTTATCGGGCGAATTGCTCGAACTTGCAGCGCGCGCCGATGTCGTCGTAAACGCGCTGCCCCTTACACCAAAAACGACGAAACTGTTCAACCGGGCATTCTTCGACGCCGTCAAACCGGGCGCTCTATTCATTAACGTTGGGCGTGGCGGCAGCGTCGTCACCGACGAGCTGGTTGCCGCGCTCAAGGATGGCCGGATTGGCGGCGCCGGCCTCGATGTCACGGAACCGGAACCGTTGCCAGCAGACCACGAACTCTGGCAGATGAACAATGTAATCATTACGCCGCACGTCGCGGCCTCCGGCGGCGAGCGGGATCGTTATGGCGTGCTTGTCGAGGAAAACGTTCGGCGTTTCATCGCAGGCGATAAGTTGCTGAACGTGGTTGATCCGGAGAAAGGGTATTGAACCGTACGAAGAGGAGCCATAACTATGTCTGACTACGCCGCTCTCGACAGGGCAGTAATGTATGCGCAAGCGTTTCTTGATTCGCTGGACGAGCGTCCGGTCGCGGTTACGGCAACGGTACAGGAGCTGCGATCGTCACTTGACAAACAACTGTCCGACAACGGCGTGGCACCCGCCGAGGTCATAGACGACCTGGCACGTGACGTGGAAGCCGGTTTGCTCGGCAGCACAACCGGGCGTTTCTTTGGCTGGGTTATCGGCGGCAACTTACCGGCGGCGCTGGCGGCCGACTGGCTCACGTCGGCATGGGACCAGAATGGCGCAACCTACGCCGTTTCCCCGGCGTCGAGTGTGGTCGAGGAAGTTGCCGGACGTTGGCTTAAAGAAATACTGCGCCTGCCTGAGCGGGCATCTTTTGCGTTCGTAACCGGCTGCCAAATGGCCCATGTAACGGCGCTGGCGGCAGCGCGGCACCAGTTGCTTGCCGATCGTGCCTGGGATGTCACGCGGCAGGGGCTGGCCGGCGCGCCATCGATTCGCGTCCTGACCAGTGAGCTACGGCATGAATCGCTTGAACGTGCAATCGGCCTGCTCGGCCTCGGTCTCGACAACATCGACTACGTGTCCGTAGAACAAGACGGTCGCATGTCAGTTAAGGCATTGGCCACGGCGCTAGAAGCTGAGCCCGAGCGCCCAACGGTAGTTTGCTTACAGGCCGGCGACTTAAACACCGGCCAGTTCGACGACTATGAAGTTATCTGCCCATTGGCGCATGAATACAATGCCTGGGTACATCTCGATGGTGCCTTTGGTTTGTGGGCGGCGGCCAGCGACAACTACCGCCACTTGCTGCGTGGCGCAGAACTGGCTGACTCATGGGCGACTGATGCTCACAAGTGGCTTAATGTTCCTTTCGACAGCGGTATTGTATTTGTCGCGAACCCGCAGGCGCACATGGCTTCGTTAACGACGCGTGCCGGTTATTTTGTGGCGGCGCCGGAATCGGCACGCGACCAGGTTGACTGGAATCCGGAGTGGTCGCGTCGCTCACGCGGTTTCGTGATATATGCCGCGCTACGCGAACTCGGTCGCAATGGCGTCGCAAACATGGTCGATCGCTGTTGCAGAGCGACGCAGCGACTGGTGGCAGGTATCGACGCCATGGACGGTGCTGAAAAATTGGCCGAGCCGATAATCAACCAGGGCCTGGTGCGTTTTCTTGCCTCAGACGGTAACCACGATGCACAAACGGATCAGGTTATTGAGCGAATACGCGACGCGGGCACTGTTTGGTTCGGCGGCACTGATTGGCGCAACAGGCGGGCGATGCGTATTTCCGTCTGCAACTACCGTACTACTGACCGGGACATTGAACGCGCGCTTGCAGCTGTCAGTTCTGCCCTCGCGCAAACGTAGACTTGGTCGATACTAACGCGGGCGCGTCCTTCGCAAGCCCATCAGTGCGGCATCCAGCAGATCGAGTGGGATGCTAAACCGAATTTTCCGAATAAGCGACGCGCGAATTCTGCGTTTGGAGACTGTATGCGCGCGCGGGTCGAGCGCTTTAAGTGTGCCGGCGTAGGCCTCGGCGCGAGGCATCAGATCGGCGGGATCGACCAGTTCATCGAAGAACCCGGCGCTTAACGCGGACTCGACGTCGAAGTATTCCGACAAAGTCACGGCGCGCTGGTAGGCGGCCGGACTGAGCCTGTTACGCAACACGGCTGCGGCAACCCGCGGCATGGTCATGCCGATGGCTACTTCGTTGGCCGCAATCTTGAAATCGCCGCGGCTGCCGATCACATGGTCAGCCGACAGCATCAGAAAGACACCCATCGCCAGCGAGTGACCGTTGCAGGCAGCGATGACCGGATAGGGATAGGCCATTACGCGGGCGGTCAAGGCGTAGCCCCCGCGCAGCATGCGCAGCGCATTGAGGCCTCCGCCCTTCATTACCTTGAGATCGAAGCCCGCCGAGAATACGGATTCCCGACCCGTCATTATGACGATGGCGTTTTCGGATTCGGCCCGGTCGAGCGCTTGGTTGAGCTCGCGCAAGACCTGCGGCGACAGCGCGTTGCGCTTGTTATCGTCGATGCAAATCGTGGCAACCTGGTCTTGCAAGTTGTACTGGACGGATTCAGTCGTCATCGATCGTGATATCGCCTTGTGATTATTGCGTGAGCGAGCCGTGCTTAGTTAGACACAGTCATACGGATAAGGCAACGGGCGCCCCATAAACTGCTGAATTACATTGCCAGGTGGGTCAGTTGGCGACCGAAGACCAGTGTGTGGGTGGTGGACGAATCTAAGGCGAGATCGGCTGTAGCCGACCTGCTTCCATCAGGATGCGACGGGTTGCGTGAATGCATTCCTCCATGCCCAGGATCATGTGGTTGCGAAACCACTTGGGCAGAGGCCCGATGAATTTTAATATCCGATAGCGAGACCCCTTACGTTCGAAGGGGTCGTGTTGCCACTGATGTGTCGCCTGAATGTCATTCGATCGGGCAGCCATATCAGTATCCCCGCAGTGGCTGCCCGCTAACGCTGACAGCATCCTGATTCAACTCACCGAAATCACCGTCATCTTTCATTTCTTTTTCTTCACATGCTCATATCGGACAGCAAAGTTGTCGCGTGAATCGGTAGGGTGCGGCGGCTCGGCAAGCCGCAAATGCCGGGAATGACGAATCCAGGTCGGCGACTTCCCGACGCCAGGAAACCTGGTTGTAGGTCGCCAGCGCTGGAGTGGACGACGTTTATGTGATGGATTCAACCGGCCGGTGCACGCGTCGAAACGGCGACATCGTGATTGCGTCGCCTACTGCCAGCAGCCGTTAGTGTCTGTGCTTGCACCTCGCGAGCCTTCCACACCCGTGCTTGTTAACCGGAGCACGCCGCACTTCGCATCTTCGGTCTGGCCACCTTGCGGTGTTGCATCCAGGGTAAAGGCCGAGGGAGTCAGCGTCGTGGTTGTCACGGCGTAGTAGCCGTCTGGCGAGGTGACGGGGAATGCGACGGCGCAATTCGGATCGTTGTAGCGACTAAACCGCGTGTAACAGCGTTCAAGCTGCTGCGAAACCTGCATGAGCGTCGCCTGGCCGTCTGCACGGTGTGTCTTCATTACCTGGGCGCGGTAAGACGGATACGCAATCGAGGCGAGGATGCCAATAATAACTACGACTATCAACAACTCGATTAGCGTAATGCCGCGCATGTGCGCAATTCGCAGTGTTTGTTTTCGACTTAGATTACGCATGCCGATTACCTCAATTGACGCCACGATTGCCGACCGACAGCGATCCCGCCGCGTTCAGATATTTTTATCAACTGCCCGGACGAACCACTAATAACCTTCACCTCGTCGTTATTGTCGCCAACACCTGTGATGACAGCGGGAGTCTTTGTAATACCGATTAGCGGATTGATACCGGATGGCGGGACACGGACAACGTCGCCATTTTCATCCGTAAACTCGACCCAGTCACCGTCATTAAATTGACCATCGCCGTCCAAATCAAACACGGCGTACTCCAGGCGCCCGCCATTGAACGCGTTGAGCTCCATTATCCAGCTTTCGCCGCCGAACGAACAAGGATCAGGATCGGGAATAACGGTCGAGAAAATCACGCGATCACCGCGGACAAGTGCCCGCGACACCACTCGCTCACCTTCTGGACCCGGTCCGCCATAAGTCGTGTTCCATTCGAGATCCATGTACCAACCGGTGGCGGTGGAAGTCAGAACATTCGCTGTGACTCCGCGGACCGCAAAGCCGTGCGCGGTGAGTTCCGCGAGAATAGACTGCTCTTGCATACCGGCGCGACCCGCAATGGGTGTCCCACGATCAATAACGCTGTAAAAGGTATCAACGTCCGGATTAGCCGGCACGACGTTGTCGTTGAGCCGATAAAAACTGCCGGTGCCAAAAAGTACAGTATGCAGACCGTAGTCATTGAACGCGGAGGTCAATGGCGCCGTTATCGCTTGTCGCAGGCCGTTGCCATCACGTGCGACAAACAACGGCAGCGGTGTGCCGCCGCTGAGCAGCGAGGCCGGCGCTCCCCAGCTGCTCGGGCTCGGATCGTCGAGATCGAGGCGCCAGAGGTTACCTTTGGTATCGCCAACATACATGCGATCTGCTACGCGGTCACCGTCGAGGTCGACCACCAACGGTGCTCCCAAATCACCGCTATTGGTAAGCGTGAATGTCCGAATGATGCTGCCGTTGGAGGGGTCCAGAATCCAGATCGTGCCATCAGGCTGACCCGTGTCGTAGCCGCTCGTAACTACCACACCGAACTCGCCGTTCGGCAATGGCACTATTGCCGGTTGACCGATCGTGTACCCCATTGATGGGTGGGTGAACTCCCATAGTACGTCGGAGCTTGACATGCTCGTGGGGTCGGTGACGTCTAAGGCAAAAACGCTCTTGCCACCGGCGCCGGTTGCGCCGACGGCGATCGTATGCCAGCTAGATCCAAAATACGCGTCGGCGAATCGCGGAGCACCGTCAACGTAAAACCGGTGTGTATATTCTGGCAGCGCCAACTCGTAAAGATTGTCGAATACGGAGTACGGCACAAACGCAAACAGTTCTTCGCCGCCATTGCTATTCAGTTCCGCGTTGAACGCATGCAACATACCGTCGTTGGCACCTACGATGAGGATCGGAGGACGATTCTGGTAAGTCAACGACTGGCGGAATGCCAGATAAGACGTGCCCAAGCCAAGGCCCGAGAACGCGACTGACTGGTCTAACAGTGAGTAGCCGAAATCTTGCTGGGCTACGAGTTGCGGATCGGAATTACTGATGTCGCCAAGTCGGCTATCACGTTTCCTCAGTATACCATTGGGCACTTCCTGCAAGCGGGAGCCGCGTAGAAAGTCGAGCCGGTCCTGACCCATAGCTGCACTCTCCAACGGGCCACCACCGAACGCTTGTCGCAATGCATCCTGTTGTGTCGTAGCCAAGGTGCCCCACGTCAAATTGACGCCGGTCGTTGAGCGCAACGAGCCACCGCCTCCTGCAATCGGCGGTGTCACCGTGAATATCTTGCGGCTGCTCAGGCTCGCCTCCGAGAGGCTGTCAAGCTCGTTAGCCGCGCTCCATACGGATGCCGGATTGATGCTGCCGTCCGTGTTAATACGAAAGGCCTGAAGTTCGCCGCTCCAGTTCGCGCTATCGAAAGCTGCCTGGTACACCGCCGTGTCGGAGCCGAGTCGCGTCGAGTTCGCGGCGACCGCGGATGCTGAGCTGCGCACCTCCGCCGCGATATTGGCAAATGCCGTAGTCAGGCTTTGAACCATCTGTGCGGCTTCACCCGCGACATAGTAATTGTCGGGGCGTGGAAAGTTGTGGCCCACGATGTCTGCATTCCGGCCGAATGAGACGAGTGTCTCGCCGTTGGTATGCCACCAATCGAGATCCAGCGGTCCCGTGTGTGTGTCCGGATCGAAGTCCTCAGGCACATCAAAACCACCAAATTTCGCGGTCAGGTAATACTGGTTCGCGATGGGGGGCTCCAGCGTCTGGGCTTCGAGCACGTCGACCCAATGGGTCGAAGCGGTTTGTTTGCCCGGAAGGTCGGACCGCATGTCGCGAGTGTGTGCATCCCAGGCAAGACCCGCCATGAACGCGGAATTTTGCCGGCCGCTGAACGGCGTACCGATCGCAATGCCTTCCATCGATGCGACGGCCGCGGTTTCCGTAACGACGTCGATAGAGGTGTCGCTGGACACGAGTGCCGGCATCGTCGGCTCGTCAGTGCCAACCGTGCTGCCCGGCAAGTTCTTGTCGCGGTGAGTATTTACATCACCAATGCCGAGTAGCACGTTTTTCTGACAGGCGTACTGAATGGGGTCGTTCCAACTTGTGATGATTGGAAAACCGTCAGCCGCACGTACCCGGTCTACGCCCGTTGCGCCAGGTATGTCTGAATATTCGGGCACGTTGTCCTGATTTTTCAAATAGCGCAACGCCGTGTAATAAAGTTCGCCGACCGGGTCTTTGCTCTTGTGCAGGTCCGTCGTCATCTGCCCGAACTTGTTCAGGTAGTTGATCGCGCCGCTGTCCTGAATGGTTATTCCCAAGGCTGTGGCAGTGGCCGCAGCATCGGCCGGATCGGGATTTTGATACAGCATACCGGTTACCGGATCCCATTCCTTATTGGGGTTGTTCGCCTCACCCACGCCGGGCACTATCATCTTCGGACCGACGAACTTTTGCCGGGCACGAAGTACGCCACCATCGCGCAATTGATCTGCATCGTTTGCATAGCCGAATACGCCGATGCGCAGGTCCTTCGAATTTTCCTGTATAACGCCTTCGGGCTTGTAACCTGTGGTGTATTTGCGGCAATTCGCTTCGAGCAATCCCGGCACACAGACCCTAACGCGGACGCTAAGCTCGTAGGGTTGCTGGTTATTCATCGTCATGCCGGGTTTGTAGTCAAATATTATGGGGGGGTTCGTGCTGTTATCGCTGTCATCGTCGTCAGTGTCATTATTGTTGATGCGGAATCGCATTTTGTTGTCGAGCCCCTGAATACGCATGCGCACCCACTTCTTTCTGAAACCCATCGATGCTTCGACCAGATTCCTATTGTCGCCAGTGGCGGGGATGCGACGGTTCGGATAGATGTTGGTGCCGCCCTGACCGGTATGACGCGCTTTCTCAAGCCACGTTTCGGTGGGCGTATCCTTGACGCGGTATCCACCGGTTAATACCGAGCGAAACGGATCGATGGTCTGTGTCGCCGCCCAGTTCATGAAGTTACCGGCCCACTCATTGGCACCGTTGCAATTCCGGTCGGTCGTGAAACGGACCGGGTAGAAGTGTCGATCGGCTTCGACGAGACTGAAGGAGTAGTTGTAGCACTTGTCGGGGTCGAAATAGCCCAGGTACGTTTTCGCCTGGATGTAGTCTCCGAGACTGGAAACGCTCGTGATTGTCGGCCATTCCACTGATGGGACAAGGGTCAGGTTGCCCGGCACGTTTCCGCCGCCCAGGAACAACGGCGTTTGCGCGACCTGCGCGTGCGTCGGGGCGCTGGCGATCATTAGCATTGCAGCCGTCGCTATTGCGAAACCCCTTTTCCCGATTGCAGTCGCCGTCCTGGCGGTCCATTTTGATTCGGTATTCATGTTAATGCTTCCTTAACGACTGCGAAACACAGTGCTCAAGACAACGGATGATAGTGGAGTGCCACCGTTGTCCACGGCACCGCCATAACCAACGGCGGTCACGCGATAGAAAAATATCTCTGCGGTAGGCGTGCCGGTTTCCGTCTCCGTGCCAGCCGGGCGAACTGAGTCCAATTTCTCGATGTAATACTTCGGTTGCGCCGCGACATACGGCATTGTTTCCGGGTAGGCCACATATCCGCCTCCATCAGAAGGCGAATCACCAGTCCACACTGGCCGATTTATAGAATTCACCGGGTACAATCCGCCGGTGCCGTCGAATTCCGGCAAAGCCGGGATATCGCTCAGGTACTTCTCAGCAGCCCTAAGCGAAGCTTCTGCGCCCTGGAAGCTCAAGTTCCAGTCGCGCATGTGGCCCGACATGCGTTCCTGCATCATGGAATTGCGCATCGACGAAGTGCTTAATATCGTCATCATCAGCAGGAATAGCAGCGCAACGACTAAAGCGGCGCCGGACTGACGATTGCGAAATACTCGTTTGTAGTTCATGTTCATGCTCAATTTCTAGGGAAGCCGGTTGCGTAGGCCGACAGTCGTTGAGAAAACCTGGCGTAAACGGCGATCGTCTACCGGGTTAAATTGAGTGTCGGAGAGGTTGTAAACGACGGCATCGGTCTCCGTTCCGTACTCGTCGTCGGAACGTGCCAACAAAGTGATTTCTGCAGTGAGGACATTCGCCCAGTCGGTAACAGCATCCGCGCTGACCCAGGTATTGGGTGCGCCGCTGTTGTCGGTATCGATACCGTAGCGAATCTGCATGGTGTCGATTCCGGCTACCAGCTCCTCGGGTGGCACAAAGCCACTTGTCGTTGCGCTTTGCCATTGAAGCCGGAGTTGGAACAGCGACGGACGGTTGTTCGTGCCTTGCCCTATGTAGAAAGCATGCGTTTGCAAGCGGGCGACTTCGGCGCCCAGGCCGTAACCCTGGTCGAGCCCCCATGCTGCGATACTGTTTCCAGGACCAAAGCTGGCATCGTCTGTATGGCCCAGCGTAGAAAGGGAACCTGCGGTGGCAATATCAGTAAGCTGAAAGATCGAAGCTTTCCGACAATCGGTGGCCACCAGTATTTCGCCAGCGATATAGTCGTGTGTGTCGGGAATGATCAGTCCCGTTGACGTGCTGAACGGTGCCAACATCGTGTTTGCCGGGCCCGAGATGCTCCGCACAATCAACACGTCGCTGCCGGGTATGACCCGATTGTTCAACTCCGGGGGTAACGCCGGTGTCCATGCCGCCGGGTTTGACGACGGAGCAGGATCCTTAGCGGTCGCGGCGAACACCTCCGCAGCGCCAGTACCATTCGCGTTGTGCCCAACCAGGCCGTTCTCGATGTCGTCGCGAAATGTGTTTGGTGCGTTGAGGTTGTTGAATACCGCGACGTCTGCCAGGCAGCCTCGATAGCCAGCCATGCGCGCACTAAATGCGATGTGGTCAAGAGTGAATCGCGCATTCTCTTGAATGCGCCCCAGACCTTCGGTGAATTGATAGGTGACACGGTTGCCAGTGAATATTTGTACGATGCCGGCGACCAACACCAAGCCCAGCAGCGCCGATATCATTAATTCGATCAAGGTGACACCGCGTTGATAGCGACGCATAAACGGAATTTTAATTGTGTTACTCATAGCCGCGTCGAGAAGCGAAATTGCAGAGGGTCTTCAAGTCCTTGAGAGTCATCCCAGATGATCGTGATTGTGAACTCGTCGTTAACGCGAGCTACCGAACCAGTGCTTAGTGGCAGTCGGCACGCCATAGCATTGCGCCAAGCCGCAATATCCTGGTCACGCAGATTTCCAGTGCCGCTAAATGCGCCACAGGGTGGTACCGGATCGTCGAAAGCGACGTTATAGTCGCCGTTCAAAGCGGCCAGGCGATTGCCGCGCATGCGGTCAACCATGTCATAGGCCAGTGCCGTCGCCTGAGTTCGTTGATACGCGCTGGTACTGAATTTGACGGACGACGTCTGCATCGTCACGAGGCCAAGTAGCCCGACTGACACGACAAGCAGGGCGATCAGAATCTCGATCAGCGTTAATCCCTGACAACGAGTTCTCGGCGCAAGCGGCGCCAAACATCTGGTCACCGTACTCACGAGCAGTTCACCCGGTTGACGCTAATTCGCCCAGCAGAGTTCACGGCCACATCCCGGCCCTGGGGGCCGGTGCAATGCGGCAAGCGCAGCTGTAATTGCGGCGGAACGCCGGGTGTTAGCGAACCGCGTGACTGAAACTGTATTTGGGAAACGTTGCCATTGAGGACGCCGGCGCCGCCGCTTCGTTGCGGCCAGGCTCGCAGCACTTCACCGGCTGACGTTCGAACAATCCAGCCGGTGCTCCAATCGTTGCTGGTGCTACAAGTGGCACCGTCCGTTGAACTGCACAGCGAGATTGTACTGCCGCGCCGTATTGCCTCACTGCGCCCGAGATTCAACGAGGTCACCAGATCGTTAGCAGCGCTAACGGCCCGGTTGTTTTGTACCATGCCTATGAAATTGGGAACGCCGAGAGACAAGATCAATCCGGCAACGCCAAGAGTGATCATTAACTCAAATAATGTGAATCCGCGCATTTTTCTGTAACTAGTCACATCAGCTTCCTTGCTATCGTTGCCCACCAAGCTTGCGTACATTCTGCACAGGTACCGGTGAAAGTGGCGTGACTCCAATCGCAAATAACGCTTGGGGCAAAGGTCTTTCCGACGAACGATGCAATTTCCCCGACAAGCGGTCAGTTTTCGGCGAATTCAAATGATTCTGCGGCCTACTGCTCAACCAAGAGTTAACGTAAGCCGACCGGTGCTAAAGATCTGCCCGAAAAGTGTGACGTAGTTTTGTTTTTGGAAATCCAGGGAGACCACGGGGAATCCGTTCCTGAAAAACGGGGTTTTGTCTTTTCGTCATTGTCGCCAAGCAAAGCACTCGACGCGCGAAGCGAGACGCAGGTCACAAATCGTATTACAGTCTTTGCTGGGCCGTCACTGTGTCGCCAATCTTGACGATTCCACCGCTCAGCACCCGGGCCGTAATGCCGCCGTGGCCGCGCAGCGCGTTATAGCCGCCGGGGCCGAGCGTGGTTTCCATGCGTGAACACGGGTGGCACAGTCCGGTGAACTCCAGCTCGGCGTCACCTATGGAAAAGCACTTACCTTTCCATGGTCTGCCTGGATGTCGATCTGATTGAAAACTTGCAGCGGCGCCTTGCGAGCGGGTCGTATGCCAATCCACTCGACGACGCCTTGTTGGGGCAGGGTGTCAATTAGTTCTTTTAGCGTCGGCATGGCGCGAAGCTACTGTTCAGTCTGATTTTTCCGAAAAACTCTCGAGATAGTGCACGATATCGCGTGATTCGGGCATCCACCTCTCCTCACCATCAGGGGATATGATACGCAGTACCGGCACTGTGGCGCGTCCGCGCGCAGCGACGAGCTGGTCGCGATAGCGAGCGTCTTCAAAGACCTCTCGCCGCTCGATATCGAGCCCCAAGCGATCGATCGCCTTGGTTACCAACATACAGAAGGGACACGTGCGAGAGTAATAGAGTACGAGCTTATCCTCGACCGGAGCGTCACTGCGCGCGAATCGCTCGATGAAATGATCCGCGTAGAATCCGGGCCAGGCGTCGTCCGGCGCACGCGCGGCATGTTCGAAATCCGCGGTCATAAGACAATAGACGAGTTCGCTTTTGGTGAACGGCACCTGCATGGCTTCGCCGAGCACAGTTTGCAAGTGCTCCGCGTACCAAATAGGCCAATCCGGGTCCGCACCGTCCGTAGCCGCGAACGCTGTATGGTGGGCGCGCCCGGCCCCAAGGAAAAGTTCGGCCAGACGTTCTCGAAGTTCAGTATGCAAAATAAATCCTTTTAGTCAGTTTCAATAGGTCACCCCAAAGGGTGACCATCGACAGCAATGTACATTGAAATGACCAAAATCCAAAGACTTAGAATCCGAGCGTGAAACCCAGCGAGATGACATCGCTCTCCGTGTCTTCGAGTTCGTAACGCGTCCAGTCGCCCACCAGCGCAAGGCGATCGGAAATCGCGACCTTGGCGCCACCACCGAAGTAAAGGTTGGTGTCTTCAGGCCGAGCCTGCGAGATGTTGTTGATCTCCGCATCGCCGTCCCAGAAGAATGCGCCAGCGCGCCCGAACAAGGCGAAGCTCTGGCCCAGCGGGACACTACCCGTCGCGCCGAGTGTGAAGCCGTCCGCCTTCAGGCGGATATCGATCGGGTTGCCACCAACGTCAAAGCTTTGCTCGAGTTCGCCAAAGTTGTGGTATCCGCCTTCGAGCGAAAAGAAATCGTTAATCTGCCATCCCGCGGTTAGCCGGAATGAGGTGCTGTCGTCATCGATGTCAAAGCCATCGAAGTCGTCGGTCAGTGATGCGGATCCAACGCTGCCGCCAACGTAGAAGCCGCTGTCAGCGATTGCGGTCAATGGCGCTAGTGCGAGTATCGTGGTTGCGGCAACAGCCGCTTTGTTCGGATGTTTCATGTGAGTGTCCTCTTGTTAGTTGGATTGTTGGCCGAAAACCCAAACGACTAACGGCTACAATCCCTAGAGTTTCGAGGAAGCATGCTGAAGCTTCGCTGAACGAATGCTCCGTCATT
>Ga0255052_10000874_pt1 | contig 23471 bp, 25 predicted proteins | sample JV7_2_21_MG_FD_188632 | JGI IMG/M metagenome (GOLD analysis project Ga0255052, IMG submission 188632) | Seawater microbial communities from Jervis Inlet, British Columbia, Canada - JV7_2_21 | ecosystem: Environmental > Aquatic > Marine > Inlet | place: Canada: British Columbia | collected... | reverse complement strand
TACTTGACCGATTTGAAATGAATCGCCAGTGACGCGCCGGGTTCCTCGGCGCGGCCGAGGCCGATCGTGCCCTCGCCACTGATCTCCGTCGAATCGCGGCGTACGAAGGTCTCTTCGCCCATCAGGTTCATCACGAATGTGCCATTGGTGCTCTGATCGACAAGCATAAATTTGCCGCGACGCATTTCAACCTTGGCGTGAATTCGTGAAATCAGGTTGCCTTTGACCACGAGATCGTTGTCTTCGGCGCGGCCCATGATGACATTCTTGCGCTTGTCGCTAACTTCGATGGTTTTGTCACGAAAGGACAGTTCGAGTCTCGACGCATTTCGTTCCTGATTCTCCCATTCGATGGTCGGCAACATGCTGGTTGCCTCTTCCGGGTTCCACAGAAATTCGTACAACGCGACCTCGTCCAGCTTGCCGCGAACCGTCGCAACATCGATCTGCCGAGTCTGTTTCTTGAGTTCGGGGCTCATTTGTTCGACGGTGCCGCCGGAAATGACAATCTGACGGGCCTTGGCCTGTGAGGTCATGCGATTGGCTGTATGTACGGCGGCGCCAAAAATATCGTTTTGCTCCTGAACGACCGGACCGTAATGGCAACCAATACGAATCGATACGGTGATGCGGTCTTCTTGCTTGGTGTCTGCTGAAATCCGCGCCTGCATCATCACGGCTGCACCCATCGCCTCCTCAACGGTCGGAAACGTGGACATAACTTCATCGCCAATCGTCTTGATGACGGTGCCGTTGTACTGGTGGGTAGCATCCTTCATAACGTCCAGGCACAAGGCGACCGTCTCGCTGGCTTTGGTATCGCCAAACTTGTCGTACAGCTGCGTGCTACCGACAACGTCAGCAAACACAATCGCAACTTCAAGGTCCTTTGCCATATTGAGCCCGTAACTACCTAATAACGAAGCTATTTTTCAATAAAATAAGCTTCACTTTTCAGCAACAATATACGCTATCCAGGCGAGATCCGCCTCACCCTTGTCGTTTGGTGTGAATACGCCGTTGCCCTCGCCATCCTCGTCTTCACCTTCCCAATAGATTGTCACATCGCCGAAGCCGGCATCGTGCAGCATGTCACGTAATTCAGGAGCCGTGTACAGGCGCCAGGCATAGCTGAATGCGCGTTTGAGCTTCGAGCCGTCCGGAAACTTGAAGTGGATGTAGCACTGCATGTGATTGGTGACCGGGTGAAACTTCGCCTGGTGCCAAACGTATGTGAAGCCATCGTGCTTGGTTTTTTCCCGGGTTTCTTCGAATGACTCCGGACCACCGAACATATCCATAAAGAGGATGCCGTCATCCTTGAGCGCCTCGTAGCAGCGCCGCATATAGGCGACCATTTGCGCGCGCTCCTCGAAAATCCAGTAACTGAAGTTAAAGGCCGCCAGGATATCGACCTTGGGTGTTTCTACGGTCTGAACGTCAGATTCAATCAGGCGGACCCGCGCCTGGTCCGCAACGTCCAGCCGGCTTACGCGGTTCTTCCGCCCCCATTCAAGAACGGACGAGTCGACATCGACGCCAACTGCCGAGTATTCGTCACCCTGCCGTACCCATTCACAGGCCAGGCTGGCGGTGCCGCAAAAGTCCTCACGAAACGTATGGGCCGTCCTTCCACTTAGCTCACGGAATGTGGCGCCCAGGAATTGCACTTCATTTTCGACGTTCTGTACCGACTCCTCGTACAACTCTTGGATATCGGCCATATCGGCCATCGTTGGCCCTTTGTTTTTCTTCAATGATTTAGCGCCCATGGATTGGCTGTCGCTCCGGCATTTTCTGTGAACCCGATATTCTATGCTGCAACTGGCATGGCATCCAGCGCTTCGAGCAGAACCTCTGCACCAGCTCCATCGCGGAATGCGTGTTCGCTGAGATAGCGCCGCCAGGCACGTGCTCCCGGCATGCCCGCAAACAGCCCGACCATATGCCGGGTGACCCTGCCAAGTCTCTCGCCTTGTTCGAGCTCGCGCTTGATGTAGGGGAGCATCTGCTCGATGACGTCACGTCGATCGGGTAGCGGCACTTGCGAGTTCATGTGATGTTCGAGCTCGGCAAGGAAATACGGGTGATGGTATGCCTGTCGACCAATCATGACGCCGTCAACGTGCCTGAGCACGTTCTCCACGTGACCGATTTCCGAGATTCCTCCGTTAAGGACAATGTCGAGATCTGGATTGGCGTCTTTGAGTCGATAGACGCGCTCGTAGTTCAGCGGCGGCACAGTTCGGTTTTCTTTGGGACTCAGGCCGTCAAGGATCGCAATTCGAGCGTGGACAATAAACTTCCGGCAGCCGGCGGCAGACAAAATGTCAACGAATCGCGCCAGGTATTCATCGCTATCGTGGTCGTCTATGCCAATCCGGGTCTTAACCGTCACAGGTATATCGATGTTTGACTGCATGGCCGAGTAACATTCGGCGACAACATCGGGCTGTGCCATCAGGCAGGCACCGAACTGGCCGCTCTGCACGCGGTCGCTTGGGCAACCTACGTTGATATTCACTTCGTCGTAGCCAACCGCGGCAGCACGCTCCGCAGCCTCCGCCAACAATGCCGGGTCGCTACCGCCCAGTTGAACAGCGATTGGATGTTCGGAGTCATCGTATCGGAGCAGCGATTCAGCATCACCAAAATGCAACGCGTTTGCCGTCACCATTTCGGTGTAAAGGAAAACGTCTGGACTCAGCAGCCGCATGAAGTAACGGCAGTGACGATCGGTCCAGTCCATCATGGGAGCGACGGATATTGGCAAGGCCGTTTGCAAATCTAGCTTTTCGGTCACATTCTACTTTTAAATCAATAAGTTATTGTTAACTATTTTGTACTGATTTTGTACCTTTTGTCGCCCTTTCGGTAGATCTTCTTCGCAAGTCGCACCGATGTCGCACCGAAAACTCGACTCATGTCGCACCGAACTCAGCAGATTTATGGGCATTTGTATGGCCACAATTAGAACCCGACAACGCAAAGACGGAAGTCTAGCCTATCTCAGCGAAGTCCGAGTCAAGCGAGACGGCGAGATCGTGCATCGAGAGTCAAGGACGTTTGAGCGACGCGGACAAGCCAGGGCCTGGGCGGAAACCCGAGAAAAGCGGTTCGCCAAGGAAATTCCGACGATCAAACGCCCGCGTGAAATGGAGCAGGCAACCTTGCGTTCAGTACTCGAAAAATATCGTGAGGACGTTTTCGAAGTACGCCCTATGGGGCGCAGCAAAACGAGTAGCATCCGGTTTCTGGAGAAGTGCGATATCGCTCGAATGACGGCTTGCGTTTTCACGACCTGCGGCATGAAGCGACGCGCCGATTGTTCGAGGCCGGTTGTTCCATTGTTAAGGTGCAACAATTCACACTGCATGACAGCTGGGGGACATTGAGCCGGTACACACATTTGCGGCCTGAGACTGTCCGGATTCGGTGACCGGCAATTTCAGCCAATGGATCAGACTGCACCGATCTCCTCATCGAGAGCGGCGATAAAATTTCGTTTTCTGAAATGTGCCTCCCGAAGCCGCAGCACACATTCGTCGAAGGTGGACGGACTGATATAGGAAAACACGGGACGAGCCTCGAGCAACGCCCTTACGGCCGCCCGATAGCTGCGGTTGGTCTTTCTCATAACCAAAGCGTCAATAGCCTTTTCATAGACGGAACCCGCACTTGCCGGCGAAGAATTCGCAATCCAGCGAGCCGCTTGCATCAGGCGATCCGGGTCACTGATCCGCGTCAACGCCATCTCCGCGAGTGCAACCCAGTCCTGATCGCCCTTCAAAATTCGGACCAGCATCCAGGCCCGCCGTTCGTCACTCCACGACAATTCCTTCTTGGCAGAGCGCAAGAATGTGAGAACCGATTCGCGTACGTCTGCGGCACGACCTGCCTGTTCGGCAATCTTCATTAGTTCTCGATAGTCGTCGTAACTGATATTGCGATGGAATGCAGCTTCTTGCGCCTCAATTGCCGCCTCCCAATCCCCGGTCGCAATGTGCACTGATGCCCACAGAGTCTTTCGGCTCCTTCGGTCATGTTTGTCCAGCGCATCGGCTTTCGACAACCATCGGCTCGCTGCCTCCGGATCCCCGTTTTCCAGGTACAGCCGAGCGATGTTGTCGAAATCGATGGCCGTGGTCGCCGTGAGTTTTTCAAGACGGATCATTTCATCAAGATCGCCCTGCTCTCTCGCCCGCATTACGAGATAGCTCTTCAAACGGAGATAAGGCAGCCTTTCGTCGAAATCCGCGTGCTTCGGCGGTGCAGGAAGCGCCGCGAAACGAGCCTCGACTATCGCATAGAACGCGCTCAGACCATCATCGCCAAGTACGTCAGCGTAATCCATTGGCACCGCCTCATGCTGATCCCACGGATCGACAAGTGCCTGCTCCAGTAAGTGTCTCGCTCGCTTCTTCGGTGTCCAGTCGATTCGTTGCAATGCCCGCCCATGAAGGTCCCGAAGTAGTATCTGGGAATGCTCGCGATACCCACCGGAATCATCGATGCGTTCCAGGGCTTTGTTGAGCCGCGACATTCCGTGCAGCGCGGTGTCGAGCAAGACGTCGGCCGGTAGCTGATTCGCAATCTCCACAATTCCTGCAAGGGTCGTCTCCAGGTTCCGGAAATACGCGCTGACCCTGCCCCACTCGAATATGTCTAGCAATGGCGTGACTTGCGTAAGTGACTTCTTGAGTTCTTTGGCATCCAGGCTATTCGCAGCCAGCATCGCCTGCCGCTGCAACCGCTGGTAGAGCAAGGGGTCTTTGGGAAGCACCTGTAACACGTACGAAACCAGAGCGTCACGATCTTGCTCGGCAAGATAGGCCTGGAGCACTTTCTCGTCGCCACTATCGACCGTGGCCAGCGCGGATTCTGTCAGGCGATCACGAAGTTCGAGGGCTGTCGCGACACAGTGTTTGCAGAACACGATGCCATCGGACGCTGGGCAATCGCAGCTACCATCCAGTCCGGATCCGTCATGGAGTAGTTCCACGCGATACAGGTCGGTGCCGCTGACCATTGCCACTATCCGATTGCCACAGATCTCGATATCCCCGACATGACCTTGTCGGTAGTAGTCATGGCCGCGCTCATAAGCACCGGGCCCTGCCATTTCTATAAGCTCGTCGTCGGTGATGCCCACTAGTCTGAGTCTTCTGATTTGCCTGCGACTTGCCATCGCTCACGACATCTCGCGATGTCGTCTTTGAGCGCATCGCGCAAGTCGTCAGAAAGCTCGGATTCATCGATCACGCCCATGGCGATGGTATGCCCGATCCACCAATTCTCCAGGCTGCCCGAGTACATGTTGAATAACTCGCGTGACCGTCCATTGTGGAACTTGTGAATCCTATCCGATAGCTCGAACGCCGTGATCTCGCCGCCTTCCCAGTGCTTGAAGTCCTTGCGCAGCGATCGCAATGCTTCCTCAAGTTCACGCTCCCACGCCAGACCCTGTAACTCACGGAGTTCGCGTCTTTGTTTCTTGGACCAGCCATCAGCCATCTTGGCAACTCCCACAGCGCACCGGCCAACATCCATGAGCCTATCACTATTCTGCTGTTGTCGGATGCATGGAGATGTACGCAGAATTAGGAACCTCAGCATTAGTTTTAGCACTCAAAAGCACTGCGGAACTGATAACACATACAGTGGCTGCTTCACCCCAAAGCGGTCGATGAGAGATATCGAATAAAATTGAAAAGGTATCGGAGTGTTTTCGGCGGTCACGACAACATAAAAAAGGACACCCGCGTCGAGTTCGACTTCAACTATGTTGCCACCACCCGGATCATTTGCGGTATTTATCAAGATGTTGCCAGAGGCATCGAGAACGTCGAAGTATGCGGCTGCTACATCGATATTTCCGGTATTAGCGCCCACCGCGCAATCGCTCGCGCATAGCTGAAAGTGGTGTCCTCGGCCGTGACTAACGGTCAATGAGTAAAAGTCGTAAATGTCCGATGAGGTATCGACGTCTCCGATACCGATAACGATGTCCGCCTGGCCGAAAGCAGCCCTTGGGCTGTTAGACTTCTGAGGGGCTGGTATTGACCCAAAGTGGACGTCCCAGACCGCTCAAGAAGGACCAGATTGAGGTAACCGACTGGTAAATTCCTTTTGCTGTACTACGCTTAGGTGATAACAATCGTGAAGCGAAATCGGCCTAACAAAACGTATTGCCCAAAGGAGAAAAACAATGAAGAAAATTATTATTGCTTCGCTGACTGCATCCGTGCTGTTTTTGTTCGCCGCTCCCGCCTACGCAGACTCTATCTTGCAACTCTGGAGCTGCAAGCTAAATGACGGCAAAACAGGGGCTGACGTGATAGCAGCATCTTCGGCCTGGCTCAAGGCCGCCAAGACCAATGAAGGCGGTGAAGACATCGAGGTATTCGTGGATTTTCCAATTGCGGCGGACGCCGGAGATGATGATTTCACTTTCGTCCTTGTCGTCGCCGACACAAAGACCTGGGGCGTTTTTAATCAGGACTATCTCGACTCTCCAGCAGGAGAGGCTGAAGAAGCCTGGAGTGAAGTCGCGACCTGTTCAGTCAGCTCTCTTTGGGAATCGGTCGAAATCGAATAGAGATCGCGCATCGGTCGCTATCAACAACGAACGGGTTTAATTCAGAGTTTCCAGTCGGCATGATCAAAGACTCGGGATTTGACGGGCGACTGACTGCTTATGACCGAAGCAGACGGTCGCATGGTAGCCGCTGAGCGACCGCTATTGGTGAAAGCACACGTTCAGGATTGCGGTTTTCTCAACGTTCACCCTGAGTGGCTGGTAAGCACTCGAAAGCAGCCTGTCAGGTGCTATTGTTTGGGCGACTGCTTGTGACCCAGAGCGGACACTTAACCAACTCACTCACTGACACTAGAGCGGTCGGCAGCGCCTCAACCTGTCTTACTCGGGTGCTGTCCGACTAGTTCCCAGTCAGCCATGAAAAGCGGCCGCATTCAATTCGACCGGATGCGGCCCTCTTCTCTTCGTTCCCCTTGGGCCAAGTGAACGTCAGAAGGGAGGTCCGGCGTCGAGATTATCCCAGACCCGTTTTCCGGGCTTGATCATCTGCTGGACCCAGTCCGCAAGTGAGATGCCGTTAACGCCTACGCCGTAGACCTTCTCGTCGCTGCCGATGAACGTGTGAAACGCGCCGGCATCGATGAAAAAGCGATAATTAGGAAGCGATGCCGTGGCTGCTGTCATTAGTGACATCGATACATACCATTCAAACGCCGTTGCAGCATCGGGTGGGAACACGCCCGTCATCAACCCGTAAAAACCGATCTGGGTCAGGTCAAAATTGCTGGTGAGCGAGGCCATGTGCGCGTTGGGCTTGTAGTCCGCAAGGGCCGCAAAAACCGATGGCACGAAGCCATTCGGAAAAGCTGCGCCCTGTACCAGCAGCGCTTCGTTGAAGTTTGGCACCCACGAGGGCAGATTCTGTTGCACCCCCCAGTTCTCTGAACCCGGGTCGGCGGGATTGAAAATCGCGGTCGTATAGAAACTCTGGGTCAGCACACCGATGGCGGCATCGGAGATCAGGTTCAGCCTGGCCCTGGGTGTCAGTTCGGCGACGTAGGCAAATGCCACGTTGGCGCCGTAGCCGCCGGCGCTGGCGCCTGTTACCGTGACGTCATGGGCGCGACCCAAATCGACTTGGTAATGCTCACGCCCGTATTTCTGCAGCCAGTCCAGCACTCCCAGAAAATTGTCCATGCCACGATGGTGAATGGTCCAGGGAATCTGGCCGCCGGGCCCAAGGTCCAGTACATAGGTGGTGTCCTTGGAGCCCCAGTGCACATCGCCACTACAATAGGGAACGAAGATCTTGGTGTAATTGTGGAACGGATTCTCGGGGTTGCTGCTGTCGAAAAAGCCCTCGGCAGCCGCGAGACGGTTCGGGGACTCATCCAGGGATACGGTGTAGGTGGAATTGCCAAATAGCGGTGACCCGATACAGGTCGCCGCATCCCAGCACGCGCCGCCGCCATCAAGGCCGATAAGAAGCTTGTTGGGATTGCCCTTCTGTACAAAGAAATAGAAATCTGTGCTTGCCGGCACCGGGCCCGCCTCGGTGAGTTCGGGGCCACCGGAACAGGACGGGTGCAGAATTCGAGTTGTGCCATCGGCAAGTTGGGTCTCGATAGGACCTTCGAGGGATATCTGCTCCCAGTCACTCTGTGCTGCCTGCGCCGCCCCGGAAAAACAGAACGTCAGTGTGGTCAGGAACGAAATACTGAGACGTGTCAGGGTACGCATGGTGTCATCCTCCAATTCTTGTGGTTGATTGGTCTGCGCGCTTGATCGGTCACATTGGCCGAGCATGCCGCGGATACTCATTCATAGCTTAGTCCAAGGAGGTGTGTGCGTCCAAATTGCTCACGGTTTTTGTTGGCACATCGTCGAAGAGATCGAATCCGTCGCTCGTATGTCAGGTAACGCGTGCCCAGGAATCAGGGGATTCAGCAGTTTGATTAACGTGCGCTCGCCACACGCTACGCCGGTTGCCGTCGCGGATATCGTCAACGGCTTGATACAAATAAGGTCGCTTCGCCAACTGCTCGAATCGATCAAAAAAAGCGTCGTAGTATTGATCGGCCTGCGCCTCGCCGTACTCACGAACGCCACGTCGGTAGATTCGTCTCAAGTCCGCTTTCGCGTCTTCACTGATCCTATAATTCGCCATCACGCTGCATTTCTTTCCTGATTTCAGCGCGTATCTCCTCACGGGTCTGATCGGTGAATCCACTCTGTTCGGCCTGAATCAGCCTGGCGCGAATGCCCTCGATTTCACGGGCCTTGCGGATCAAATCGTTAACGGCTTCACTATTGCTCCTGTATTCCCCCTCGATCTCTACTTTCTGTTTGAGCCATTCGGAGCTGGGGTCGGTCAAGGAGATGCTTTGTCTTGGCATGGGACAACCTTCCAAGTAATTAGTGTGATGCACTATTACACCATATCTACACCAGATATCGGACTAGATGCCTTGTTCCAAGTGCATGATCGATAGATTATCATATCTGGGATATTACAACTAAATATGGAGCATGATGTGATCAGTCAGCACATTGCTACCTGTTGCAGAACAGCAGCACCCAGTGTCGGGGTCTTCGCTGACAGGCGAATGATCAGGTCGTAGGGTGTGCCGGTCAAATCAAATTTAGACGCGGCCACTGCGCATAAAGTGGCAATAGTGCTTTTGCGGACCACGAGAAAAGCACGGGACCTTTTAGCTCCTGGTCCATCTTTAACTCATGCGGATGTATTCCGCCAACTTTAAAGGAGGTGATTTCACCAGGGTAGTCGGAAACACTAACCAGAAAGAGAAAATACACTGTGAGAGGCCTGAACCACCAACTGAAGAAACTCTGCCAGCACAACCGCGAGGGAAGCTATGGCACTCAAGTAAGACGGGAGCGAGAGCTCACGCTGATTGCCAATCAATTATATGAGATCGGGTATCGGGGCATGAATGATCATTCCCTCAGACCAAAGCACGTGGAAGGACTGGTTAGGCATTGGTTAGAAAATGAGGTGGCTGCCGGAACGATCAAATTTATTCCCAGCTACGCCGATCAGGGGGATCGCCTCACACTGAAACCCTCCTGGACCAAAGGCGGCAAGGCACGGACGATTCCGATCCGAACGCCAGAGCAGCGGGAGGTGCTGGATCGCGCCCACAAACTGGCTGGAAGTCGCCCGCGGCAGGTGGGCCACCGCGCAAGTCACTTACTCAGGAACAGAGAGATCGGGATCGCGAGGTGAGGCTCATTATCAGCCACCAATTGGGCCATGAGCGAGAGCAAGTCACCGCTGTCTATCTGGGCCGATGACACGTAGATCATTGAAAAAGGTCGATGTATGAATCCCACGTATTTTGGACTGCTTGCTGAGTTTGGCGAATCCGAGATTCCGTTGGATCGGGTCTGCGAGAAATACTTCGGGTTATCGATACCGAAGGCAAAGCGCGGAGCGTGCTTACAACAACTACCGATTCCGGCCTATCGCGTCGGATCACAAAAGTCTCCCTGGCTGATTAGCGCCATTGATCTTGCTCAACACATCGACGAGAAACGTTCTGTCGCCGCCCGTGATTGAGCGAATATGAAATAGCGCTTCCTACCGGCTACATTTGCGCAAATTGGACACACGATGTCGCACTTTCCCCGGTGCGATACGAACTATTTTCTAAAAACGGCGTCCCTGCTCCATCATCGGTGCTGCATAGATTTTGTCTTGCATGATAATTCTTGTTTGCTGAGAGACGCCGCCCTGGGCAGCCGTTAATGCTACCCCATCACTGCCTTGCCCTTCAGCCTATTCAGGTTTGGTTCAGCCTGCGGCGAGTAGCGTGACGGCTGACTCAGAAGATTACCTTCGCAAATCAAGGGAGATGGCGAAATGGATCTCTTAAAAGCCACGCGCATCACTTTCCTGTGCCCTTCTTTGGCCATCATCATGATTGCCAGCAGCGCCGCAGCCAGCACGAATTCCCCAACGATCCGCCTGTTTCCGACGACCGTTGTTGAAGACTTGCGTCAAACCAGTTCGGTCGCGCGCGAGATGGAGACCGGGTTGCAGGAGGTCATTGGCAAACTCGACCAGCAACAGGAGCTCTACCACGAAAGCAAGTGCGACGGCGCCGAAGATGACCCGGGATGCCAGCGGCTCGCCAAACAGATAGGCGCCACTTACCTCGATATGCTCGGCATCATGGAAGAGCGGCTTCCGGATATGGAGCACACCGTCAACAATACGCGACTGAGTCTGGAAAAGCGGCTACGCAGCGAACTGGGCAACAAGATGACCGCCTGGACGCTGCAGGAGACCTTGCTGGGAGGAAATCCACCTAAGGACAGCGCGTCTCCGGCCCCAAGCATGCGCGGCCGGTCGGGCATGCGGCTCAGTGAACGATTCAGTCAGTATTACAAGCTTGTTGCATCGTCGAGCAGTCATTCCGACCAATCACTTGCCGTGCTCGCTTCGGACATCTACCTGGATATGGAAGAAACCAGTACGTTGATCGCCCGAACCCGTGAGGAAATCGCTCGCGCCACACTCATAGAAGAACTGAATCAGTCATTCGGCACTATCACGCCCGAAATGATGGAGATCGTTGGCGGCGTCAAATCAATTTTGTTCGGCGATGAACCATCGCGTCTGCAGATTGCCGGCCCACCACCGGGAAGCATCGAGCAAGCCTATCGCAGCCCGCTCGAAAACTGATTGCCGTACTGACTTCTGGAGACTGATCCATGAAAAGCCTGAGCCTGCTCATGATATTAACGACGCTTTCCCTGGCGTCTTGCGCAACTTCGCCACCGCCTTGTGATGGGCCACAAACGCAGAATCTCAACGCGGCAGTCGATCACGTCAAGGACTCGCTGAGTTCCGGATGCGCGGCGCATTTCGATCGCTACTACGACGACCTGTTGCGTACGGCCGAAGGGGACCCAAAGCCCGGCAACAAACGCCTGTTTAGCGAGTTCCTGGTCTGGTCAGCCGATGAAGGGCTGCTCAGCCAGAGACAGGCCAAGGAATATTACAACCGCTACTTCAACGTCAAATTCATGACGTTGCAGAGCGACTACAACAACTGCTCGCACACTTGCCCGCGCCGCGACCGCATCATGTTGGACATGCAGCGCGAACTCAGCGACAAAGAGCGCGGTTTGCTCAAGGTGAGTCTCGATAACGACGGCTACTATCGTGCCGATGAGCTGTACCAGGAGATCGAGCTCGTTCTGGAGGCTACGTGTACGGCCTGCTCGGCAGGCCAGTAAGAGGAGTGGCCTCATGCAGGATAGTCACGGACGGCGATTTCTGCACGGACTGACCGCTGGTGCTGTCGCCACGTTTGTCGGCGGTGGCGCCCTGCTCTATCTGTTGAGCCGCTACAACATTATCTTCTTCGCAGGTGGCCATGTGCCGAGCGTCGGAGATTGGCTCGGCTGGGCCACGATGAACCTGGGATCGTCGATTCCGGTATTCGCTTTCTTGCTGCTCGCGTTTTTTTTCACCCTGGGGCGGCTACGCGCATTACTTGACGCGGAAGGACCGCTCGATCGTATTGTGCAACTCGACCACCTGACTGACATCTGGACGACCCTGTTTTTCGGTACCGGCGTCATCTGGACCGCGATCGGCATGCGTAGCGCCCTGATTTTCGCTCTCGACGATCCGGTCTCGACGGCAGCGCAAGGCGCCTCCGCTCTCCTCAAACGCATGGTCGAAGGCGGCATCCTGCTGGCCTTGTCAACGACGATATTCGGCGGAATTGGTGGCTACCTGATGCGCCTATACAAGGCCGTCTCTCTCGGTACAGCCTTACAGCGCCATTACGACCGTGCAGCGCGCTCCGACACATCGAACATGCGTTCCACGCTGGAGCGAATCGAACACCACCTCGGCAAGCGTCATGCACCGGCGACACCAGGGCTCGAGGAAGGCGCATGAGCCGCTCCCCGCTCGCCTATCCCCTGACTCGCACAGCCGACGGCGAAGCGGGCGGCATCGCCGACCTGCAAACGGACGTTATGCGCTTCATGGCGATACTGGCCATTTGCCTGGTCGCAATTTTCGCGCTCGTCCAGAGTATCCCGGCTGACCCGAATACTGAGACTGTCTCGGAGCCGGAACCAGAAGCTATTGTCGTTGCCCGGCCTGTACCCGTCCGGCAACCCGAGCCTGCGCCAAAGGCAGAACCGCCCCCACCACCGGCGCCTGTTGCACAACCGGGATTCACGTTGCAGTTCGAGAATGACCTTGCCCTGACACGACTTGTCGCACGTAACGAGATAGGCCTGTATGCCATCGGCGGAAACGAGTCCTTGCGCATGAAAGTCAATCGGGCGCGAATCAGCTTCTGGCCTGCCTCTACCCCTAATGAATTTCACGAGATGGATCCGTCGACAGTACCTCACGAAGTCGCGACGGCATTGCAACGCATGCACGACAACCCGGTTACGACAATCAAATGGGGCGTGACCTTACCGGCCAACATGCAACAACAACTCGACAACCTGCTACAGACCGGCGACAGCGGCGCAATCTACATTGCCGCGGACGGGCGGCTGCGCCTGGAGAACTGACATGCGATCGCTTCGTTTGCTCGCCACACTCTTGTTCATGATGACCATCCTGTTGGCGTCGCCGGTCACGAATGCCAAGCCACGCGACGCAGAAACATGGGTGTCGATTCAGGTAGCGCCCGCCCTGGTTCGCGAACTTGCACACCATCCGCGCTTCAAGGGCGAAACCATTCGTATCGTGGTATTTGCCGACGATCGGCCGGCCGCGCGTAGCAACGCGTTCGCGTTGTCGCTTCGCGACCGATTATCTGCAGCGGTATTCGACACACAAGGTATCCGCATGGCCGCACAACAGGGCCCCAGTGCGCGGGTCGACTGCACCATGGACGAGGTCGACTACTACATCGGCTTGCAGGTGACACCGGTAGACGATGGTCGAATTCGAATCGACCTCCGAACACTCGATCTCGAAGACCAGACATGGGTCACCGGGCTCGACTACACGTGGCAAGGCGTGCTTACGCCCAGGCAGCAGCGATCACTGGAAGAAAGCCGTGCCGACCCGTACTTTCGTGGTCACCGGACCGCACCGTTCGACGAATCGCAGGCCGATATGCTCGCCGCAAGCCTGGCCCGCGAACTGGCCTGTGCTTCGATGCGGCAGACGGCCGGTGAGTTCGTCGTTCTTATCTCCGATGACAGTGACGACCTGCTTCGAGGCACCACTGACCTGGTCGGTAACAACCTGGCCTGGTTCGCGAAACTGCAGTTCACCGACGATCGCGAGCGTGCAAACGCCGTGCTTCGAGGCAAGGCACATGCGGTCGACTCGGGCCTGCAACAGTACTGGGCGACGCTCGCGCCAATCGAGCCTGACTCCGACTTGCCGACATTGAACGCCAGCGCTTACGTCCGTGTGGCCGAGCGCCCGGCCAGTCATTTTGACATTCCGCGCAGTGCGCAGTCTGTCCTGTCGTCAGCGCAACTGGTTGAGGTGGCCACTGGCGATACTTGCCGCATGAACCGCGACAGCTGCCTGGCCATGCACATCCAGACCAATCGGGCTGCAGTGGTGTTTTTCCTGAACCACCAGAAAAGCCATGGTCTCGTACGCTTGTCCAACCGTGAGTGCAGTACGCGGCCTGATGCACGCATCCTGCGCGCCAGGGAATCGATGAGCATGCCGTTGCCTGTCGATGTGCTGTCCCCGGATGCCGTCTCAAGCGCCGATGCCTGGCCACTCGCGCCGGAAGGAGACACCTACTACGCCATCGCCGTCAGCAACAGCGAGGCAGCGCATATTTTGTCGCGGCTACTGCAGCGACTGCCGCAACGTTGTACGGCGGCGGTGAGATTTGGCCTGCAGGATGAATCCCTGCAGCTCTGGATGACCGAGTTTGCGAACACCGTCGACAAATGGCGGGATGATGTCGATTGGCAGGGCATCCAGGTCAGGAACGTCTACTAGGAGCCTCGTTATGTTCAGCATTGCAGGCTTTGTCGCAGGTTCGGCGTTGGCGGTAACGGCGATGTTACTACTACTCGGCGTGCCGCAGCTGGCCACTCGCGAACCAATCGCAGAGCCGAAACCGCTGCCCACGTCGCCGGTAACAACCGTGGCTCAAATACCAATGACCGAACCAACCGCTGTCGAGAACATTGTCCCGGCCGAACAAGCCGTGCCTGAAACTCAGTGGCATTCGTTCTGGAGTCCGTTCAGCAGCCAGATCGCTGCCAATGGTTTCGTCAGCCGTCTCGAGTCAGTGACCGGATTTGACTACCGCGTAGTGAAGATTCGCACCGGTGTCTACGAAGTTGCATTCGCATACACGGAAGAAACAGAACGCCAGGATAAATTATCCGCAATAGCCACCACGGCCGGTCTTGAGTTGCCCGACACATGACCATGCGATTACTTGCATTGATTGCGGGCGTTGCGGTTTTCTCAGCTAACCCGGCTGCATCGTCTGAATCAGACCCGGCAGCAGCCTGGCTGCACTTTGCAACAGAAGGCTTCGCCGCAGAGCCACAAGTGCGCTTTCCGCACGAAACCTGTTTTCGAGTCGCCGCGATGGAATATCGCCTGCCTTATGCGCTGCTGCTGGCCGTTGCGCGCGGAGAAAGCGACTTCGATGAGATGGCGCGGTCTCGTGCGAACGCGCACGGCATCATGCAAATCCTGTGGCCGGTAACGGCCAATCATCTCGGCATTTTTCGCTTGTCCGAACTGTACGAACCCTGTGTCAATATCGACGCGGGCGCGCGTTACCTAAAAGAGATGCTCGAGCGCTACGACGACGATATTCACCTTGCGCTTGCCGCGTACAACTACGGGCCCGATCGAATCTCGAGGAACGGCGAGAACATTCCGGACGGAGCTTCCTGGTACAGCGGTTACATCCTGCGGCACCTGAACTTCGTGCTGGGTGATGGCGGTGTAGTGCAGCCTGCCGGAGAGCAGCTGTATTCGAAATTCGGGCGCTCGACGCTACTGACGTTCGGGGAACCCTACCGAGCTGCTGCGTTCATATCCGGCCTCGAGCAGCGATCGCCGGGACTTCAACTGGACTGGTTTCGCGAGGGAACGGGACAGTTCGCCGTCGTTCTGATTTATTCGGACAAGGACGAATTTGATCGCAGCGCATCGATACTGCGAAGCGCCGGTTTTCGGCTGGACTTGTTGCCGTGAATCAGTAAATTCGCCCGCCAACTCTGACGCTGCCGCCGTAGCCGCCGCCACCATGATATCCGCCGCCGCCATAGGAACTGTAGCCAACACTGCCGTATACCTGTGGGGGCTCGCAGGACGCGACGGTACCCGCCAATGCGATCACAAGGAACAGGGTTATCAACCGTCTGATTCTGTTTTTCATTACTTGGTCTCCTCGCGATCCAGGGGCCAGGTTTGCAAGGCAACGCCCGCACCGGATGGTCCCGCAACAAAAGCGACTTCGCCACCGAGCGCACGCGCACTGGCGTCGATTATCACAATGCCGCCAAGTTCTTCGACCCGTGCGGTAATCGCTGCCGGATCGTCGACACGGATATAGTTGACCCACACCGGCAGCTCACGTTCGAACGGGTTGGGCATAATTGCCGCGCGTGGTGAATCGCCGGACTTGAGTACGCGGTAATCATGGTCCTCACCTTGCACCGCGTGGTCTTCAATCTCAAAGCCTGCAACAGCCTGATAGAAGCTGGTCGCCTGCTCTACATCGTTGGTCCACAGTTCGTTCCACAGCCAGCCATTGGTGACCGGTTTGCGCTCTGCGGGGTCACCGTCCCTGGTTTGAACCAGGGCAATGATCGCCTTATCAGGTCCCGCGACCACCGCCAGCGTTCCTCGTGACCCGACATCCGTCGGTGGCGTCAACACTTCGCCGCCACTTGCCGCAACTCGCCTGACTGCCGCAGAAATATCACCCACGGACATGACGGTAATCCACTGCGAGATATTATTCTCGCGGTTCATGATATTTGCGTCGAGCATGCCGCCGATCAATTCGCCGTTGTGGCGAATCAGCATGTAGCTATCCGCATCGCCGATACCAATACTCAATCCCGGACGTTCAAACTCCCAGCCAAACAACTCACCGTAGAACTTCCGGGATTCAGCGGGCGTCGTGGTGAGCAAATCGTGCCAAACGACCCGGCCCTCGAAGTGACTGCCGGTTGGTTTGTCAGTGATCGCTGGCAATTCCGGGGCTACCGTCGCGCAACCGGCGACGATCAACGTGAGCAGCACAGCTGACAGCTTGATTCTGGTCAAAAGAACTCTCCTCGAGCTCGTTACGTTCGTGGCCGGACATGCTACCTTATCGCACTGCGGATACCAGTCTCATAACAAAAAAAGCAGGGGCGTGAATTGGACTCGTCAATAACGGATACCAGACCTTATCCCGAGCTAACCTGGGTCGCTGTCATCGTCGGCTGGATACTCGGCGTCATCATCGCCGTGTCCATCGGTTATGCGGCGCTGATTCTGGGTTTTTCTATCGAAGGCTCGGAACTTGCTGCGATCCTCGGCTTCGGCATTTTACGCGGCATACTGCGGCGCAAGAGCATTATCGAGAACAACATTGTGCAGACGATCGCCAGCGGCGTGAACGGCGCGTCGTCAGGCATGATGTTCTCGGTTCCTGCCATTTTCCTGCTCGGCTACAGTGATCGGTTTGATCCGGTAATCCTGACATTTGGTTGTATCGCCGGCGCCTTTCTGGGCATCGCGTTCATCATTCCGCTCAGGAAACACATGATCGACTACGAACGCTTGACGTATCCTGGTGGCGTTGCCGTCGCTACGATCCTGAAGTCTCCGGGCGCGGGCGTACGCAAGGCAATTATCCTGCTGGGCGCCGCGCTGCTAAGCGCCCTCGTACACGTACTCACTATCAAGACCGGCGTCACTGACTGGAACCTCGGCGAACAGATCGGCATGCCCGATTTTATGAACGGTATCTGGTACCTGTCGCTGATGACTATCGGTGTCGGCTTTATCGCAGGACGCGGCGGCGTGGCATTCATCATTGGCGGCTTCGTCGCCTATTGGTTCCTGTCGCCCATGCTGGCTGCAACCGGCAGCTTCCCACTCGACGAAGCCGGTCAGGCGATAAGCGACCCAGGTGCGCTGCGCCTGATGCTCTATCGACCCCTGGGTATCGGGATGCTGATTGGTGGCGCGATCATGGGCGTCATGCTCGCTGCGCCGCTAATTCTCAGCGCGATTCGCTCAATGCAAAAAGCAGCCAAGGTAGATACTGACAGCAGCAGTGAAGAGATGCCGATCAAGCTGCTCTATCTCGCAGTATTTGGCGCCGTCATACTGCTGTGCATCATGGCGGTATCCACCGTTGATGCGATCGGCCTCGGCGGCGGCATCGCCATGGCACTGCTCGGAACATTATGGATCTGGATGGCGGGGATAATTCTCTCGGAAGCCATCGGTCGCACCAACTGGTCGCCATTGTCCGGAATGACACTGGTCGGCATTACCCTGTTGATCGTCGTGACACAGGCTATCGGCCTGGACCGCGCTGACTCTATCGTCGCAGCAATCATGGTCGGAGCCGCGATGTGCGTCGCTATGTCGCAAGCGACTGACCTGATGCTTGACCTGAAGACAGGCTACCTTGTCGGTGCGACGCCGCGCATGCAGCAGCTGGGCCAGTTTATTGGCGCATGGCTTGGCCCGATCGTTGTCATCTTCGTCATTTTCGCCCTGCACGAAGCCTATGAACTTGGCAGTGCGCGGCTGCCCGCGCCACAGGCACAGGCACTGGCCAGCACCATTGACGGCATCATGGGCGGAGACGTGCCCACGCAAAAATACGCCGCTGGTGCGGTACTTGGCGGTGTCCTTTCCGCACTCATGGGTGGACTCGGCATCACGGTCGGGTTGGGTTTCTACCTGCCATTCAACATCGTACTGACCTACTCGCTAGGCACACTGGGGCGTGAACTGACGGATCGCTTCAAAGGCAAAGACTGGAGCGACAACGTCGGCATACCGATTGCTGCCGGATTTATTGTCGGTGAGGCGCTCGTTGGTGTCGGCGATGCGATACGTAACATACTTGGCGCGGGCTAGGGGAGCATAAAAATGAAAAACATTGCATATTTGTTGATCATCGGTGGCTTCCTGATTGGTGCGTTCGCCACTTCGCTCGACGAACAAATCGTCAACTGGAACCTGTTCGCCATTGCAGCCTTTGCGGCCATCGTCGGTGTGTTCCTGGCGAAACGCCAGGATTCCGCTGAAGCGCGCTCTGGATCGCGACTTGAATCCAATCGCAATGCGCTAACCGATTCGATTAGCAACCTTGTTTCCAGTCTCGACGATCAAGTGAGTCACAAGTCGGATACGGGAGAGGCTCTGCGAAATTGGATCGATAACACGCTGCGTACTGACCTGCGCCGCTTTGCCGAGGCGCGTGACAGCATGGTGCACTTGTATGGGCTACAGACCTATGCTGACATCATGAGCGAATTCGCAGCCGGCGAACGCTATGTCAATCGCGTGTGGTCCGCTGCTGCGGATGGCTATGACGGTGAGGCCCGACGCTACCTCGACCGGGCAGCAGGTCAGTTCCGGCATGCGCAGACTCAATTGACGGCTGCCGCAAGCCAGGCAATGTAGCGAAGAAGCGCCCGAATGGACTTTGATCACAACGACAAGACGAGAGACCTGGTTCAGCGCCTGTCGGCGTTCATGGATGAACATGTCTATCCAAACGAGTCGGTGTTTTACGAGCAGGTCAAAGCGATGGGTGATGACTGGGTCCCTGCTGCTATCACCGAAGAGCTTAAACCCAAAGCCCGCGAAGCCGGCCTTTGGAACTTGTTCCTGCCCGACTCCTCGCTCGGCGCTGGCCTGACAAACCTCGAGTACGCACCTCTGTGCGAGATTATGGGCCGCGTTCATTGGGCGTCTGAAGTTTTTAACTGCTCGGCGCCTGATACGGGCAACATGGAGACGCTGGAACGCTACGGCAGCGAAGAACAGAAACGTGAGTGGCTCGACCCATTGCTCGCCGGCGAGATCCGTTCCTGTTTTGCAATGACTGAACCCGACGTTGCTTCGTCAGATGCACGTAACATCTGCTCGACGATACTGCGTGACGGCGACGACTATGTAATCAATGGCGACAAGTGGTGGTCGTCGGGCTCCAGCGATCCGCGCTGCAAACTGTTCATCTTCATGGGCAAGACCGACCCCGACGGCGACGATGTCTACAGGCAGCAATCGATGATCCTGATACCCGCGGATGCAACGGGCGTCACTATCAAACGGTCATTGCCTGTCTTCGGGTACAGCGATGCGCCGCATGGCCATGGCGAAATCCTGTTCAAGAATGTTCGCGTACCTGCAGAGAACATTCTTCTCGGTGAGGGCCGTGGCTTCGAGATTGCGCAGGGCCGCCTCGGCCCGGGACGCATTCACCATTGCATGCGACTGATCGGCCAGGCCGAGGTTGCACTCGAAAAAATGTGTCGGCGCGCTCAGGATCGCCACCCGTTTGGCAAGCCGCTTGCCGACCAGGGTGTAACGAGAGAGCGTATTGCCGAGTCGAGAATACTGATCGATCAGGCACGTTTACTCGTACTCGCCGCAGCCGATAAAATGGACAAGGTTGGCAATCGTGAGGCCCGCAAGGAAATCGGCATGATCAAGGTTGCAGCGCCGCAGATGGCCTGCAAGGTCATCGACTGGGCGATACAAATGCATGGCGCCGCCGGAATCTGCGATGATTTCGGGCTGGCTTACGCCTACGCGAACGCGCGCACGCTGCAACTGGCTGACGGACCCGACGAAGTTCATCGTGACCAGATTGCCAGGCTGGAAATGAAACCCTACCGCTAGCCGATGGCAGCCAACACCGATAATCGCGAACTCGGCACACCTGCCGAAGTACACCGGCTCCCCGAAAACGCGCTGACGGCCTACCTCAAGGAAAACATCCCGGGATTCGCCGGTGATTGCGGCATCCGTCAGTTTCTCGGCGGCCAGTCGAACCCGACCTACCTGATCGAAGACGCGTCAGGGTCATACGTGCTGCGCAAGAAGCCACCCGGAGAGCTGCTGCCCTCGGCACACGCCGTAGATCGCGAATTCCGTGTGATATCTGCCCTGCAGGACAGCGACGTGCCGGTGCCGGTTGCGCATGTCCTGTGCACGGACGAGAGCATCATCGGCCAGATGTTCTACGTTATGGACTATATGCCCGGCCGCGTGCTGACCGAGCGTGAAATGCCAGGATGCGCACCCACTGAGCGTGCAGCGATGTTCCACTCGATGGCGTCAGTACTCGGCGCGCTTCACGGTGTCGATTATCGCGATGTCGGTCTCGGCGATTTCGGCAGACCATCGATGTACGTTGCGCGCCAGGTTGGACGTTGGTCGCAACAGTACGAAGCATCGAAAATTGAAGACTGCGAAGCGATGACCAATGTCATCGACTGGTTGACGCAAAACAACCCCAACGATGAGCAGGCGGCTATCGTCCATGGCGACTACCGACCCGGAAATATCATTTTCAACAATGAAAACCCGGACGTTGCGGCTGTACTCGACTGGGAGTTGTCGACGATTGGCCATCCTCTGGCGGATCTCGGCTATTTCCTGATGCCCTACCGGCTTGACGCGGCGGCATCACCCTGGGGTATACGGGGGCTGGACCTCAAGGAGCTCGGTATTCCGGACGAGTCGGAGGTTGTGGAAGCGTATGCCAGGGCAAGCCATCGGGAGTCAGTCGAGAATGTCGACTACTACATCGTATTTTCGATGTTCAGACTTGCCGCGATTCTCGCCGGCGTTCTCAGAAGAGGCATGGATGGCAATGCCTCGGACCCACGTGCAGTCGAACGCGGCAGGACCTACTCACAGCTCGCAACGGTAGCGCTAGGTATTGCCCGCAAATCGTAATGCTGATCGTGACGCGTGAGGTACAATGCGCGCTCTTTCGCCGAGGCAAACAGGAATGTCAAAACACGTAATCGAAACCGAGGCCCTGATCGTCGGAGCCGGGCCGGTTGGCCTGTTCCAGGTGTTTGAACTTGGCCTTCTGGGCGTGACCGCCCATGTCATAGACACGATGCGTGTCGCTGGTGGCCAATGTGCCGAACTTTATCCGGACAAGCCGATCTACGACATTCCCGGCATCCCCGTATGCAGTGGCGAAGAACTGATCGAAAACCTGATGGTGCAGATCGAACCATTCAACCCGGTTTTTCATCTCGGCGAAGAAGTCACCGAGCTTGAAGCTATCGACGACGACTGGTTCAAAGTTGTGACCGATACTGACACAGAGTTTCGCACGCGCACTGTTTTCATCGCCGGTGGTGTCGGATCATTTCAGCCGCGTCGACTGCGTTTCGACGGCATTGATGAGCATGAAGACAAATGCCTGCATTACAAGGTTCGCGACCCCTCGAAGTTTGAAGGCAAGAACGTGGTCGTCCTCGGCGGAGGCGATTCCGCGCTCGACTGGGTCGTTGAACTAGCTCCGAAGTGCAACAGCATGACCTCGATACACCGTCGCCCCGATTACCGCGGCGCGCAGGCGACTGTCGATAAGATGATGACCCTTGCAAACGACGGCAAGGTCGAGCCGATCATCGGCAAAGTGTCGGGGTACGAGTCGGATGATTATGGCATCACGGCCATCAAAGTCGCGGTCGATGACGAAGAGCGTGTCGTGCATTGTGACACCGTCCTGGCGTTTTACGGCCTTGCGCCCAAACTAGGTCCTATCGCCGAATGGGGACTGGATATCAACCGCAAGACGATCAACGTCGATACAGAAAAATTCGAGACAAGCACGCCCGGCATCTACGCTGTTGGTGACATCAATTTCTACCCCGGCAAGAAAAAGCTCATCCTGAGTGGTTTCCACGAAGCCGCGCTGGCCGCGTTTGCTGCCAAGGAACGTATTGAGCCAGAGAAAAAGGTTCGTTTACAGTACACGACGACGAGCCCGCTCATGCACGAGCGGCTCGGTATTGTCGAAGACGACTAAAGCCTAGTAGTTCAGCGAGAACGCCAACGTATAACTGCGACCATAAATATCGTAAGTACTCGTGTCGGTATTCTGGTCCCAAACATAATCGCCCATGTTCGGCGCCTCGGTATCGGTCAGGTTGGCGATCATCAGCCGCACCTCGATGTTGTCGCTGAAGCGGTAGCTGACGCCGAGATCGAGGTAGTTTTTTGCCTTGGCGGTCGGGAATCCCAGATTCGGATCCGGAAAGCCGAAGTCCGCCGAACGGAACACGACCGCATTCTTGGTCTCATCGATCCAGCGCCAGGTCAGGTGAGCCGATAAATCGCCCGAGGCGTAGCTGAGGTTGGTCGTCACTCGATCCGAGGGATATGTTTCTCCTTCACCCGTTTCGTCACACGGCCAGCCGAAGTAACCCGCGCAATCGGTCACCGTGCCGAACGGCGTTTCCTGGCTCGAGTTCTCGAGGACATGAGTCCAGATAACATTAATATCCAGGTCCGCAAACGTGTCGCCGATCGCCAGCGCATCTGGCAGCTCAAACGAATAGTTGATCTGCGTGTCTATACCCGTGGTTCTTAGGAGGCCGCGGTTGATGTTGGTCTCCACGACGCGATTCACATTGAACGAAAGTGGGTCCCTCGTGATGCGGTCGCAGAACAGGTCTCCAGTATTTGCAGAATCAAAACAGGCGCCTTTCGCGTCCAGATCCCCGATTCCGCCATCGACTTTCAGGTCAAAATAGTCGATGGCGAGCTGCAGTTCGGGCAATGCCTCAGGTGCAATAACGACTCCCATGGTAAATGTCTCGGCGTCCTCGGGTTCGAGGTCCGGGTTGCCGCCGAATATATTGTCGGTGGGGAGCGGACTGGCATCGAAAATGCCGATCTGATTGGCCGGCAATCCTGTGGCACTACACTTGT
>Ga0255052_10000873_pt1 | contig 23478 bp, 20 predicted proteins | sample JV7_2_21_MG_FD_188632 | JGI IMG/M metagenome (GOLD analysis project Ga0255052, IMG submission 188632) | Seawater microbial communities from Jervis Inlet, British Columbia, Canada - JV7_2_21 | ecosystem: Environmental > Aquatic > Marine > Inlet | place: Canada: British Columbia | collected... | reverse complement strand
CCCGCCAGGCCTCGACACACGCTCTGTGCTTGCTGCCAACGCGACTCTGCACCGGCGCTACCTGGGCTTGCTGAAGGGATTCGTGAGCTAGACAGGCGGTTGTTCGCCGCGTGCGATAAACAGGCGCCCGCCGCGCCAGTCGACAGCCTCCATCGGCGTTGCGTAGACCTCTTCCAGTCGCGACTCATTCAGAATCTCGGCCGTGGGCCCGAGTTCCCAGCGGCCATCTCCGAACAGCAACAGGCAGCGATCCGCAAATCGAGCTGCGAGATTGACGTCGTGCAGGCTCGCGATGACACCCGCGCCGTCGTCGGCAGCGCGGCGGAAGATGCGCAGCGTGTCGAGTTGATGCTGCGGGTCGAGATGATTGGTTGGTTCATCCAGCAGGTAGACGCCGGGCGCCTGCGTCAGAATTTGTGCGATCGCGAGCCGCCGGCGTTCGCCGCCCGAGAGCGACAGCACGTCGCGCCCCGCCAGGTCCGCGATTCCGGCAGCGTGCAATGCTGCCTCGGCAATCTCATGATCACGCGCCGATTCCCAGCTCAGCCGGCCGAGATGCGGATGTCGTCCGATGAGCGCCGTATCCATTACGGTGGCCGGAAAAATGTCGTCGGTGTCCTGCGTCAGGAGCGCGAGTTGTCGGGCAACGAGCTGGCGCCGCATCGACGCGATATTCTGTGTGCCGAGGCGGACTTCACCGGCATCGGGCGAACGCAATCCGGCAAGAGTCAGTAAGGAAAGTGTCTTGCCAGTACCATTGCGACCCAGCACGGCGATGAACTCGCCGCTATCGAGAGTGAGGTCCAGCTGCTCGACGAGAACGCGTCCCGGTACGCTGACGCGAAGTCCGTTGCTGGCCAACATAGAGGAGTTGCTCGCCGACATCCGGTGAGCGTAGCCCAGCCACGTTGGAAGAGAAAGTCGCGCCGGAGACTCAGTCGGTCAGGCGAATTTCCTGGGCCGTCAATGGCCCTATGACGACATATTTCAGGCTTTGCGGAACCATGGCGTCGTCTTCAGTGCGCGGAATTCGCCCGCCCATAATCTCGGCTTTCTTCTGCGGATACAGCGGTGAGCGGTCAGGATCGGCAATGCCTTCGGGCACGAGCGGCTGTGCGTTCGTTGGATCATATTTGTCGGTTGCACCTAGTGTATGCAGGAATTCGTGTGCGATAACGACGTTGTTGCGGCCACGCAGGCGGTGACTCGAGTAGCCGTTGACCACGCCGTACATGCCTTTTTGCACGCCGACGGAATTCTCCAGGGTCAACGTCGACTCGGGGCTGTGATAGCGAACAAAAATTCGGACGTCCGGATCAACGTGATCCTGATCGTCAGTAATTCCCGAAACCCACCAACGCATCTTGAGCGACCACAGCATGACATCCAGCGCGCTCGTCGCATCGCCGATCGACGGTGGCTGTTCGTGAATCGGCCGGCCGAGTTCGATACGCACCGGGCGAGCCAGGTTGCGACCGTAGCGCTCGACCTCTCGCGCCGCGAAGTCCTCGATGCCTGCAAAGGTCTCGACACTGAGGTCGGAAATGTAATCGTTGCTCTTGTCGCTGCCGTCGCCGTTGATGGGATAGATTTTCACCCACAAGCTGTTGTTCCAGTCGGTGCTGCGCACCTGCGTCAGCCAGGTGCCCATGGCGACCATGAACAGGATGAACAGCAAAATGGAGATGCGGATGGCCTTGAACATGCGACTGGGTGCTGATGAACGGATTCGTGATTAGGCCAGATGTTGCCCGCAGGCGCCGCGGACAAGGTCGCAGTTCCACAAATAAAAAGCCCCGCGGCAGAAGCGGCGGGGCTAATTTCTCTTTCTTTTTATCAAAAGAGGTAACTGCAAAATCGGTGACCGGATACAGATATTTTATTGTTATGGATCTGGATCTTCTTGTTTTTATAATTATTGTTCTTCTGGCGTCTAAATCCTGTGTCTGTTCCTCATGCGCCACCGCGAGCAGTTACACTTCGCTTGGGCAGAGTAATAAAAGCAAGACCTGTGCCAACCGTTCGTAGCGGACTAGGTTTTCAATGCTTTAGCAGCCGGTACACATAATCGCCACGCCTGCGAAAGGCCCTTTTGTAAAGAAACTCGACGGATTTGCTGCAGCGCACATAAGGCAGGGCCCACAAAACGGCGTCTAAATATCTGAAAAATCTATATTTAGTGTTGCCAGGAGCCCGTGGGCACCGGTCGGAGGTCACTGCAACAACGGGCCCAGGGGTCCGTCGCCACCGGAACCTCGCTGCCGGGCGGGAAGTTCGGGCGATCTGTCAAGAAATTCGACGCTCGGCGTGTCATCGAGCCGCTCGATGAGTCCTATCGTGCTAAAGAAGCGTCCGTTGCGGACAACGCCGACCACATTCAGTGCGTCATCGATGTTAGCCAGGGGGTCGCCGTCAACGATGACCAGGTCGGCGACGCTGCCGCTGGCAATGCGACCGACCTGCAAGCCGAGACCGAGCGCCGTGGCCGCATTGACGCCTGCTGCGCGCAGGGTCTGTTCTGCCGTCAGGCCGGCTGCCGTTAGTGCCCGGAACTCCGCATGCAGCCCGATGCCGGGCGCCAGGCCATTGGGTCTGCTGCCGATGACTACCGTGGTAGACGCGGCAGCAAGCCTCGGCGCCATAGCGAATCGTCGCACCGGCATGGACTGTCCGGCGAACAACGCTGCCTGCCGGGATGCCAGCAAGGAATCGAGCCGGGGCGTCTGCGCGTCGGCAAGCCCGGAAATGATCGTCACCGGTCCGCGACCGGTAGCGAGTTCCATGTCCTGGTAGCGATGGCCTTCCGGCGACGCAGGCAGAGTCGCGCCACCCAGCAGCAACGCTGCCCCGGATCCCAGCCCGACCTGCCAGGTTTCGGCAAGCACCGGCACACCTCGCCGTTGCCACCGGTCCACGGACTCGCGTTGCTGCAGTCCGGCGTTCATATCGCCCGCCACGGTGATCAGCCATGGAGTCGTGTTCGCCGCTTCGCTAATTGTCGCTGCAGAAACTGTCGCTGCAGTAATTGTCGACGCGGCGAGCAGCCTTGGGCCCGGCATCTCCTTGCCGGCCCAGCGCGAGCTCAGCTCGCTCGCCCGTTCGTGTTGCGCTACCACGGTCGTCACGCCGAAGGACAGCAATAACGGCCCGAGCGAGACATCGGCGTCGTGCGGCAATGCGGCGTAGCTGTCAATAAATCCGGGCAGTACCGTGAGATCGCCCATGTCGACCAGAATGGTGCCGGATCGATCACGCTGTTCCTCAATGGCGAGGACGCGCCCGCCCTCGATAACGATGTCCTGGGCTTCGCGATAGCCGCCGCTGATGCCGTCGAACAATCGTGCGGCTCGTAACACCAATTGCCCGGCAGGTTCGTCGACAACCGGCAGATCGCGTGGCGGTCGTTCGCGAGCAGCTTGTGTTTCCGGCCGTCCAATCGTGGCGCGAAACGGCACCGTTTTTGATATCCGGGAATTGAACTGCCTTTTGCGAATAACACCATTTGCCGTGTACAACATTTGCTGGCGGTCGAGCCAGGCGACAGGCGCGAGAAACAGGTCCTGGTCGTCAATCAGCGTTCGCTCGAGCAATGGGTCCGAGAGGATCAGCATGCTTATGGTCAGGCCGTCTTCGGCATGACGCGTGAAGGAAACCAGGCTACCATCAGGACGCCACGCGGGGGCTGACAGACGTTGCGGGGACGTCACGAGGACCCGGTCAGGTTCGCCGTGAGGCCTCAGCATCAATGTCCAGTGCCCGTCTTGCGCACTGATGTAGAGGAGGCTGCGCCCGTCTGCTGACCAGGCGGGCTCCGATTCGTCACCCGGAAGATCCGACATGCGCCAGGAAAGCCCGGTCGGTAGATCCAGTTCCCATAAATCGAGTCCACTGTCATGCCGTTGCGACGCGAACACGATGCGGTCGCCGTCCGGATGCCAGTCCGCCTGCTGATCCGAGTATCGTCCGTCACCCAGTGTCTGGACGTCGCCGCTCTCGAACTGGTAGACGCGCAGCTGGTTGCGCCCGCTTGCTTGCGCCTCGTACAGGATAGCGCCGCCTTCCGGAGACCATCGCGGGCGCCTCGCCGGCAGCAATCCGCTTGTCACCGGTTCCGCGTTACCACCCGTCGCCGGCAATACCCAGATACCGCCAAGCAGGTCGATGGCGAGACGGCCATCGGACGACGCATCGATCGTGAAATTCGTGCCTTCGGTCAACGTGACCTGCGCGCAAACCGGGCCGCCGTCAGCCAGGCCAGCGGCAACCAGGAGCAAGAACAGTTGGGGTAAGCGCATGGTCAGGGCCGGATCAGGCGTCGGACAGGAAGACGCCACTTTCACGGCGCAAATCGGACTCGACCTCGAAGCCCTTGTCGCTGTCGTAGCTCGCTACACTGACGCCACCGAAATACATGCTGATATCGGGGAAAGTGTAGAGCGGCAGGTCGAGGTCAGGAAGATCGAGCCCCGGCTCTGCGCACAGCTGATCCGCTTCGCCCGACGTGTCTACGTGCAATCGCGGGTGAGCAATCGCCTCATTGAGCGTCATATCGAATTGCAGGAAATTGGTCAGCACCTGGTGGATAGCCGTCGTAATCCGGTCCGCTCCGGGCGAGCCTATGGCCAGGACGGCGCCTTCGCTGCGAGCGACGGTTGGTGCCATGTTCGACGGCAGGCGAGCACCGACCGGCCGGCTTTCGACGTCACGTCGATTGAGTTCGATCTCTCCCAGGCCATTATTCAGCCATAGACCCGTGCCCGCTGGCATTTCGCCGGACCCGTAGCCGGACGATGCCGTGACCGCACATCCGAGACCGGCGTCGTCGACCGCGGACACGTGTATCGTCGAAGACGACGACCATTGCGACATTAGTTGTCCGTGTCTGGCAGCCTCGATCAGGCGGGTCGCCTCGTGGTCGACGTCGTCGGCCAGGTCGAGGTGGTCACGGCGAAAGTCGAGACACGCCCGTTGCACATTCACGAGCCTGGCCAGCGATTCGGCGTCCCAGTCGCTGGCTCGCAAATCCCCGCACGCGAGCAACATCGCGGTCAACACGGCGCCACCCACGGCAGGCGGCGGATTGGTGGCGATGTGCCAGGCCCCGATGTCAGCGACGAGCGCAGGTCTCTCTATCGCCTCGTAGCTGGCGAGATCTTCGAGTGTGAGCGAACCACCACCGTTGCGCACATGCTTACTGATTGCCTGGGCAATATCTCCCTCGTAGAAAACGGCAGCGCCTTCCGCGGCGATCGCAGCAAGTGTGTCGGCGAGATGCGGGATATGGACCGGGCTGCCGAGGTCGAGCAGTTCGCCGTCCTCGTCGTGCAGGGCGCCGTAACCGTCGGCGCTGCGGCTGAAGATCAGATCGCCGCTGTAGCCCAGGTAGTAATGGCAGGCCGCCGATAGCGGAAAGCCGGCCCGCGTCGCCTGTATGGTCGGCTCGAACAAGTCGTTCCATCCCATGCTGCCATAGCGCTGCCAGGCCTTTTCGAAAGCAGCCAGCGCACCCGGCACGGCGACGGAGCCGGCGCCGACAATGGTGGTTATCCCGCCGCCGTAGTCGAGCCGCACAGTTGTTTTGCCGTGGCCGCGTTCGCTTTGCTCAAGCCCGATTCCGGGAATCGTGGTTATGCCGTCGATCGTTACGGGGTCATCGCCGGGTGCCCAGACCGTGACGTACGCACTACCTGCAAGTGCGCACACGCTGGGCTCAGTGTTGACTGACATGATGGCCGTCGCGAGAGCGCAATCCACAGCATTGCCGCCGCTGTCGGCTACCGCACGCGCGGCCTCGACGGCGCCTGCTGTCGTCGTTGCGAGTGCGACGCTGGCCATAAGGGTCGCTTCAACTAGTAGTGAATGACAGAACGAATACTCTTGCCTTCATGCATCAGGTCAAACGCCCGATTGATGTCGTCCAGAGGCATCGTATACGTAATAAATTCATCGATCTTGATGTCACCATCCATGTATTGATCGATCATTCCGGGCAACTGTGACCGGCCTTTGCAGCCACCGAATGCGGTGCCCCGCCAGACGCGGCCCGTGACCAGCTGGAACGGCCTGGTTGATATCTCCTGTCCGGCGCCCGCCACACCGACGATAATCGACTCGCCCCAACCCTTGTGACAACACTCCAGGGCGGCGCGCATCAGGTTGACGTTACCGACGCATTCGAACGAGTAATCGACGCCGCCGCCGGTCAGTTCCACGACAACGTCCTGAATCGGGGCATCGTAATCCGCGGGATTTACCGTGTCCGTCGCGCCGAGTTGTTTGGCGAGTTCGAACTTGTCTGAATTAATGTCAATTGCGAGGATGCGCCCGGCCTTCGCCATCGTCGCTCCCTGGATTGCGCTCAGACCGACGCCGCCAAGACCAAAAACGGCAACTGTCGCGCCTGGTTCTACCTTGGCGGTATTAAGGACTGCGCCGATCCCCGTCGTGATGCCGCAGCCGAGCAGGCATACCTTCTCGAGGGGCGCTTCCTTGCGGATCTTTGCCAGGGCAATCTCGGGCAGAACCGTGTATTCGCTGAAGGTCGACGTGCCCATATAGTGGAAAATCTGCTTGCCGTTGGACGAGAAGCGCGAGGTTCCGTCCGGCATCAATCCTTGCCCCTGTGTGGCGCGAATCGCCTGGCAAAGATTCGTCTTTCCCGACGTGCAGAAATTGCATTCCCCGCATTCGGGGGTGTAAAGCGGTATGACGTGATCGCCAACTGCGACCGAGGTTACTCCCGCGCCAACCTCTTCGACGATGGCGCCGCCTTCGTGCCCGAGTACAGCCGGGAAGATGCCTTCCGGGTCTTCTCCGGAAAGCGTGAATGCGTCCGTGTGACAAACGCCGGTCGCGACGTTTCTAAGCAGGACTTCGCCGGCCTTCGGCCCGTCGATTTCGATCTCTTCGATTTCAAGTGGCTTGCCTGCCTCCCAGGCAACCGCTGCACGTGTCTTCATCGTTGTGACGCTCCACCTTTTGTTTTTTTGACTGCAGCGCGGATAGTCGCACGATTGACCGACGGGCAACAGTCCGCGGTACACGCGCGGCTCATCGATGGTGTTCATCTGTTGTTCAGAAAACCAATAAAAACAGAAGCTTGCGTTAAGGCGACGTTCATCGGCCGGCGCTTAATCTGGCATCGAACTCGGCACAACCGGAGGTCATCATGTTCAGGTTAATTGGCACATTTATGGTACTCGGCAGCCTGCTGCTGGGTGCCACGCAGACAGCGGTTGCACACGGTCGGACCTACGATCATTACGATCCGCCGAAGCATTATCGCGTCAACGTTTATCGCGACAATTACATGCCACGGTGGCTAAAAGAGAAGAGAGGCTTTCGTGGCTGGTACCGGCACTCGTCATTGCGCAACAATAATCAGCTGCAGTGGTGGCAACTCTACGAAATCTATCGTTGGGAGAAACAATTTGACAGTCGGCGGCGGCGTCATAACGCGGCCTACTACGGCCACCGCAACTACGATTGGTACCGGCGTTACTGGCGCGATTACGACCACCGTCGGAGAGACGACCGTCGCGATGTTCGGCGGAGACATCGTTCCCATGACTAGACCGGGGAACCGACAAAGCATTATCGGAAGCACGAGGCCCGCTCCCCGGAGCGGGCTTTCTTGCTCATGCTTGCGTGACTCCTGTAAAAGAGGTTTGAGAAAGTCCTGACAAGAGTCCGAAGTCCCAATGAGCCTCGAAAACCTGCGTGACGCGCTTTCCGACGTCGACCGGCAAATCATCGACCTGATTTCCGAACGTCAGCGTATTGTCGGCGAGATCGGCCGTAACAAACTCTCACAAGGAACGGCAACGCGTGACTACGCGCGCGAAAAAGACGTCGTCGACAAGGGGCGCGAGCAGGCAGCGGCGCTGGGCGTCGATCCGGAGCTCGCCGAAAGCATCCTGACCACATTGATCCGTTCGTCACTCGCGAGCCAGGAACGGGAGCGCGTCATCGCGGAGGGCAAAGGTGATGGCAGGCATGCTCTTGTCATCGGTGGCGCGGGCAAGATGGGAGGCTGGTTCGTCGACTTTTTCGCGAGCCAGGGATTCCAGACGACCGTCGCTGACGCCACGATCGAAGACGGCCCCGGTCGATTTCAAAACTGGACCGACGCGGGGGTCGACTACGACGTCATCGTCGTGGCGACGCCGTTGGCCGCCTCCGGGAGAATCCTCGCCCAGCTTGCCGTACTGCGGCCGGCAGGGCTGGTATTCGATATCGGCTCTCTCAAGTCCCCACTGATCGATGGCCTCCGCGAGCTCGGTAATGCCGGCTGCAAGGTGACATCGTTGCACCCGATGTATGGTCCCGATACGCGTTTGCTGTCCGGGCGCCACCTGATCGTCTGCGATGCCGGCTCGCCCGAGGCGACCGCCGCCGCGAAGGAGCTGTTTTCCGCGACGATGGTCGAGCAACTCGACATGGGGCTCGAAGATCATGACCGGATGATCGCCTACGTACTCGGCTTGTCACATGCACTGAATATCGCTTTCTTCACGGCGCTGGCCGAAAGCGGAGAGGCGGCGCCAAAGCTCGCCCGAATGTCGTCGACTACCTTCGATTCGCAGTTACTCGTATCGGGTGTCGTGGCAAAGGACAACCCACACCTGTATTTCGAAATTCAGCACCTCAACAAGTTCGGCCTCGGACCACTGGATGCGCTTGCCGACGCCGCGGGGCGCATTCGCGAACTGGTTGCGACGGGCGACGAACGGGGATTTGTCGAACTCATGCAGAAGGGTCGCGACTATCTGGCCTTGCGCCGCTGATACGATCGCCACTCTGCGGACCGCTCGCGGGACGCGAGCAGTCGATTCTGGTAAAAGAAATACGATCCTAAGAATGGATGTCCGGGGAATGCAGATCGCTGAAGAACTGACGGCTGAACTCGACGAGGCTCGACGCCAACTCGAGGAGTTAACAGCCGAAGTTGCGCGCAACGACGAAAAACTGCGCCGGTCCCAGCGACGTGAGTTGCAACTGCTGCAATCCCCGAATCTCGATTCGCTGTTCCACGAAATGACCGAAGGTCTGCGCGAGAGTTACGGACTCGAGTGCGTCAGCGTGGTGCTCAGCGATCCGCGGCACGATGTCCGTCACCTGCTGATCACGCCCCTTGAGGGCCCCGGGATCCCGAACTTGCACCTCGTCGAATCGCTTATGGGAATGGCGCCTCAATACGTCGGTTTGCGCAGGCCATGGCTGGGCTCGTACGCGGCCTGCGACCATCAGCTGATATTCGGCAATGCCATGGGCATTGCGAGTGTCGCGATGATACCCCTGCGATTCCAGGGCGAACTCATTGGCAGCATTAATCTCGGCAGCGCAGACGCCGATCGCTTTACGATGTATCACGCGAGCGATTTCCTGGCGCAACTCGGGGTCATTGCGTCGTTTTCAATTGAAAACGCCATGAACCGGGCGCGACTGCGCCGCAGCGGATTCACCGACGTTCTGACGGGATGGCATAATCGGCGCTACCTGCAGGCTCGCATCAAGGAAGAACTTGCCCGCGCCCGCCGCGACCGCAGCAATCTCGTGTGCCTGATGCTCGACATCGATCATTTCAAATCTGTCAACGATAGCTGGGGGCACGCGGCGGGAGACCTGGTCCTGCGCGAACTCGCTCAACGCATCGAGTCGCAGGTGCGCGCGAGTGACGTCGCCGCCCGTTACGGTGGAGAGGAATTCGTCATTTTGCTGCCGAATACCCCTGGCGAAGCCGGCCTGCAACTCGCGGAGCGGGTACGCGAGGCCGTGGCGGTTACGCCATTCGAACTGCCCGACGGCGGCTCTGCCGATGTCACGGTATCCATTGGTATTGCGAGCCTGGTTCCGGATGCCGACGACCAGGATCTAAAGTCACTTGGTGACGCGTTGATTGCGCGAGCCGACGTGGCGTTGTACAGCGCGAAAGCGGCCGGCAGGGATCGCGTCGTCTACGAGGTAGCGGCATGAGTGCTCGCGGGCTTTGTCTGGCCGCAGTCCTGATCCTGTGCGCCTGCGAGAAGCCGGCCGTGGCGCCGGCGGAGCCCGAGAGCCGGCCCGAACCTGTCGTGGTGTATGCCTCCTACACCGACGAAGACTATCTACCGTCGTTGTTCACGGCATTTACCCGGGAGACCGGCATACCGGTCACAGTGCGGCACAGGGAAGAACGACAAAACGTCAGTGAGGTCATCGAGAAGCGCGGCTCGCCCGTCGCCGACGTTTTGCTCACGCGATCCGTACATGGTGTCTGGCTGGCGGCCGACGAGGGCGCGCTTTTGCCGCTGCAGTCTGAAAAGATCCCCGGCGTTGTCCCGGGCTGGCTGCGCGACCCCGACGGGTACTGGACCGCGACCGGGTTCGCCCCGATTTTCATCGCGTTGAATGAGAACGCTGAGCAGGGGTTCAACGACGCCATTTCGAAATACGAGGACCTGGGCAAGCCCGAGTTTCGGTCCCGGGTGTGTCTTTCCTCGTCGTCGCTAGCGGTCAATCGCACGTTGACAGCCAACCTGATCGCAGATCACGGCGTGCGCCCGGCAGAAATAATCGTGCGAGGGTGGATTGCCAATCTCGCTTTGCCGCCTTTCGAGAGTGAGCAGGAGTTGCTGCAAGCGATCGAGGCGAGCACTTGCGACGTGGGCGTTGTGTCGGGTCGCGCGTTCGCCCGATTCGGCAAGCCGGGGATTGCGGCCAGATTGCCGTATCCAGGCTATGTCGATCTTGAAGCCGTCGGCATCGGACGGCACGCGCGTAGCCCTGATGCGGCACGCAGGCTCGTCGAGTGGTTCATAGCCCGCGACGCACAAGTCGCGCACTCTGCGGGCAGCGGTCTTCTGCCCGCCAACGCTGCCGTGCTGGCGGAACCCTACAAAAGCCTGAATTCCGAGGGCCGGCGAAACGGGGGCATTGCCGGATTCAATGACGTCGACGCAGTAAAGCTTGTTGAGAGGGCTGCCTGGCGCTAGCGATACAGTCGGCTGCGGCTCATCATGATGAGAAACAGGGGCACGCCAATGGCCGCGGTCAACGCGCCGACCGGCAGCTGCCGTGGGGCCAGCATGGTCCGCGCCAGCGTGTCCGCGATAACGAGCAGAGCGCCGCCCGCGAGCGCTGAAGCCGGCACGACGATGCGGTGGTCGCTACCGGCGAGGATCCGGATCAAATGGGGAATGACGAGGCCGATGAATCCAATCACGCCAACGGTCGTCACGGCGAGCGCGGTCGCAAGAGATGCGGCGGCAAAGATCAGGTAACGAAAACCGGCGACAGGCAGGCCAACGATCGCGGCCTGGAGTTCTCCGCGAGCCAGCACGTTCAGATGTCGCGCGACCAGTGTTGCGGTCACCGTCAGTACGAGTAGTAGCACGAGCGCGCGCCCCGGTTCATAGGCGAAGCTCAGATCACCCATCAGCCAGAACAGCATGGGGCGAAGATGCTGATCCGGACTCAACGCGAGCAATAGCGTGGTTGCGGCACTGAACCCGGCGGCGAGGACCACGCCAGTCAGCAACAGCCGGGTGGGCGTCCAGGCACCGGTACCGTGAGCAATCGAAAACACCAGCAGCGTGGCACCCATCGCACCACCGAATGCAGCGACGTCGATGACCAGGCTCGATAATCCGAACAGCATGGCCAGCAACGCGGCCACGGCCGCTCCGCCCGAGGTACCCAGGATGTACGGTTCCGCCAGCGGATTTCGCAGCAACACCTGCATCAATACGCCGGCGACGGCGAGCAACCCGCCGACGGCAAACGCCGTCAATGCGCGTGGCAGGCGCAGGTCCAGGACAAGCGTTCGGATTTGCTCCGGAGCATCGCCACGCAACGCGCTCAGGCTGTCGGCAATTCCGATGTCTGCGCTGCCGGAAGCCAGTGCGGCGAGCAGCGCCGCTGCACTGATTAGCAGGAGCCCAGCGAACAGCAGTGTGGGTCGGCCGGTGAACAAAGAGGACTCCTGCGAGTGGGCTGATGGTGTAAAGTTACACGTAGTTGAAGAGTTTAATACGGTTGCGATGAATAGCGACTGGATTGATGATGAGGGATTCCGCGCCAATGTCGGGATCATCCTCACGAACGAGCATGGCAAGCTGATGCTTGCCGGCCGCGTTGGCAGCAAAGGCTGGCAGTTTCCACAAGGCGGCATTTTGTTCGGTGAAGAACCCGAACAGGCGATGTTTCGTGAATTGCGTGAGGAAGTCGGTCTCGAGGCAGGCCACGTCGAAGTGCTTGGCGTAACGAACGAATGGCTGCGTTACCGCCTGCCCGACAAATTCGTTCGCCGTAGCAGCACCCCGCTTTGCATCGGACAGAAGCAGCGCTGGTTCATGTTGCGGCTCACCGCGCCCGCGGACAACGTCCGTTTCGATCTCAGCGACGAGCCGGAGTTCGACCGTGCCCGCTGGGTTGAGTTCTGGCGCCCCGTCAATGAAGTGATCTACTTCAAACGCCGTGTTTATGCGCAAGCGTTGCACGAGCTGGGCTCCACCGTTTATCCGAGCGGCCTGCCACCGCGGCCGCGGTGGTGGCCGAAGCGCTGGCAGGTGGTATTCGACAAGGACATCGCCCGCAAGCCACAGATTGGCGGGTGACTCAGAACGTGACCTGGCGCACTTCTGTTTGCACGGGCCTCCGCGTAACATAACGTCTTTCGAGGCACCAATGAGCAAGCGTGGCGAGACATTCACCTTTACAGCTGCACAGCCCGATCCGCGTCTGGGCGACGCGCATCGTCGTCATCGCGCTAGTCGTTGTCGGCGGATACCTGGTTTATGAATTTGGCCGGATCCAGGCCGGCTACAACATTGTCGACGCTTCAGGCGAGCGCCAGCTGTACGAGCAGCACATAGCCGGCCTCGAAGCCGAGATCCTCACACTGAAGGAGCAAATCGCGTTGCTCGAGACACACCGCGATATCGACCGTGAAGCCTACACCGAGGTCGAGGCCAGCCTGACGGAGTTGCAGGCGAAGATCCAGGAACAAAAGGACGCCATCGGGTTCTATCGGGGCATCGTCTCGCCTGTCGACGGCAACAAAGGCCTGCGCGTGCAGGACCTGAAGCTGACTCGCGGCAAGGCAGAGCGCGAATATAATATTCGACTGGTCCTGGTGCAGGCCTTACAGCACGACCGCAAGGTCTCGGGCAACGTCAATCTCACGATTGATGGCGATCAGGACGGGGTCGAAAAGACCTATACCTATGCCCAGCTGCTGCCGGCAGAGTCGGAATCGGCCTGGGCGTTCTCATTTCGCTATTTTCAGGATTTCGACCGGCAGGTTATCCTGCCGGACGGATTTACGCCGCAGCGCGTCAATATTGAGGTCCAGTCGCGGACCCGCTCGATCGCGAGCATCGCGGAGAGTTTTTCCTGGACAACGGGCCGGGGTTGAAATTGGCCGCAGAGCGGCAATGTGGAGGTACTCATGCTAGGTCGGAAACAACGCAGGCACACCGTCGTCGAGACGCTGGTGGGCTCCAACACAAGGATTAGTGGCGATCTTCATTTTATGGGTGGGTGCCACGTAGACGGTACGGTCAATGGTAGTGTGAGTGCGGACCCGGACAGTCAGTCCGCACTGAGCATCAGCGAAGAAGGCAATATCGACGGTGGTGTGACAGTGCCTTATGTCGTACTGAACGGCATCGTTCGTGGAGACGTATTCGCGAACCAGCGCGTGGAACTCGGACCGACGGCGCGCGTTATCGGCAATGTGTATTACAATTTGATCGAAATGGCGATTGGCGCCGAAATCAACGGCAAGCTCGTGCACCAGCCGGAAGGACAGGTACCGCTGCTCGAGCAAACTGCCCGAATTGATGAGTCGGCGGCCGTCGCGGAAAACTAGGCAGGAATAGAAAACATGCAGTCAGAAACACCGGTAATCGGCAGCAGTGCGGCACCGCCGCCAATCGTTTTTACAGATGCGGCGGCCCACAAGGTCGGCGAACTGATCCGCGAGGAAGACAATCCGGATCTGATGCTCAGGGTCTTTATCTCGGGCGGCGGTTGCTCGGGGTTCCAATATGGATTCACATTCGACGAGTCAGTCGAAGATGGCGACAGCCGGGTAGAGAACCAGGGCGTAACGCTGCTGGTTGACCCGATGAGCGTGCAATACCTGATGGGCGCCGAGATCGACTACAAGGAAGACCTGCAGGGAGCGCAATTCGTCATTCGAAATCCGAATGCTCAAACTACTTGCGGATGCGGTAGTTCGTTTTCCGTATAGAGTCAAAACCGGCCTGAGAAGATAGCTACTACCAGCGACGAGAACCTCGCCGAAGCTTCGGCGAACACCGACACTCCCGAGGTCATCGCGGCCGTTGACCTCGGTTCCAACAGTTTTCACATGATCGTGGGTGAATTGCGCCACGGGCAACTGACGATCATCGACCGCATCCGCGAGACCGTGCGGCTGGCCGAGGGGCTGTCAGCAACGGGTGACCTGTCGGCGGATGCCCGTGCCAGGGCCCTGCATTGCCTCTCTATTTTTGGTCAGCGTCTGCGAGACATGAAGGCGGCCAGCGTGCGCGCGGCGGGTACCAGCACGATCCGGCGCACACACGAGGACGCCGGCTTCATGGCAGAGGCCGAAGCCGCACTGGGCCATCCGATCGAAATCATTTCGGGCATCGAGGAAGCCAGGCTCATCTATAACGGCGTCACGCACAGTCTGCCGTCGAATGAAGGGTTGCGGCTGGTCCTCGATATCGGCGGAGGCAGCACTGAGCTGATTCTCGGGCAAGGCCAACGGCCACAGGCCCTGGAGAGCCTGCACCTGGGCTGTGTAGCAATGACTGAACGGTTCTTTCCTGACGGGCGTATCACGCGGGAGTCATTCAACGCGGCCAGGGTCGCGGCACGGCTCGAGCTCCGCCCGATAAAGGCTTTTTTCCGGGATGCGACGGACGTGGAAGCCATCGGTACGTCGGGCACGATCATCTCCGTCGAGCGGGTCGCAAACGCGCTCGGAATCGTCGAAGGCGATCTGACCCAGGCTGCTGTCGAAACCCTGATCGATCGCGTGATCGAATTCGATAACGTTTCCGACCTGGATCTGCAAGAGCTCCCGGAACGTCGTGCACAGGTGTGGCCAGGTGGTCTGGCGATTCTCGTCGAACTCCTCGGCGTATTGCGAATCGATAACCTGAAGATTTCCGACGGCGCGTTGCGCGAGGGCTTGCTCTACGATCTTCTCGGTCGCCTGCGCCACGAAGATGCACGTGAACGCACCGTGCGCGCGATGGTAGCCCGGTACAACGTGGACAAATCACAATCGCGGCGCGTCGCGGAATCCGCCTGCATGCTGCTCGCGCAATGTGCCGAGCCGTGGGAACTGACTCCGCAGCTTGCCGAGCAGGTGCTGGTTTGGGCGGCGCACCTGCACGAAATTGGCCTCGATATTTCTCACGACGGTTACCAGCGCCATGGCGCCTATATTGCCGGAAACGCCGACATGCCGGGATTCCCGCGCGCCGAGCAGCGCTTTCTCGCATTTTTGATCGCGAGTCAAAGGCACGAGATCGCGATGCGTCAACAGAACGAGCTGCCACGGGCATGGCGCATTCCGGCGTTGCGGCTTGCCATGTTGTTGCGCCTGGCCGTGTTACTCAATCGCAGTCGCAACCAGGCGACGACTCCTCCGTTCAATCTGCAGGTTACGGAGCAGTCGCTCGAGTTGACCTTCGATGCGGCATGGCTCGAGGCAAATCCGTTGACGGTTGCAGACCTCGAGCGCGAAAAAGGATTTCTGTCGAAGGTCGGTTACGAGCTGAGTTTCAGTTAGGCGCCGCTTGGCAAAGAGAGCCGTTGCAGGAACGTGTCCTGTGCCGATACCGGCTCTTCGTCTGTTGCACTGAGCCTCTCGTAGCTGCCGTCGCCATGCAGTACCCAGGCGTTGCAGTTATCGGCAAGGTAAAGCTCCAGGTCGCTCTTGATTCTGTCTTTGATGTGCTTCTGCCGAATCGAAAAACAGGACTCGTTACGGCGAAACAGATTCCTGTCCATCCAGTCGGCGCTTGAGCAGTAGTACTCCTCATTACCGTCGTTCAGGAAGTAGTAGACGCGTGAGTGCTCGAGGAAACGACCGATGATGGATCTGACGTGTATTTTTTCGGACAGACCCGGGACGCCCGGCCGCAGCGAACAAATACCGCGAACGATCAGATCGATTTTGACACCAGCTTGCGACGCGGCATATAGCGCGTCCATCAGCTGTGTCTCATTCAGAGAATTGATCTTGGCGATAATGCGTGCGTCCTTTCCTGCCCGGGCGTGCCCGGTTTCGCGTTCGATCTTTGCAATCAGCGCATCGAATAAGGTGAACGGCGACACCAGCATGCGAGACAGATCGCGAGCCTCGGTAAGGCTCGTCAATTGCATGAACACCTTGTGCACGTCCTCGCCAAGGCGCTGGCTGCTGCTCATGTAACCGTAGTCTGTATAGACGCGCGTCGTCGCGTGATGGTAGTTACCGGTTCCGAGATGAACGTAACGAACCAGTTTGTCCCCTTCACGGCGCACGACGAGCGTCATCTTTGCGTGGGTCTTGTATCCGACCAAACCGTAGACAACCTGAGCACCGGCTTCCTGCAGGCGGTTTGCGAGCGAGATGTTTGCGGCCTCGTCAAAGCGTGCCATCAGTTCGATCACGACCGTAACTTCCTTGCCTGCTCGTGCCGCTCCAACGAGGTGGTCGACGATCGGAGAATCCGCGCCGGTTCGATAGAGTGTCTGCTTGATAGCCAGCACGTCTTCGTCGGCTGCCGCCGCACCGATGAAATCGACGACGGGCGCAAAGGACTGGTAAGGGTGGTGTAGCAGTACGTTCTGTTTCGACAGGATCGAGAATATGTCTGCATCGTTGCGCAGCTCATCGGGCATGCTCTGCGCAAACTGCGGATACAACAACTCGGGTCGGTCTTCGACGTTGCACACGGTTGCAAGCCGATTGAGATTGACCGGACCATCGACAAGGTACATGTCGTGGTCCTTCAGATTGAAGTGATCGAGCAGAAATTGCTGCAGGTCAGCAGGGCATTCATGGCTGACCTCGAGTCGAACGGCGGCACCGTAGCGGCTCGCTTCGAGTTGCCCTTCGAGCGCATGCACCAGGTCACTGACTTCTTCTTCGTCGACGTACAGGTTGCTGTTGCGCGTGATGCGGAACTGGTAGCAACCCTCTACCTTCAGACCTGGAAACAGCTTGTCGACATGTACGCGGATTATCGACGACAGGAATACGAACTCATGCCGGCCCGGGCTTCCCAGGTGGTCTGGTAGCCGAATGATCCGGGGCAATGATCGGGGCGCCTGCACCATGCCGCGGTGGCGGCGGCGACCGAACGCGTCTTTGCCGTGCAAGCGCACGATGAAGTTGAGACTCTTATTCAGAATTCGCGGGAATGGTCGCGACGGGTCGAATGTCAGCGGTGTCAGTACGGGAACGACCTGCTCGTGGAAGTATTCCGTCAGCCACTGCTGTTGCTCGTCGCTCCAGTCCTCACTTTGTACGAAACGCACACCCGCACGCGTCAGTGCCGGGAACATGACTTCATTGAGGAGTGCGTACTGCTGCGAAACGAGTCCGAGCATGCGATGACGGAGAGCATCGAAAACCTGCTGAGCCGAGAGTTTCTCGGGACCCTGAGCTGGCGCGCCGATCTCGATGCGTTGCTTCAGCGCGGCCACACGGATTTCAAAGAACTCGTCGAGATTCGTGCACGAGATGCACAAAAATCTCAACCGCTCGAGCAAGGGGACGTTGCTATCCTGCGCCTGCGCCAGCACCCGCTTGTTGAACTCGAGCATGCTGAGTTCGCGGTTGATGTATAGGTCAGCGGCGGGTAGCGACGGTGCGTCCACGGGTTTCTCGTCAAAATCGGCCATCCAGTATATCAATGCCGGAGTCGCGGGAGCCTTAAACTGTTATGCAATACTGTTACGCAATTCAACCAGCCGGATAGATGGCCCCGAGAATGGCCGGACGGCTGGCGCCTGTTACGCCCGGTGCGTTGCCCGGGAGTTTATCGAGCGTACGCATCGCCAGCCAGGCGAACGCCGAGGCCTCCACCCAGTCGGGATCGAGGCCGTGGTCGGCCGTGCTGTCGAGTGTTGCCGTAGCCAGATTCGCCGACAAGCAGTGCAACAGATGGGTATTGTGAACGCCGCCACCGCAGACAAGCACCTCACCGGTATCGTTCATGCGAGCGTTGATTGCCTCCGCGATCGTTCTGGCAGTTAGCTCACACAAGGTTGCCTGCACAGCGGTCGAATCGTGGTCGTCCACGCCGACGGATGACAGCCAGGCCTCATTGAAGTACTCGAAGCCAGTACTCTTCGGGGGCGCCAGGCTGAAATAGGGATCGGCGAGCATGCGCTCGAGTAGTGCATTGTCACACCGACCGCTCGCGGCCCACTGTCCGGACTCGTCGTGCGCGGCGCCTTTGTGGCGCAGGGTCCATGCGTCGAGCAAGGTGTTCCCGGGTCCGGTATCGAAGCCACCGATCGCGTCGCCGCCGCAAGGCAGTAGTGTGATATTGGAAATTCCGCCGATGTTTACGACGCATCGATCGACAGCCTCCGACCGAAATAACCAATCGTGAAACGGTGGTACGAGAGGTGCGCCCTGGCCGCCAAGTGCGATATCGGCACTGCGGAAATCAGCAACGCAGGGAATGCCGGTTCCCTTCGCGATAATGTTGGGGTTAGCGATCTGGATCGTGAACGGGCGATCGTCATCGGGACGGTGACGAACCGTCTGCCCATGGCTGCCAAGTGCTCGAACCTGGCTCGCATCGATGCCGGACTCGCTCAGCAGTCCGAGTGCGGCGTCGCGAAAACACTCGCCGGTCCAATAGTCCAGACTTCCAAGAACATCGACCGTGCAGGATTGCGGGTTTCGGCTTGCCGTCATGAGCCCGGCGCGAAGCTCCTCCGGGTAGGAATGGCTGTTCGCCGAAATGGTACGGAGGGAGCGATCGCCGAACTCGACGAGTACGGCATCGATGCCGTCCATGCTCGTGCCGGAGATCAGGCCGATGTAGTAATCAGGCATCGCGGTTCGAGGCTACTTGCCGCTGTAGGCAATGGTAGCGAGTTGCGTGTTCTTGAAATTCTCGAGTTCCTGCAGAATCGGCTCGACTGCGGCCAGGAATCGTTGCCGATATTGATCGTCAATCGGATCGGCCTGCGGTAGTTTGACCGTTCGCGGATTGCGGTGCACGCCATTCAGGCGGTACTCGTAATGCAGATGATTTGCCGTCGCAAGACCCGTCGACCCCACGTATCCGATCGTCTGGCCCTGGCGGACGCGGCTGCCAATACGCACACCGGCGAAACGGGACATGTGCGCGTACAGCGTCGATATGTTGCCGCCGTGTTGCAGGATGATCGCATTGCCATAACCATTCTTCACGCTCCGGAAGATTACCTTGCCGTCGCCGGCGGCGTGTATCGGCGTACCGCGTGGCGCAGCATAATCGACGCCGCGGTGCGCGCGGATCGTATTCAGTATCGGGTGCTTGCGGCGCGGATTGAAATTGGAACTGATGCGCGTGAAGTCCACCGGTGCCCGGATGAACGCCTTGCGAACGCTGAGACCGTCCGGCGTGAAGTAGTCGCTGCGTCCGTTGTCGTCGATGAAGCGGATTGCCTGGTACTTGCGGCCGTTGTTATTGAATTCGGCGGCGATAATCTCACCGTCCTTGACGAATTCGCCGTTCTGCCAGATTTCTTCGTATTGCACGTAGTAGTTGTCGCCCGTTCGTATGTCGAGCACGAAGTCGACGTCCCAGGCGAAGATACCGGCGACATTCATAATGACCCGGTCGGAGAGTCCGGCCGTTGCTGCGCTTTCGAACAACGAGGTCTCGATGACGCCGTACGCCAGTCGCTTGCGCTTTTCAATCGGGCGCTCAATGAGCTCTGCCGTGAATCCCGACTCTGCGCGTTCGATCTTGAGTGCGCTCGTCAAATCGAGGTTTGTATACATGCTGACGAGTCTGCCCTGGTCATGTGTAACCTGGAACTCGTCGCCGGGTTTCAATTGCCGGAAGCGCTTGCGTGCCTGGTCGAGTTTCGAAATTCGGGACAGGTCGCCCAGGTTCAGGTCATGCTTGCGGAAGAGTTTGTCCAGCGTATCCCCGCGACGGATCGTCAGCGTCACGTTTTGGTACGGCGGCGGATTCATCGCCTCTGCCAGAACGAGAGGAACTTCCGCGTACACGCTATCTGCCGGTGCTTCGATGTCAATCGTTGCGCCTTTTGCTGCGGTCAGGGTGGGCTCCTGGGGCGGCGGCGTAACTGTCGTCGTGTTAAGTGTGGAAACCAGTGCGAGGCCGATGAGCGGGATGCCGAGGCCGATGACGAACCACTGCAGCGCTTTAAATTTCTTAGGCTTCCTCTCTGCGGATGGCTTGTAATCGTGCAGCAATGGACTGACCGGACGATGCAAGTCTGCGACCCCATGATCAAGAATGCCGCTACTCTACCGTGACGCTACGTGGAGGTCAAAGAAAACTGTTATAAGTCAGAACGTTAAACGGATTGCTTAGCATCGGCATGAACATGTGGTCGGGGGCTTTCATCGACCGCTCAGAATGCTACAGTTCCGCTGCACCGGGCTTGCAGGCGATCGAAGGGACTAATGAGCAATATCAAGTGAGCAATTTCAATGAACAATTGGCCGAGCTGACGCGGGGCACCGACGAGGTGTTACCGGAAGACGGGCTGGCCGCCAAGTTGAAGAAGGACAGGCCGTTGATCGTCAAGGCGGGATTTGACCCGACGGCACCGGACCTGCACATCGGGCATACGGTACTTATTAATAAGATGCGGCAGTTTCAGGAGTTCGGCCACGAGGTCGTATTCCTGATAGGCGACTTCACGGGGATGATCGGCGACCCATCGGGCAAGAACGCGACGCGGCTGCCGCTTTCCGTCGACGAGATCAAGGACAACGCGAAAACCTACGAGACCCAGATCTACAAGATACTGGACGAAGACAGGACTCGCATCGAATTCAATTCCAGCTGGATGGGCGACATGGATGCTGCGGGTCTCGTCAAGCTGGCGTCGCATCACACCGTGGCGCGCATGCTCGAGCGTGACGACTTCAAAAAGCGCTACGAGGGGGAACAGCCAATCTCGATCCACGAGTTCCTGTACCCGATCGTCCAGGGTTACGACTCGGTCGCATTGAAGGCCGATATCGAACTCGGCGGTACGGACCAAAAATTCAATCTGCTGGTCGGGCGGCAGCTGCAGCAGGACTACGGGCAGGAGCCACAGCTCGTAATGACAACGCCGTTGCTCGAAGGGCTGGATGGCGTGCAGAAGATGTCGAAGTCGCTCGGCAACTACGTTGGTATAACCGATGCGCCTGGAGAGATGTTCGGCAAGCTCATGTCGATTTCGGACGACCTCATGTGGCGTTACTTCGAAGTACTCAGCTTTCGATCGTTGGAAGACATCGGAGGGCTGCGATCGGCCGTCGATGACGGCATGAATCCACGCGACGTCAAATTCGAGCTGGGCATGGAGATCGTCGCACGATTCCACGACGACCAGGCTGCCGAAGCGGCGAAACAGGAATTCATCTCGCGGTTTCGTGAGGGCGCGATGCCCGAGGACATGCCGGAATTAACACTCGAGGCGCAGGACGGCGAACTCGGCATTGCGCACCTCCTGAAGGAAGCCGGCCTTGTGAGCAGTACGTCCGAAGCGTTTCGCATGATCAAGCAGGGCGCGGTGCGAATCGACGGCGAGCGGATCGAAGACCGCGCCCTGACAATCGATGCCGGCAGCACTAATGTCTACCAGGTTGGTCGAAGACGTTTTGCCCGTGTCAGTCTGACCTGACATACAACTACATAAGGTGTCCGGGATGAAGCTCTTTGCACTGCGAGCCTTGTTACTGTTTTTCTCCCTCGCGTTCGCAACGGCGACCAGCGCACAAGACGATGCGCGCGAAGCGGAGCGGCAAGCCGAACTCGAGCGGCAACAGATTTTTCGTGCGGGTTTTCAGGATATCCTCGACGATCTCAATAAGAATTCTTTCGAGCGCTTCGCCCACGCGGTCGACCAGGAAGAAATGCTCGAGAAGATTTTCGGGTTGCGGCTCATTGACCCCAAGGTCAAGAAGAGTTTCCGCGAAGGATTCGATGAGCGGCTGGAAGGCTTCCTCAAATCTGCCTTTGCGAGCACGGAAGGGAACATCCGGGCCGCCTGGCTGGGTTTCGGCTCAAAAGGCAATCGTGGCAAAGCGATCGTCAGGTACGACCTGCCGGATTTTCAGTTCAATTACCACGAGTACGAATTACGCCTCGACGACTCGGGTCGCGTCATCATTGTCGATTGGGTTGATTTCCTGGACGGTGAAAAGTTCAGCGATGGTGTTGGCGTCGTCCTGATATCGTTGAATCCCGGCAAGTCAGCTGTACGCAAGTTGCTGGACTTTCAGGGCCCCACCGAGCAGCAGGTCTTCCAGATGACCGAGCTGCTGAAGGCCTACCGGGACAATCAGGTCGATCGCTACTTTGACATCCTGAAGAGCGCCGACGAGAAACTGCGAAGTCAGCGCGCCACGGTACTATTGTCCGTGCACCTGACGCGAGCGACACGCAATCGCCGCAAATTGCGAACAGCCCTGATCGACGTCGACAAGTACTTCCCCGCAGAGCCACTGTATTCGCTGATGCTGCTTGACTATTACTTCCCGTCACAGAAGTACGACCTGGCAATGGAGGCGCTGCTCAGATTGCGGTCACGTTTGCGGGTTCAGGATTCGGCGATGTCGGCACGCTTGTCTGCGGCCGCATTGGTACTTGGCAACACAGAGGAAGCGCTTACGTTTGCGATAGAGGCAGTGGAACTCGAGCCTGGCCTCGAACTCGGCTGGTGGTCGGCGCTGAGGGCCCGTACCGCACTGGATAGATTTGCCGAGGCCGTCGAGGCGCTGGACGTGCTGGAGAAACAGTTCGGATATACGCTGAGCCCGCAAGCCTTTGAAAAGGACCCCTTGATGGCGGCTCTGTTGCGCTCGAAAGAGTACGAGACCTGGTTTCTGGCTCACGAATCGCCGGAGTAATTTTCGCAATCAGTCAGCCAGTTCGAGCGTGTGAGGCAGCAGTCCAGACACTAGGGTATAGAGTGGAGTAACAGGGCGCAGCCGTAGTCTCGACTGTCCTGGCACGATTGATCAGGGGAGATTATCCGGGCTGCCGGCGGGCCGGACAACAAAATTACATACATACAAGATTGTTTGCGGTCACTTCGTATTGAAGTGCGGATTGGCGGTGCCCAGACTTGTTTTCAGATGGCTCGGGACGGATACCCATGGAAAAAGGCACCGATTGGTCTTGAACCGCCCTGAGACGGTATCCATGTGATCAGATCGAGCCGTAATGGATTGGTTTCAGCGCTCACTTTCGCCGGGCTTCTGATGCTCGGGCTGCCGCTGGCCGTTGCTGA
>Ga0255052_10000872_pt1 | contig 23486 bp, 22 predicted proteins | sample JV7_2_21_MG_FD_188632 | JGI IMG/M metagenome (GOLD analysis project Ga0255052, IMG submission 188632) | Seawater microbial communities from Jervis Inlet, British Columbia, Canada - JV7_2_21 | ecosystem: Environmental > Aquatic > Marine > Inlet | place: Canada: British Columbia | collected... | reverse complement strand
CCGCCCCTGCCGACAAGCCCGAAACGTTCGGCAGCGTCGGCCACCAGCCCAAACATTACTAGACAGCCCATTATTGGTCTTCGATACCAGAGGAACCGAGAATCATGCCCACTTTTGTTTATATGACTCGTTGCGACGGCTGCGGACACTGCGTCGACATCTGTCCGTCCGACATCATGCACATCGACAAAACCTATCGGCGTGCCTACAACATCGAGCCCAATATGTGCTGGGAGTGCTACTCCTGCGTGAAGGCCTGTCCGCAAAACGCGATCGACGCACGCGGTTATGCTGACTTCGCCCCGCTGGGCCACAGTGTCAGGGTGCTTCGAGAAGAGGAGAAGGGCACCATTTCCTGGAAGCTCAAGTTCCGGGACGGCAGAGAAAAGAATTTCGAGTCCCCGATTCGAACCACGCCCTGGGGATCGATCAAATCACCGGCTGATTACGACACGCCGAGCGCGGAGGACCACAAGAACCAGGAGCTCGCGCACGAGCCGGAATCGCTCAACATCGATGAGTTGCCCGCGTTGACCCCGGACAAACTCAAGCAGGGAGTCGTCTGATGGGCCTGTTCTCACGTAGAAAAACAATATTTGTAGATTCCGACATTCTGGTTATCGGCGGCGGCATGGCTGGCTGCGGGGCCGCGTACGAATCCCGCTACTGGGGACGCGACAAGAAGATCGTGGTTGTCGAGAAGGCGAACATCGAGCGCAGTGGCGCAGTTGCGCAAGGTTTATATGCAATCAATTGCTACATGGGCATGCAGTGGGATGAGAACCAGCCCGAGGACCATGTCCGCTACGCCCGCAACGACCTCATGGGTCTCGTCCGCGAAGACCTGGGTTACGACATCGCCCGGCATGTCGACGCCACGGTACATAAGTTCGAGGAGTGGGGTCTGCCGATGATGAAGGACCCCGAGACCGGCCGCTATCTCCGCGAAGGCAAGTGGCAGATCATGATCCACGGCGAAAGCTACAAACCGATCGTCGCTGAAGCTGCCCGCAAGGCGGCCACCGAAGTTTACAACCGGATCATGGTGACCCACCTCCTGATGGACAAGAAAAAGGAGGGCCGCGTCGCCGGAGCCGTCGGTTTCAACGTTCGTACCGGGGATTTCTACGTTTTCCGTGCCAAGGCCGTCATTGTCGCGGCCGGTGGTGCGTCGCACATCTACAAACCCCGTGCGGTCGGCGAAGGCATGGGCCGGACGTGGTATGCCCCGTGGAGCAGCGCCTCGGCTTATGCATTGCCGATCCTCGCCGGCGCCAAGATGACGCAGATGGAGAACAGGATCGTTCTCACGCGCTTCAAAGATGGCTACGGGCCGGTCGGTGCTTACTTCCTGCACCTCAAGACATACACCGAGAACGCCTACGGCAATGAATACGAGTCCACCTGGTACGAGCACACCAAGGATATAGTCGGGGATTACGTCGATCATCTGCCGGTGCCGACCTGCCTGCGCAATCACGCATTCCTGGAAGAGGTCAAGGCAGGACGCGGGCCCATCCGGATGGTCACCAAAGAAGCCTTCCAGGATCCGCACAAGGAGACGGTTGGCTGGGAGAACTTCCTCGGCATGACGATCGGGCAGGCCGTCGTTTGGGCATCGCAGAATATCGACCCCAAGGAAATCAATCCCGAACTGACGACGTCCGAGCCGTATGTCATGGGGTCCCACGCCACGTGTTCCGGCGCGTGGGCCAGCGGGCCGGAAGATTACGCCCCCGACGAGTACCAGTGGGGATACAATCGCATGATGACCGTCGACGGCCTATTCGGGGCCGGCGACACCATTGGCGGTACTGCGCACAAGTTTTCTTCGGGCTCCTACACGGAAGGCCGGATCGCCGCGAAGGCCGCAGTGAACTACATCAACGACCTGGGCAAGGACCAGCCCGAGGTCAGTGAGGACGAGTACGAAAATCTGAAGAAAGTCGTTTACCAACCCATGGAGAACTACGAGGTTGGCCGCAATGAGATCGTCGCGGGAACCGTGTCGCCGAGCTACCTGTTGCCGATCCATGGTCTGCAACGTCTCGAAAAAATCATGGACGAATACGTCGGCGGTATCAGTTCAAACTACATGACCAACGAACCGTTGCTCACGCGCGGGCTCGAGCATCTGGAGATGCTCAGGGAAGACCTCGACAGTATCGGGGCTGAGGATCTTCACCAGCTGCAACGCGCATGGGAGCTTCAGCACCGGGTCCTGGCTTCGGAGTGTGTGACGCAGCACACCCTGTTCCGTAAGGAAACGCGGTGGCCGGGGTATTACTATCGCGGCGATCACATGAAGCTGGACGATACCGATTGGCATTGCTTCACCTTGTCCCAGTACGACCGGCAATCCGGGAACTGGGATATGGAGAAGGCGCCCGTCTATCACATCGTCGACTAAGGTTCGCTGTTGCTAGTTGCCCAGATCAGCGACACTCACATTCTGACGCGCGCATCGGATCATCCCGCGGCGCAACTGCGGGCCGACTGCCTGCGTCGCTGCGTCGAAGACATCAACCAGCAACGACCCGACGCGGTAATCTTCAGCGGGGATTCGGTACAGCACGGCCAGCTCGACGAGTATGCGCACCTGCGCGAATTACTGGCGCCGTTGGAGGTGCCGCTCTACCTTGTTCCCGGTAATCGCGACGACAAGGGCGAACTGCGCAGCGCCTTCGGCGATCACCCCCACCTACAGCAGGGTGGCGACTTCCTGCATTACGCGGTCGAGGACCATGGCGTGCGCCTGGTCGCGATCGACTCGACGTCGCCCGGCGAACGCAAGGGTGTTTTTTGTTCTTCACGCCAGGCGTGGCTCGACGCGGTCCTGAGTTCGCAGCCGGATCGGCCGACCCTGTTGTTCATCCATCATCCGCCGTTTGACGTCGATGACCACTATATCGGCGGCTACCGCCGGCCCGAGGAGGCCACGGCACTTGCCGATATCGTAAGCCGTCACCCGCAGGTCGAAGGGCTGCTCTGCGGCCATGTCCACTGTCCGGTCAGACGCGACTGGGCCGGCACGATGGCAAGCATAATGCCGAGCGTGGCCGTCGATCTCCGCAAGGGCATCGATGAGACCAGGGCCTGCGAGCGGCCCATTTATATGTTGCATCGCCTGTCAGAGGAGGCCGAAATCGTCAGCCGTGCAAGAATGGTCGGTGCCGAAAAGGACCCTCAGGCCCGGTAACGAAGGAGGCGTTTCGCCGCACTTTCGATAGTGTTGCCGAAGCTCACCACTCCGTCTTCATGCCCGGCCATCTGGGCGACGCCTTCTTTTGCGAACTCGGTATCCCGGTAGAGACGGACGAATTCTCTCGCCATCTCCGGGGTGCCATAGGCCACGCTATATCCAGTTGAAGGCACGCGGAACATCAGCCTGTGCCATAGCCCATTGTCGTGAACGTGAACGACGGCGCGGATGGCGGGGTCCAGCGCATAGATCGCAGCGTGAGTGAGTGCCTCGGAAGACGCCTGTACCGGCCCCTCGCAGCTGACGTGGTTCATATCGATATCGCAGGCGGTAACGCGGGAGTAATGGTTCTCGTCGGTACGCGGGATATGGCCGGTCTGTGTGCCGCTGACGATAAATATGTTCGAATTGCCCTCGCGTACGCTGACATTGCCAAAGCCGACGCCGTGCCTCTTGTAGTAGCCGATGAGGCGTTCCTCATAGAGCCGGTTTCGCCACGCATTCAATTCGGCAACGACTTCCGCAGGCAGGGCCGGCGCGTGCTGCCAATCGCATTGATACTTTGTATAGCCTTCGTCAATCATGGCGTGCCGCTTGCCCGATCCGGGAATAGCGCGGCAAGGCCTTCCTCGGTGGCCTCGCAAATGCCACGCTCCGTGATCAGCCCGGTCACGAGTCGAGCCGGCGTTACGTCGAAGGCATAATTCCTAGCCGGTGATTCTGCGGCGATCGTACGTACCTCACGAATCTCTTCGCCATCGAGCCCCGTGATGTGAGTGACCTCGTCCGCACTTCGCTCCTCGATCGGGATGTCGTGTAAACCGTCGGCAATGGACCAGTCGATCGTGGTGGAGGGCAGTGCCACATAAAAAGGCACATCGTTGTCATGCGCGGCCAGCGCCTTCAGATAGGTGCCGATTTTGTTGGCTACATCGCCGGTGCGTGTTGTGCGATCCGTGCCCATGATGACGATGTCCACCATGCCATGCTGCATCAGGTGACCACCGGCGTTGTCCACGACGACGGTGTGATCGATGCCACTTTGTGCGAGTTCCCAGGCCGTAAGTTGAGAGCCCTGGTTGCGCGGCCGTGTTTCGTCCACCCAGATATGGATTGGAATGCCTTGCTCGTGGGCCACGTACATTGGTGCCGTCGCCGTGCCCCAATTGACCGTCGCTAAAGCACCGGCGTTGCAGTGCGTGAGGATATTCACCGCTTCACCCTGCTTTCGTTCTGCAATTTCGGCGAGAAGGCTGACGCCGTGCTCGCCCATGCGACGGGAAATCTCGACGTCTTCCTCGCAGATAGCCTCTGCCTCCGCGCGCAGGCGCGCGACCATGCCGTCGGTATCGGTCATATCTGGAAGCTGTGCCAGCATGCGCTCTATCCCCCAGCGCAGGTTGACGGCCGTAGGCCGGGTTCCGGCCAGCGTTTCGGCAGCAGAGCGAACGAATTCCAGTTGCTGGTCCAGCTTACTGTTCGCAGCGCAAGCTTCTATCGCCGCAAGGTACAAACTCCAGGCGGCCGTGGCACCTATTAACGGTGCGCCCCTGACCAGCATCTCACTAATGGCGAGCGCGCCGTCGGTATGACTCCTGAGATCACGGACTTCGTAGCGATGTGGAAGACGCCGCTGGTCGATGATCTGCACAGTTGTGGGGTCATCGGGGTGCAGCCAAATGGTCCGGAAATCTTCGCCAGGAATGTTGTTCATGAAATTGCAGGTACAGGAAAGCGTTTCGGAATTCTATCGCGTTGTCTCGGTGGATACTGATGTCATCGGGCGCGAGACCGTGGGACGATGCGGCGGATCAAACAACGACAAAGGAGAGTTCATCGTGGGGTTTGCACTGTCATTCATGGATTTGACGAGCTCCGCTTTCGACGCCGGCGGAGGAATTCCTACACGGCACACCGGTGAAGGCGAAGACGTTTCACCGGCATTATCGTGGTCCGGCGCGCCCGACGGCACACGCTCTTTTGCGTTGATTTGCCACGATCCGGACGCGCCGCTGGTATCACCCGGCAACTATGGCTTCGTACATTGGGTGCTATACGGAATTCCGGCGGACGTAACCGGGCTACCCGAAGGTGTCGAGGATTACGTTCAGGGAGCCAATAACTTTGGTGACCCCGGCTATGGTGGACCGATGCCGCCGGAAGGACACGGCACCCATCACTATTTCTTCTGGCTGCTTGCACTCGATTCGGAGCCTGATCTGGAGCCCGGCCTGACGATGTGGGAGTTACTCGACAAGATCGAACCCAGCGTGATCGCGATGAATCGCCTGGTGGGGACTTACTCGCGGGCGTAAGCGGGAAAGGGTGAACGAATCAGCCTGCCCGGGTCGATATGTGGCTCATTGCGCGTTCGGCCAGGGCAGTGATAGTGAGTGAGGGATTGACGCCGGGGTTGGCGCTGACTGCGGAGCCGTCGATAACGTAAAGACCGTCGTAACCAAATACCTGGTGGCGATGGTCGATTACGCCTTCATCAGGACTTGCTCCCATGCACGCGCCGCCGAGAATATGTGCGGTTGAGGGTGCGCCAAGGATCGTCTCGGCGAACAACGATGCAACCACGCCATTCACTTTCTGCGCAAAGCGATTTGCCAGAGCCGTGGCGTCTTCCATGAATGCTTGTGGCGCATTCGCCGGATCGTCGACACGCGACACGATGCCGCGGCGATAACCGGTCATGAAACTGCGCCCGAGTTCGAGCCTCATCGTGCCTTCGAGTGCACGCATGTAAAGCAGCACCTGGGCCTTTTCGGCATACCGTTGCCGGTTCATTGTGTAGACCTTCGCCCACAGACGAGGATTCGAAAACAGTGAGCCGAACGAACGGGCGATGCGACTGATTGCCCAACGGCCGGGCGCGTGTGGACCCATCAGGAACCGGAAGAAGTCGGAGCCGCTGCCGTAACGCACCGGTTCGATGTGACTGTGCTCGTCGGTGTGAAGGATCGAGGTGATTGCGACACCTTCGTGAAAGTCCTCTTCGTGGTCGGGTGCCAGCACGCCAAATAATGCTTCCGAGTTCGTGCGGACCCGTTGTCCAAGTCTCGGCGAGAGGCGTGGCAGCCCGTCGTCGCGTTCCTTCATTGCAAGCAGCAAGGGGACGGTACCCATGACGCCGCCGGAGAGAATGACACGCGGCGCGTCCAGGGTTTCCGCAGGCCCCTTGCCGAAGGTCGGGCGAATCTCAAGCTGGTAACTGCCGTTGTCGCGAGGCCGAAGAGCGATGACCTCCGTTTCGGCCATGACCTCGGCCCCGCGTTGTTCCGCCAAGTACAGGTAGTTGTGATCCAGCGTATTCTTCGCGCCGACGTTGCAGCCTGTCATGCAGGCACCGCAGAACGTGCACCCGGTGCGCTCGGGTCCCTCGCCATCGAAGTAAGGATCAGGGCTGCATTTCCCCGCTTCACCGAAATACACCGCGACCTCGGTGGGGTGATGGTGATGCTCTCGACCATCCTCTGTGGCGATTTCCCGAATCACCCGGTCGCCCGGTGTCTCGTGAGGATTGGCGGTTGCGCCCAGCATTCGTTTGGCGGTCTCGTAATGCGGCGCCAGCTCGTGCTTCCAGTCTGCGAGCTTCGACCAGGATGGTGCGTCAAAGAACGAATCTTTTGGCGTCGGGAGTGTGCAGGCGTAGGTGAGGGATCCGCCGCCGACGCCGACGCCGTGCAATACAGTTACGTGTCGCAGAAATGACATCTCGAAGATGCCACGAAAGCCCAGCGTGGGGTTCCACATCCAGTTTTTCAGGTCGCGATTGCTATTGGCAAACTCGCCGGGCGCGAATCGACGGCCCTTCTCGATAACGAGAACACGGTAGCCTTTCTCGGTTAATCGAAGGGCCGAGACGCTACCGCCAAAGCCGGAACCTATGATGATGAAGTCGTATGACATGCAATGGGGCCAGCTGCCAACTTGTGGTTCTTGTATGAGTAGCGTCGCAGGAAAACGGGCTCGTCGTCAATGCCGGGATCGGCGACGACGCTGCCACCATCACCGCCGCAGGACACGAGCAGCAGTGAGATCGCCAGCAAGGTTGGCAGACGGTGGCTTGTCACTGGGTATTCGACAGGACAGTCAGGATAAGTTCTGTTGAGGCGCCGCAAGCGTTGCTGTTACCTTACCGGCTGCCACGGACACCTGGGGCGGGCGGCAGCGCGTTGAAAATCAGAAGGGAACACACACTCGGCGTCGAAGAGGCGAAGCGTCGCGTCGACCAGGTAGCCGAGGAACTGGGCGGCAAGCTGAACCTGACCTCACGATGGGAAGGAAACGACCTGCGCGTCGACGGCCGCGGTGTCACAGGCCGTATCGTTGTAGCGGCCGACAGCGTCGAGGTGCATGTAACGGTCGGCCTGCCGATGCTGATGCTGCGCGAACCAATTCGCGTGGCGATCGAGGAATCGATCGACCACTACATCGACTGATTCGCTACGGAGCAGCCTCAACCTGGGGTTTGCTGTCCGGCGTTGGCGCGGTCACCGTTTCTGCTGATTTTGCCGGCTTCTTCTTCGCGGCACGCTTCCTGGCCACTGTTTTCTTCTTGATCTGTTTCTTCCTGGCCCTTTTCTTCTTTGGCGACTTTTTCTTGCTTAGCACCGCGGAGCGGAGGTCCTCGTAGGACTTGTCTATACAGTCGGCATAGAAATGTGCATCCGGCAGCTTCTCGCGGCAGGCGGTGAAGCCAATCGAAATTTCACCGTCGAACGAGAATACCGTGTGGAACAAGCCCGCCTGATCGATTGCCGGACCTGTTGCCAGGGTCCTGATCAGCCGTGCCCCGTTGAAGTACAGCGGAGCATGGCGAACGGCGATATTCGTGACGATCGTGTTCATGATCAGCTTTTCGGAGTACATGGCCAGCGCAGTGACGAGCGGGTAAAAACTCCTTGCTACGGGCGCCGGCAGATTCATCAGAACCTGCGTCATCGACGTCGCATTGAAGCGTTCTATCCAGTCTTTCGCATCCTGCGTGGAATCGTGCACAGCCCACAGGCGCTCCACGGGGTCGGCGATCTCGGTGTGCAGTGCCGGAGCCATCATGCTCAGGAGATTGGCGCGACCCTCCAGGGCATCCTGCTCGGAGCCGAGATTGATTGGACAGGCGGCGATCAACGACTCGTCTGGCAGCGCGTCCTTCGCCTCGAGGTAGTAGCGCAACGCGCCGCTAACAACCGCCAGCGCCACATCGTTCACCGTGGTGTTGGGCACCGAGGCGCGGATGAGCTTGAATTCCGACAGCTTGAAAAAACGCCCGTCGATGACACGGTTCGGAGACACTCTGCCGTCGTTGAACGGGGTCATCGGCACCGGGTCCCGGTTTTTCTCGGCGAGTACGAGTCCGAGCCGCACGATGGCGGGCAGGGAGCGCAGAAACCCTATGCCGAGTTTGGTCGAGTTGACGATGGTGTTGAGCGGCGTCCTGGCAAGCAGGTTCCACGCGAATGGCTCATCGTCGTCATGCGGCCCACCCGAAGGCTGGTAACTCGATGCGTCGGCTTTGTACGGTTCGAGGTCATGCATGATGCTCTGCAGGTCCTGGCCCGTCACGCCGTCGATCGCCGAGTGGTGCATCTTCGTGAACGTCGCAAAGCTGCCTGCCGGGATTCCCGGGACGTTGTCCAGCCCCTCGATGACGTGCGCCATCCACAAGGGCTTCGAGTGATCCAGCTGACGTGCCTGCAGACGCGAGATCTGCGCCATCAGTTGTCCCCAGTCACCGGGCTTCGGCAGTGAGATGTGTCGGACGTGGTACTCGAGATCGAAGTCCTCGACATCGACCCAGTACGGATGGTCGAGCGACAATGGCACTTCGACGAGCTTCCGGCGAAAGAAGTCGCAACGATCAAGGCGATCCTGGAACGTCGCGAGAATTTCCTTGAATCGAACCTTGCCGCCGGGCGCCGTAGACGGGTCGTAAATCTGCAAGCTGCCGACTTCGAGCGGTGCGCGGTGGCTTTCCGCATAGAGGAATAATGAGTCCATTCCCGAGAGTTGTTTGAACATCAGTTTGTCCTTGCTAGCTCGACCAACTCAGTAATCGATCGAGTGAGTACAATTTGAACGGTTGCCAGTCGTCTTCGGGTTGCGACAGACGATCGGCAATGATGAAGAGCACCACGGGGTTCACGCCCATGCCGAGGTGGCTGGACGTCACCCGGATGTTTTCGACATTTGGTGAAACCAGGTCTCTTGCGATTTCCGCGGAAACGATGCCGTCGGAATTGCTGTAGATGCAGATGCAGCGAACATCGGGCAGCGGTGTCGACACTTCCCGCATGACGCTCATCAGCTCGTTGGTGATCTCTTCGGCGGATGTGCGCTTGAAGATTCGAAATACCGTGGTTGCTTCCGGGGCGTCCGCCAGCGGGCTGCCAAGCGTGATGATCTGTCGCACGAGGCCCGGTTCCTTTTTTGTGACCTCGCGTGCTATCACGCCACCCTGGCTCCAGCCGATCAGGGTCGCGGGTTCGCCGTGCTTCTCGACGATGTTTCGCAGCCGGGCCAGCATTCGTTTCTCGTAATCGATGCGTTGGTAGCCGACACCGAGGTTCGTGCCAAGGCCCCACGGATAGGGCGCGTAACCCCAGCGGTCGAGGTATCGGCGCATGGCCAGCATGGCTGTGTCATCGCTGCGATAACCGGGCAGCGTAACGACCGGGTGACCGTCGCCGCGCGGCGCGTTTCTGAGGATCAGGTGGCCGGGTAACAGGCACGCGAATTCGAACAGCGCCCGCGGCAATTCCGCGATTGCATAGCCGAGTGCAGGCGGTTTCGATCGGGCGTCGCGCCGGTCGTCTGCAGGTGCCATTCCTGGGTCCTGACGAGGGTTTCTGACTGGGCCATTCTACCCGCTGGGAATGCCGCAAACAGACAGGGAGAGTACGTATTGAACGGCGTTTTCGATTGGTTCATCGTAATTTCGCACCGCTATGCGCGGGCATTGCGGTTTGTGGAGATCGCTTGTGGAACCGTACCAGAACTATACCCGGGACATTGTTGCAGGCATGCGCGGCAAGACGACAGGCGCATTCTTCGATTTCGACGGTACGATCATCGCGACGCATTCTGTTAAAGACATGTTCCTGGAGCGGTTTCGGACCGGCGAGATCACCGGCCAGGAGATCTTTGATCTGGGTGACCTCATTTCGCGATATCTGTTGAAATTCGGTGACTTCGAAGATGCGATCGCGGCAGCAGTCCGCAATCTCAAGGGCATGTCCGAGCTGAGGCTTGCCACGATGGGCGAGAAGGTTTCGCGGGAACATCTCACCGGGCAGATCTTTCCGGAGATTCGCGCGGTCATCAAGGCGCATCAGCGAAAGGGTCACACAGTGGCGATCGTTAGCTCGGCGACGCGCTACCAAGTCGAATCGCTGGCTGAAGAACTGGGGATCGAGCATATCCTCTGCACCGAACTCGAGCTCATGAATGGCAAGTTGACCGGAAGGCTCGACGGCAAGGCCTGCTATGGCGAGAACAAGCTCACAGCTGTGCGCGAATTCGCGAAAGAGCGGCGTGTCAGTCCCAAGAAGAGCTATTTCTATTCCAATGGCTCAGAGGATGTCGCCGTAATGGAAGCCGTGGGTCATCCTGTGGCCGTCAATCCCGACAGCAAACTCGCCTCGATAGCCCGGGAAAGCGGCTGGCGTGAAATCCACCTCGACAGCCGCGGCATGGTCGGTGTCGGCGATGTCGTGCGCAGCCTGTTCATCTATGGCAGTGTGCTGCCGTTTCTCGCGGCGGGCTTACCGATACGTGCGCTTGGAGTGTCGGAGCGCGATGCAACGAATTTCTCGCTGACCGCCTGGTCGAGTGTCGCGGCGGCGATTGCACGCCTGAAGCTGATCGTCGAAGGCGAGGAACACATCTGGTCGAACCGGCCCGCGGTCTTCATCTTCAATCACCAAAGCTCCATCGACGTCCTGATCACCGCGAAGTTGTTGCGCGAAGATATCGTTGGAGTCGCGAAAAAAGAAATCAAGTATCAGTTGCCCATGGGGCCCGCGTTCACCTACGCCGGCGCGGTATTCATCGACCGCGACCATGTTGGTGATCCGGAGCAGGCACTGAGGCCCGCCATCGATGCCCTGCACACGGGCAGATCCGTCGTGATAGCTCCGGAAGGAACGCGGAGCCAGAACGGGAACCTCAAGCAGTTCAAATATGGCGCGTTCCACCTGGCGCAACAGGCGGGCGTGCCGATCGTCCCGATCATCATTCACAACGCCCAGGACGCCCTGCCGTACAAGGGCTTGTTCGTACGGCCTGCACAGGTGCAGGTCACGGTGCTCAAACCGATCCACACCGATAGCTGGGCGACCTCGGAAGTTGAATCGAAGGCCCGGGAGATACGCCGCCGCTACCTGGAAGTGCTCGGCCAGACCGATGAGCACGAGCAAGCGAGTGTCGCCTAGAGCGGAACAATGACCGCCAGGAACTGCAGTTCACGGGTTGCGACAGTCGATGAGAGTGAGGTTCTTCGCGACGAACGGTTCAGAGCGGCGCTGCGAGCACTGGCAAAGGAACAGGGGCGCGATTTCAACGATGTCGAGCATGACGCCCGCGAGTGCCTGGGCGAACTCGCCGTACGTCCCGCCGATCGATACCTTGGCTGGATCGCCAGGCTCGCACGGTTCATGTATACGCGCAGCTTCGACAGCGAGTTCGACGTTAACAGCGAAGCACTGGAGGAGTTGAAAGAGCTCGCGAAAACGAGACCGGTGGTTTTTCTCTGGTCTCACAAATCACATCTCGACGGCTTCGTCCTCACGCGCACACTTTATGATGCGGATTTCCGGCCGCACCCTCTGACCTTCGCCGGGCTGAACATGAATTTCCTCGGCTTCGGTGCCGTCGCAAAGCATGCCGGCGCGATATTCCTGCGGCGCAGCTTCAAGGACGATGAAGTCTACAAGCTCGTTCTGAAGTACTTCATCGACTACCTGGCATCGAGGCGTGTGCCCCTGTCCTGGTCGATCGAGGGCACGCGATCGCGCACGGGCAGGTTGTTGCCACCGAAACTCGGCCTGATCCACTGGGTTGTAGAAGCCTACAAACGAGCGTCTATCGACGACGCGGTATTCGTGCCGGTCGCCATCAGTTTCGACCAGATTCCGGAGATGGATGACTACATCGCGATGCAGCACGGTGTGCCCAAACGCAGAGAGTCGCTGAGGTGGTTCATCGACTATATCGCCGGGATGAAGGCGAATTACGGCAAGGTCTATGTGCGCTTCGCCGAGCCGATCGCGCTGTCGGAGTCGGCGCCCGTTGCCGCTGCTCCTGCCGACGTCGAAAAAACCGACGCGCCAATCCAGAAGCTTGCACTGGAAATCTGCAATCGCATCGAGCACGTCATACCGATCACGCTGACGGACCTCGTAACGCTCGTGCTGTTGGCGGCCAACGGCCGCGCACTGGATGCCGGGCAGATATGGCGTCAGGCACAAGATGTCGTGGAACTCATAGAGGAACGCGGATTGCCGACTGCTGGAGATTCGCGCGCGCGCAGTTTCTATGAACTGCAACGCAAGCTCCAGTCACTGACGGAGACCCGGTTGCTGCAATGTTATGCAGGCGGTGCGACCCCAGTGTATGTGATCAGGCCCGGCCGGTTACTCGCCGCGGCCTATTATCGCAATACCATCGTGCAGTACTTCCTGAGCAGCGCACTCGCGGAAGTCGCACTCGCCCTCGCCAGGAATGGCTCATCAGGCGGCTCGTTCGATACGGCTCTGATGCAGCTTCGCGATCTCCTCAAGTTCGAGTTTCCGTTCAAACCGAAAGACGCTTTTTGCAGCGATGCCCTGGAATTTCTTAACCGCCGGTACTCGGGCTGGCGCAGCGACGGAGGTGTATTTCCGCCGGCACCGCAACCGTTGTTCGGACAAGGCATGCTGCGTTCGTTCATCGAGGCCTACTGGATACTGGCACGATTGCTTGTCAGCCGCGGTTGGCGCGGTGTCTCGCGGGACTCCGAAGCAGCATTAATCGAGGCTTGCCTGGCCCGTGGCGAGGAATTGCTGATGCGCAGAGAAATCAGCACGGAAGCGGCACTGTCGAAACCGCTATTCGAGACGGCTTTGCGACTCGCTCGGCATCGCCAGCTGCTGGACGGAGATTCCGAGACATTGACACAGAGTCGCCAGGCGTTCGCCGCGGAGCTCGATTGCGTACTCGCGGCGATCAATTGCCTTCAGGACGCGTACGACCAACATCTCGGCGATGAAAATCTGGACACACCGTACGAACATCGTTCGGTGGCCTGAGGAACCAACATGCGACAACTTAGTGGATCTGACGCCTTCTTTCTCTACTCGGACAAGCCGGGGCAGCACCAGCACATATCGACGATCTACCTGTACGATCCGTCGACGGCGCCGGGTAGGAAGGTCGACTTCCTGACGATACTCGAACACGTGCGCGACCGGATTGGTACGTCGAGGATTTTTCGCCAGCGCCTGGTCGATGTGCCGTTGAGTCTCGACTATCCCTACTGGATACACGATAAGCACTTCGACCTGGAATTCCACGTCCGACATATCGCATTGCCGCATCCAGGCGACTGGCGGCAGTTCTGCATCCTCGCATCGCGCCTGCATGCACGGCCTGTGGACCTGAAACGGCCGGTCTGGGAAATGTACGTTATCGAGGGTCTGGACAACGTTGCCTGGTTGCCGAAGGGTTCATTCGCGGTACTGGTCAAGGTTCACCAGGCTGCTATCGACGACGTCACCGAAGACGATTTCACGGTTGCGCTGCATGACCTGGCGGCCATTCCGGAAACCGAAGAAACCAAGCGCCGCTGGTTCTCGGAGCAGGAGCCCGGGTCCGGGCAGTTGCTGGCGATGGCGTGGTTCAACAACGCGATCAAACTCATAGAGTCCGGACAGTCATTGCTCGACAGGTTGCCGATCGTCGGCAGCAGGCGCGTCGATCCGGACGACATACTGCATTTCGACGATGAAGACGCCCCGAAGACCCGCTTCGATGACCGCATCTCGCCGCACCGGGTGCTGGCGCCATTCACTTTTGAAATCGCGGAAATGGAGACCATCAGCAAGGCGGTTCCGGACGCGTCATTGAATGACGTGGTACTCGCGGTCTGCAGTGGTGCGTTACGCCGTTACCTCATTGCGAAGAACGAACTCCCGGAAAAGTCGATGTACGCGCTCGTGCCGTTGCACGTGCACGACGAGGGCGATGAGGGAATACCGGGTCATCGCATACAGCTGATCCGCATCCGGTTAATGACGGATATCGACGATGCGCTCGAACGGCTTGCGTCGCTTCGAGATGAAATGGCTCACTCGCAGGCGCTGCAACCGATCAGTGCGGACGAGTTGATGGAGATGCAGGACGTGTTGCCGTCGACTGCCATGGTATTCGCGGCGAAGACCATCAGTGCTCGTATGGGCCCGGGTAAGCGCTACCGGGAAAATCACAACACCGTCATATCGATACACCTTGGCCCCACGAAATCACTCTACCTCTGTGGCGCGCAGCTTGTCGGCTACACGGGTATGGCCGCGCTCATGGACAACCTGGGCCTGAATCACACGGCGACCACGTATGACGGCAAGCTGACGATCGCACCGGTCTGTGATCGCCGGATGATGCCGGACCCGGCGCTTTACTTCGAATGCCTGAGAGGGTCGTTCTGTGAGTTGCGAGATGCCGCAAAGTCGGCCGTATCACGCTCGCGCAAACCAAGTCTGAAGGCAGTCAGCGGCTAGACCGGTACACCCGCACCGCAGCAAACGTTTACTGAGGAAACTACGGATGACCCGGCCATTCCAGCGTGGAGTACACTAGCAGCTATTGGGGGCGATTAGCTCAGTTGGGAGAGCGTTGCACTCACATTGCAGAGGTCACTGGTTCGAGACCAGTATCGCCCACCAATACCCTTTATTCGTACCCCCAGTAATCGACCCACTTCCGCAGGGGCTCAAAGCGATCACCGATGAACTCGCTGTAGTGGCGCCATTTGCCGATCGACGTCGTGTACAGAGGCCGGATCACATCCGGCGCGCTGGGTGTCGAGGTTCGGCGCTTCCTGGCGGTGCTTTGATAGTCCCTGACGCCGTCTTCCCAGTCGAGACCGAGATACTCCAGCACCGCGTTCACTTCGGCGTCGTAATCACTAATGACGGATTCGTAGCGAACAAAATGCATCGGGATAGACAGATCATCTTTGAAAATCTTCGCCAGTGACATTACCTGGTCGTAATAGCTCACCGCGGTCTCCAGCTTCAAAAACTGGAACATGGCCTGATTCATCCCTAAGCGCTGCTGAAAACAACTGAATACCGCGTCGCGCGGATCCCTCAATGCGAAAACAATCCTGGCCGCGGGAAACAAAGTTCTTATATGACCTAACAGGACGATGTTCAGAGGCAATTTGTCCACGACCAGCAATTCATCGGCGATTTCGATTTCGTCAGTTATTTGCTGCCAGTAGGAGTCGCGCCAGGTCTGCAATTGCTCCGACTCGCATGCCATCAGTCTCGACAAATCATCCGGCGTTGCCGGGAACTGCGTATAGAAAGCCTCGAGATTCTCTTTTTCTTCCAGAACGGTGATTCGAGAATGTGAACTGAGGACCTGATCCAGCAATGTCGTGCCGGATCGCGGAAAGCCAACCAAAAATGCCGGTGTCTTTTGATTGGTATCCTCCGTCGGCCACTCCGCTGGATCCATGCCGGCGAAAAAGTCCTGAAGGGTTTTGAGACTTTTCGGCGCATACATGGAACGCAGGCTTGCCATCGCGTCGGCGTGCATTTGAAAAAAGGTGTCGTTAGCACTTTCGTAGTAATCAATTGCCTGCGAGTAGTTTTCCAACTTCTCATTCGCCTGTGCGCAGAGACCTGCCGCTACTGCATAGTTTACCGGTGACAGGCTGCCGCTCTTCAGCAACGGGTGCAGGTGTTGTAACACCTCGTCATATCGATGCTCGCGTCTGGCCAGGCTGGCCAGGGTCAGGCGCGCGAAAAAATTTTGCGGACTAAGGCTTACCGCTTTCTGCGCTAGCGACCGCGACTCGTTCAGTTCGTGGTCCTGCTCGAGGATGCGCGACAGGTTGGCCAGCGCGTCGACGAAGTCGCCTCGTTGCTTGATTACCTGTTGATAGAGTTTCCTGGCGCGGTCTGTGTCGCCCTGGGCCCGACATACGTTGGCCAGGTTGTAGCGACCCTGAAAATACGTGGGGTCAATCTTGATTGCCTGTTCCAAACAGTCCTTTGCAGATTGCATCTGCCCCATGTATTTGAACAGCAGTCCGGTGCTGTTTAACAAGTGAACATGACCGGGGGCGGTTCGTAATCCCTGCTGAAAATACCGCAGGGCCTGCTGTGACTGCTCCCGGTCCTTGGCGATGCTGCCGAGGACGTGGAGGGCATCGGGTTGACCGGGTTGTCGCCGCAAGATTTTGCGGCAAACAGCCGCAGCCTTGTCGGCCTGACCCTTTTGATACAAGGTGATTGCCCGGTGCAGCTGTGATGCGTTCATGGATGGCGTCTGTGCTGTTGGTTCAAGAGGGCGTCTACAGGACAAGCAGCTATCGATGCTGATCAATTAGAATCTGGTTACCATCCGGGTCGGAGAACATTATGCTCGCGGGACCGGTTGTTGATTCGTCGGCCTCACTACCAAGGGCTATCCCCTGTTCTTTCAACTCGCGCTGTATCTCACGCACGTCGGTGAATGAATCAAGCTCGTTACCACTTTGATCCCAGCCAGGGTTGAAGGTTAGTAGGTTTCCTTCGAACATGCCCTGGAAGAGGCCAATTACGTGATCGCCGTTTTTGAGTATCAAATAATTTTGCTCAACATCACCGCCGATGGCTTCGAACCCGAGCTTCTCGTAAAAGACCCTTGATGCTGCGAGGTCTTTGACGGCGAGGCTTACTGAAAATGTTCCTAAATCCATGATTCGCTCCAGGTTTCTGCCGAACTAGTCCGGATACTAGCACTTCAGAATCTTCAGGAAGGGCTGACTCTTGGCCATATCTGCTTGGAATAACGGACAAACAAAGGGGTATTTCATTAAGTTGGTCAGGCCCGGTAGCTTTTCCTGATTCGTAAATTCCATTTCAGGAGAATCACAATGTCTGCGACAGAGGATTTCCTAGCGGCCAACCAACACTATGCCGAGACTTTCAGGCAAGGTGGCAAGCCCATGCCCCCGGCGAAGAAGGTAGCCCTCGTCGCTTGCATGGACGCCCGAATCGAAACCGGTCGCTTGCTGGGACTGGAAGAAGGCGATGCTCACGTAATTCGCAACGCAGGCGGCGTGATTACTGATGATGTTATTCGTTCATTGGCGATTTCGCAGCGGCTGTTGGGCACTACGGAAATCGTACTGATCCATCACACAGATTGCGGCATGCTGACCTTCAAAGACGACGCTCTGAAGGCTCAGATTGAGGAAGATACGGGATTGCGTCCGCCATTCGCCCTCGAAGCATTCTCGCGGCTTGAAGATGATGTTCGCCAATCGATCCGGCGAATTCAGTCAAGTCCGTTCGTACCCCATAAAGATGACATTCGCGGATTTGTCTATGACGTTGAGACCGGTCGATTGAATGAGATTGACGGCTAGGGTTTTAGTTCGACGCGAGGCCGTCAGCTGCCACTCGTGAACGCAAGCGCCAGTGGTATGCTGGATTCGTGGCAACCTGGATCGCCCTACTTCGTGGAATCAACGTTGGTGGCCGTAATCGACTGCCGATGAAAGGCTTATCACAACTATTTGAAGCCGAGGGATGTGAGCAGGTAAAGACCTACATTCAGAGCGGAAATGTCGTCTTCAACGCCCGTGTCAGATCCGTCGGCCAGTTTGGAGACGCCATCGGTAGAGCGATCGAAAGAAAGTACGGCTTTCGTCCGGCAATCCGATTGATAACGGCCAGGGCGCTCCAAACCGCTATCGTTTCCAATCCATATCCCCAGGCCGTGTCCGAACCGAAGTCTCTGCACGTCTCTTTTCTCGACGGCTCGCCTAAAAGAGCACATGTTAGCGACGCCAGCCGCCTCCTGTCCGAGTCCGAGTCATTTACGGTCATCGGCAGTTGCCTCTATCTGCACGCTCCTGACGGGGTTGCGCGATCGAAGTTCGCCCAGGGTGTCGAAAGAGCGCTGCACATGAGTACGACGGCGCGTAACTGGCGTACGGTTACAAAACTGGCAGAACTGGCGTCGACCATCGAGTGATCGCGCCGGGTTGGATGTCTATATGTCCCAGCCCATGAACTCTGCAGTAAATCCCAGTGAGTTAATGAAGCCGTGCGCTAATACCAGAGGCCAAAGATTGCGTTTGTATAACAAGAATGCGGTCCCGAAGATCAAGCCTACGATGCCGGCATTTACGAAGCCTTGAAGTCCCTGATAGTAAACGTGCACGTAGCCGAACAGGATTGCCGGAAGTACTATCGCAAGGACCGTCGCAAACCTGACGCCAGCAAATACCGTTTGCAGTCGTGTGATGAGAAACCCTCGGAAAAACATCTCTTCGGCGAAACCTCCACTGATCCAGGAGATCGCAAGCATCAGCAAATAGAGCCTCAGGTTTCCGGTGACGTCGCCCCAACGTTCGATCTCTCCATGTGTCTTCTCCGATAGTAGTTCCAAACCCGCCGCTTCGATCGCGAATGTCACGGCAGACAGGGTTGCAAGCACAATGAGAAAAACCGCTGCCGCCTGCGGAATCAGCAAGAGCTTGGCCCTGGTCCCCGGGAGCGACTTCAACCCCATAGCGGACCAGTTTTCGCCATGCCGGTGTGCAAGAACGGTCAGCAAGATAACTGTCGCAATGAGTGACACCGGCGCAGAGAAGCGCCAAAAGAATGGGTCCAGCAGCTCCTTGAGGATCAGAGCAAACGCGACAATGGCAACAACTTCGAAAGCGGCTTTTGCTTTCCCGGACAGCTCAATGGTGGACATTCGGACTCCAATTAGCGATTGACTGTGCGTCACACACCCGATAGATGCGCGAAGTCTCGCAATTGGATTCACGCGGGCCTGGTCAGTCTATTCCTTTGGCCGAGGCAACTTTCCACGCCCAGCTGTCTTCTTCGCCGACATAGACAACATTGTATTTTACGCTTCCGGATTCCTGCGGCCGGATCCGCACACTCTTTTTATACTCACGCAGTAAATCGAGGTCAGACTTGTCCCAAACGGCGATCGTCACCTCGGTAATCGTCAAGTCTTCGTTCCTGTTATCAAACGTAAGGCGATACGCAGTACCCAGTATGAAAGCCCTGGCGCTCAGCTTGGAAAGCTCTTCAGCTGTCAAGCTCCTGCTCGTTTCCGAGATGACTTCCTCTTGCTCCGGCGCAGGCGCTTGTTGCTCTGCAACGACTTCCTCCTGCACCAATGCGGTTGCCGCCGGCTCCGGAAACATATTGCGACAGCTCGAGATAATCGCGCGAGCTGCTACGTCGCTCGCAACGCCTTTCATCGTTTCCGTAATACATTCATCGTAGCTGGAGGGGCCGGACTCGTCGGTTTGGCCAACGCCCGGATACAGAAGAGTGAGTGGGACGAGCAAGGCGAGGATTAGGCGTGGCATCATTTTCTTGTTCCTGACGAAATCGACTTGGCTACTTTAGCAGGCACTTTCCACCTGCAAGTCTACCAGCAGCCTTAATCCACCGAATGGCCGTTGCCATGCTGCCGGTACGTCGTCGCCAGGAAGCGAGCCGTGAGTTCGACCGTAGCGATCGCTCTGGGTGAATAATAGATGTCGAAGGCGTGCTGTGCCTCCGGGAGTTCTGCATAGACGACTGGGTATTCCGAACTGTCACGCAACGCGTCCGCGAAGTCACGTGCCTCGGCCACTGGCGTCAGCGTATCGGCATCGCCCTGCAATATCAGCCAGGGCTGCGAAGCCCTGTCGACGTAGGTTCGTGGAGACGCCTCGCGGAAGCGTTCGGCTTCGGTATCGGGGAACGCTTTAAGGACGTGAGGGCCGATGAGTTTCGTCAGGAACCCGGGATTGTGCACGCCCAGCCGATTTGTCGTGTCCAGGACGGCATAGAACATCACCGCCGCTTGTACGGACGTATCACTGCTTTCAAAGCCGGGTTGCAAGTCACGGCCGCCTGGCGCCAATGCGGCCATGGCTGCGATGTGACCTCCGGCGGAACCTCCCGCGATCGCAATGAAATCCGGGTCCACGTTCCATTCGTCGGCATGTTCGCGCAGGAAGGTGATGGCGGCCTTCGCATCGACAAGGTGATCGGGCCAGGTCGCGCCCGGGCTGAGCCGATAATTGGTATTTGCACAAACCCATCCGAGCTTGGCGAGGTGATTGCAAAGAGGCAGGCCCTGGTTGCGTTTGTCGCCCATGACCCAGCCGCCACCGTGCAGATAGATGAGTGCCGGACGCCGGTCGCCACCGGACAAGCAGCGGTAGATGTCCATTTTCAGTGCACGACCCGCGGCGCGGAAAAACTCGACGTTGCGCGCGACGGCGACGCCACGGCGCAAGCGTCGCAGCGGCACCCAGAGCAGACCCCGCGGAATGGGTGCTACCTGGTCGAGATCGAATTGATCAGCGGCGGCGCCGGTGGCTCTGGCTGCACGCAGGTTTGGTAGCCACAGAATCACGATCCAGACGGAGGAGGCAAGCAATATTGCGAGCGCGAGTTTCCCGGGCACGGCCGCCAGGGCTCCTGCCCAGATAAAACCGGCGGCAACGATCAGCTGCAGCCCGATATGATGGAATGCGAGGTCGGTGGTCAGGAATGCGACGAACCAGCTCGGTACCAGCGAATACGGCCCCGTGGAAGGCCGGGTGGCATTGAAAACTAGCAGCGCGCCGGCAAGAACTACGATTAGAAAGAGCCCGCCCGCCATGAGTGTCCTGCACGTTCCCCGTCGAGTGTCAAAGACCTCGCTTTATTGCCCGCCCACCACGTTAAGGCGGGCGCGGCCAGGTCCGATCAGGCGGCCTTGTCGGTCGGTGGTTGTTTAACTACCGGTGCCTTCTTCACGGCCGTCCGGCGAACGGCTTTCTTCCGGGCAGGCGCCTTCTTCGCGACTTTCTTTGCGACTTTCTTACCGGCGACCTTTGCCTTGGCCCGCTCTTCCGCAGGTCTGCGCTTCAGCTCACGCTGAATTCCCGCAAGGGCTTTGTCAATGCGCAGGGCGTGTGCAAGATGATTGCGGGCGCTGACGAGGTTGTCCACAACCGGCTCGAGGTCGTTGCGGAAGCGTTCGGCGTCCTTTCTTGCACCTTCGAGGGCCTTTTCCAGGCTACGAAACTGCTTTTTCAGCTCGCGCTCGGCGCCCTTTTGCAGCTCGGTACGGGTCTTCGATGCGCGAGCATTTGCGCGATCGATCTCTGTTTTCAGGCGCTTGCGTTGCTTGTCCAGCTCCGTTGACGCGCGTTTTGCGGCATCGACGAATTGATCTTTGGTCCTCTCAATCGTTTCTTCAATTTCGGTGAGTTCTTTGGTCACAGCAGCATACCTCCACGTACGTATGGCTTTGCACGGTAGACGCTATCAGGAATCGAGCGCTGATGGTGTAAGGGAAAGCCACAGCTGACACGCAATTCGCGCGACGCCTTTTTCGGCCAATCCGGGCCTGGATGTGCCCATCCGAGGGCCATCGATTTGAGGGCCAGTTCACAGATTGATGCGCCCGTTTCCTCAACACTAGCGAGTGTCCGCGACTGTGCCGCGCTTGCGCCCAGTAGCGGGCTTTACATAGGGATTATGTAATACAAAAAGGGACTTGGATGATGTCTGGATTAATTCGTACGTTGCTACTGGTCGTATTCTCCGGAGGCCTTGCCGCTACTGGCATAGCGCAGGAAATATCGGGGGACGACATGCGCAGCCTGGACGGGCAGGTTCAGGAAATTAAGTCCGACGTACTGAGCATCGCATCGGAACTCAGCACGCTCGAGGAGCGCCTGCTGTATCCCTCAAATACCCAGATCGCCGTCTTCGTCGCGATTGCCCCCGAAGAAACATTCCGCCTCGACGCGGTGCAGATAGAGATCAACGGGGCGCTGGCGACTCATCATATATACAGCTTCAAGGAACTCGAGGCACTGCAGAAGGGTGGCGTGCAGCGAATCTATACGGGCAATGTGACGACCGGAAGCCACGAGCTCAGTGTCACGATGGTCGGCAAGCTCAAGAGTGGCACGGACTTCACGCAATCCAATAGTTTCTCATTCGCCAAGGGCGTTGAACCCAAGGCGCTCGGCATCACTCTCACCGATCCCGGATCGGCCAGCAGCGGCATTCAAGTCGGGGACTGGTAATCCATGAGACGAGCACCGTTATCAGTGCTCGGACTCCTGCTGTGTAGTAGCCTGGCATCGAGTCCAAGTCGCAGTGACGAGCTGAAAGATCTGTATTTCGGCGAAGCACTCTATTACGCGCACCAGGGCTACTACTTCGATGCCCTGGAGCGGCTCGATACTGAGGTCAGGCAACATGACGATCTCGACGAGCCCGAACTCGACACACTCTATTTTCATATCAACGATGCCGAATTTTCTCTCGGTGACTTCGAGCTGCGTTACCGGATGCACCATCGTGCGGGTCGCGCGATTACAGCGGTGCTCGAAGGTGCCGTTGATGAGGTTGTACGCAACGATGCGGCGTACCGGCTCGCACGGATTCACTTCCAGAAAGGCCAGATGGATGACGCGTTACAGGCGCTTGACCGGATCGACGGCAGGATTCCCGAGGCGATCCGCGACGACATTGAGTTTCTGCGAGCGAACATCTATCTCGCACAAGGGAAACCGGGCGAATCGTTCGGTGTTCTGAAGCGGCTGCAGGATTCCCGGCGTTTCGGTGGCTTCGCGTCCTACAATCTCGGCATCGCCTATCTGCAGGACGGCCAGCGGCAAATGGCGCTGGAACAGCTGGATCGCGCCGGGCAGATCGTTACGAACGATCCGGCGGAGCTCGCAATCAGGGACAAATCCAATCTCGTGCTCGGCACGATATTGCTCGAGGACGGCGAATTTGATGGCGCCATGCCGTATCTGAATCGTGTGCGCCTGGACGGCCCGTTTTCCAACCAGGCATTACTCAGCGCCGGTTGGGCGAGCCTGTCCGTCGAAAATTACGAAAGAGCCGTGGTTCCGTGGAGCATCCTGGCCGACCGCGAAGTAACCGATGGTGCGACGCAGGAGGCCATGCTCGCGTTGCCGTACGTCTACGGCAAGCTGGATGTGCATGGTCGAGCCGCCATTTTCTACGGCCGCGCACTGGACGCTTTCGGCGCCGAG